>OGCG01000166.1_pt1 | contig 44603 bp, 56 predicted proteins | sample 1570061 | NCBI WGS metagenome assembly OGCG01 (sample SAMN06268698, study PRJEB24515) | hot springs metagenome | isolation source: Joseph's Coat, Yellowstone National Park, Washington, USA | place: USA:Joseph's Coat, Yellowstone National Park, Washington, USA
GTCCGAGTTGGAGGCGGCCAAGCTCCCCATCGGGCTTTAAGCCCAAGGAGCGTCACGGCCTACACCCCAGTCAGATCTGTATTACTCAGATCTGACTAATATGTTTTATATAAGGAGCGTCACTAAGAGAAATTTAGAAAAAAGAAGTATTTAAACACGGGCTACCCTTGGCGAGGCTTTCCACCCCTTTTAGTAATCCTTATAATTGTTTAAGGAAATATAATATATGGACTATTGTTCGGCGCTTAAAGAAGTATTAAAACATAACATAATTTGGATAGAAGCTCAATCTTGTTCAGGAGAGACAGTGATGATATTAAGATCTGGTTGTGAAGGCTTAGAGGAGCTTTTCTTTCATTCTTCTCCAGTAAAGTTTGTCTCACTAGTTTGCGAGGAAAAATCAGGGAAAGAAATATTGGAAAGAATACTGAATATGAACGATTTCGTCCTAGTGATTGAAGGAGCAATACCTCCTAACGATTCCCTTTGCACATTCGGAGGATATCCTTGCACTCAAGTCATAAAACTTTTAGCTGAGAAGGCAAATAGCGTAGTTGCAGTCGGCTCTTGTGCAGTAAATGGAGGAATACTTAGAGAAACTGGAAGCAAAGGAGTTAAAGAAATACTTACAGATAAGAAAGTTTTAGAAGTTCCAGGCTGTCCCGCATCACCTCAAATGATAGTCGCAATGATTTATTCCGCCTTAGGTGAAAGGCATGGATCTTGATCTAGATCCTATCAGTAGGATAGAAGGCCATTTAGGAGTTCACGTTAAAGTTGACAATGGAGAATACGTTGATGCCAAAGTTGGAGTGTCAATGTACAGAGGGTTCGAGAATTTACTCAAAGGTAAAGATCTCCATTTAGCACCTAATATTGCAGGAAAAATTTGCGGAGTTTGCGGTGCAACACACACTCTAGTTTCTACCGAAGCGCTAGAAATGGCCTCAGGAATTTTTCCTTCTGTTCAAGCTATAAAATACAGAAATATAGCTTATTCCTTAGCTGATCTGATGTATAATAATATAACAGTAACCTTTCTGTTCCAAGCTATCGATTATTCGACTGAAATAGTTAGTAAATATACTCCGAGCGTTTATGATAAAGCTAAAGATACAAGTTGCGAGTTTAAAGATATTCACGGATATCCTAAGATTTCGTCAATTCTAGATAACTTATATTTTGGTAAGGAAATATACAGAACAGCTTTTCGTCTTCAGACTGCACTTAGGGATCTTGCAACAGCTATATGGTTAAGATATCCTCAACCTCTTAGCCTCAAGCCTGGATCTATAACTATTAGAGATCCATCCGTAGCAGAGAAAGTCAAGAAATTTATGAAGGAAGATAAAAGTATAGAGAAACTTCTTTACATAATGGCGGATCTAAGAGAATTCTTTACTGAATATAAGAAAATAGAAGACAACTATGTTACATACGGACTTCTAGAGAGTGAAGAATATGATGCCGATTATGAGAAAATGGACGAATGGGCATCAAAAAGAGAGTTTCCACCGGCATTAATAATAAATGGCGAAATAGTTGAGGACAGACTTTCCAAGATTTTATTAGGAGTAAGAGTTTACGTAGATAATACTCCATATGATGAGTGGGATAGAGAATATGAAAAAGATGAACTTGGAAACGACATTGATAGAAGGCATCCATGGAATAAGGAAACTAAACTCAAGGACAAAATAATAATAAATAATTTCGTTCCTACAGTAAGGCAGTATTATGATGGCAAGGATTACATGCCTACTACTGGAGATATAGCAAGACTTTATGCCTATAGACTAAAGAAAGGCAAAATAAGAGCCTTAGGTTATGAGTGGGAACCTCGAGGTAATAACGTAATTGAAAGAACTTTCGCACGAATGTTCACAGTTGCTTATTTGAAGGAGTATTTACAACAAGTGGAAATAGATAAATCTGACCTTAATCCAAGAAAGGGCAAAAGAGAGTATAAGTTAGCGGTAGGTGCCCACGATGCTCCAAGAGGTGCTAATGCCCATTGGTTGGTTACTGATGGAAATAAAATTCTTAGATATCAAATAATAACTCCTAGTGACAGAAATTTCAGTCCAAATGGCGGTCCAGTAGAAAGGTCAATAATAGGCCAAAAAGTTACTGAAATAGAAATTTCAGGCCTCGATGCTTTAAGAATTATAAGGAGTTTTGATCCGTGCTCTGCTTGTGCGGTTCATCTAGAATATAAGAATAACACACTAAAACTTATAGTTTGAAACTCTCTTCTAGAATTTTTAATAATTCTTTTAAATCATTTATAATACTTGATATACTAAGATATTTCTCGTCTCTTTTTATTATTTTGATTGTAGTATCAATTTGTACTATACAAAACTTTCTTTGGTTCATGTTGAAATTCTTAGTGTTAGCTATTATTACACCAGTAAGCATAACGTTACCTATTAATGGAAGCATTGACGGTACCTTTATTAATTCCTTGGTTTTAGTATTAATTTCAGCATTTATTTGATAAGCCCATATAACCTCGTCCAGCCTTACCTTAAGAGAAAGCCATCTCAAATAATTATCGTGCAAAATTTGAGACTTATCAGTATTAAGAGAAGAAAAAGTTAAAGATTTTACGAAGTTCTCATTTCTTTCGTCCCTATCTACGAATACGTTTACTCCATTATAGTTAAAATTATCAGAATCTATAGAGAAGAAATCCTTTATAAAACTTAAAGGTATAGGCTTAGAAAAAATTATAGAATTACTTAGATTTTCTATTTTCAAGCCCATCACCTTTGAAGCGTTCAGCTATTTTCCATAATACTTCTATTGGATCTTCTATATTTATTGGAGACATATTAGAAGATATTGCAGTTGCTCTTCTCCTTTCGTCTATAGGCTCTTTAGATTCCTTTATTTCGATACCTTCAATTCCTAATTCTTTAATCATCTTCTTAAGCTCTTCAACACCGTTCAGCTGAGGATATTTTACTGGCATAATGAGTCTCAAAATTTCTGGATCTAATGTCAAATCTTTCTCTATCTCGTCGAATATTTCCTTTAAAAAATATTTCCTTAATATCCAGCTCATGACTTTATCGCCTTGGCTAGAATTTCAGTATAATAGTAAACTTTAGAAATTCCTTGATTTTCCTTTACTGCATTCTCTAATGACAACTTACAATTAGGGTCTAAAGTTACAACCGCCTTAGCCAAATTACCTAATTGTCCTACAACGTATGCCCTCATTTTACTGACTATTTCTTTCTTCTCATTGATTAACTCTAGATGATGCCCACAAGTGAAAAGCGAATATGAAGAAGGCTTTTGTTTAGGTTCCTTAAACTTAGGTATAATAGCTTTTAACACTTCTCTTGGAGGTTTTTCTACACCGCCTAATCTGCTCAGAAATTCCGAATCATGAACTGTAATATCATCATTTATATCGGCTTTATCAAGCTTAACGTTTCTTTTTTCCATCTCATTGTAAACAGTCTCAGTTAAGTGCTCAACTCTTATTTCCGGGTTATAATGGAGACTCTTGGGTCCTTGCCATCTTAGGAAGAATAACCCTGCTCCGTCACTCGTAAGTATCTTTTTCACATTAAGCTTCTTCGCCTCCTCATAAATTTTGGTAAATTGAGTTCTGGCAGCCTCAAAATCTCCTGCAAAATAAGCATAATATCCTATATCGCTTATTTCACTACTTACAGTTAACTTACTCCTTAAGCCTTGTGCTATGATTCCTATTTGAGATAAGATATTGATATCTTGAGCTTCTAATGCACTTGGTACATATAGTATTTCAGCGTCTTTTTGATCAACGCTTAATCCAGCAGATTTTGCATTATTTTCCCACTGCGTTTTATCTATTCCCATAGCATTACCAATTTTCTTAGTATTCTCGGCCCACTTCTCAACATCTGGAATGTTCATTCCAGTATAATGGAGTATCCTCCTCATTAGCAGTGCAGTGTACCAATTTGGTATTTCTAAAGGTGAGACGTCTGTGCAAGCACCGCATGCAGTACAATTATATGCTGACTCCCTCCATGACAAATATTCCTTTTTCTTTAGTCTCCTTAATCGTAATACTCTAGCTACAATACCGTACCCGGTATAGTACATTGAAAATAACTTATTTATCTCATAAGTTCTCCAAGCTGGAATATCTGTAGCTTCTTTAGTGACTAGCCAAAACGGGCAGGCGTATCTACAAACGCCACATCTCATACACTCTTGTAAACCCCACACATCATATGGAGTCATCTCATCTAAAGTTCTAGAAACTATTTGTCTACCTATTTTTACTTTTCCTCCTTCCACTTTAAATCCCCCACATTCACTCTTTCTTTCTGCCATATGCGTAGCCTCTAAATCCTTTGCCTATGTAATATCCGAACATATGCCAACCTTTACTGAAGGGTACATATCCTATGAATGCCCCGACTAGTGCAATATGAAGACCGTACCAATTCGCTTGATTTGGAATCCCTAGGTAAGGTATAGGTACGTCGTACATTGCTGCAAGTCCTGTGACAACTATTGCTAATAATAATATAAGGAATATGTAGTCTCCAGAAGAGCTTAGTCTCTTATGCCCAGTTACATCCTCAATTATCCTCGTAACTAGGTAACCAGTTATTCCCGCTAATGCTAACAGTCCCATTACCGTTCCGTTAACTAACACCGCAAGAAATCCCCAAGGATCGAATGTGGAAGTTGAAACTTCTGCAGAATTCCACGCACCTAACGGATTTAATATTCCACCATGAGAATAGGAATTACTGCCCAATAATCCCATTTGATACGCTGAGGTAAATTGCTCAGGTGTCGAAATCTTAAAGAGAAACCATAAGGGATTAGGTATACCTAATATTGTACCGAAGATGTAATTCCAAGCTATGATGTGTATGCCGACAATTATAATTACTCCAAGCATAAAGATATGCCAAAATATTGTCTCTACTATTAAGAACGGGTCTCTTTTTGCCGCGCTTCTAAATGGAGTAGGTATTGCAGTTATTGCTTCTTTAAATTCACTACCGAATCCAGAAACTGCATAGGATGGAAATCTTCTACCTAAAAAATACCTTGAAATCCTATATATTGCTCCGAATACGAAAATTAAAAGACCCAATGGAAATACTACGTTTAGCCCCCACCAGTACAGAGCGTCAGAGGAATAAGATGCACCTATGGCATAAATTACCGGCAACACGTTTATCACCTTAATTGCATTGCAAACTTGTAGAAAGTCCTTATCACATTACTTAAATCCACTGGAGCTCCTAAGGTTTGGAACCTAACCCTTCCGTCTGGTGTCACTACATGAATTCCACATACAAAGCACGGATCAAATGACCTTAACGTCTGCGCGAACTCAAAACCATCCCATTGTTCCGTAGGTATAATAGTGAGTCTAGGCGTGCCAGGAATGTTATAATCTGGATTACCCATTATGGCTTCCTCAAAAGTTCCTGCACCATGAGTTGGTGACGCCGGTTTAATTGTTTGTATCCCATCATCATATGTTAACTTAACTCTTGGTCCAGCATTTACAGTAGTTGGTTGCATTTGTTGTGGATTTATAGTAGGTACTGAAACGCCAGTGCCAGTTGCGAATACTTCAGAGTGGAATTGTGCACCGCGTGGTGCCTCTTTCATTCCTACACCTATAGCAACGTTTTGATTAGTGTTCCGCTTATACGTCCAACTGGAAGGAGGCATCGAGCTCACTTGTGTCTTACCTTCTCTTAACCATTTTAGTGCAGTGTACCATGCTACCCACATACCCATCCCGTCTAGCCCTGCTTCAAAAGCTCTGGCCCTCATTCTTTCTATCGCGTTCGTGACTATCTTTCCTCCTGAGAGTTTGTACGGTGCAATATACTTGAATTCTATTTCCTTTCCTTGTTGAAATTCTGGAGGTAATGAAATTCTAGGACTCTGTACAGTTGGCAAATAGAAAGTAACGCTCATTTCATTACTATTATATTTAGCACCTAATCCTGCGGTAGGATATTCCGATGTGTATATTGGAGTTGGTGCTTGAGGTTGAAGTACTTGAGCATACATAACTGCTTGAGGATCTGCCTCTGCATTATAATACAAATTAGATATTGGTTTATGATTCTGATACGGAACAAACCTAGGAGATACAACCCAAGAGTAAGGAGTCGGATAAGCCATAGGTATCGGTCTAGGCTGGGGATTGGGCATTGTCCACTTTCTCCAAGGATGATAATAACTTACAGGATTGCCTATAGGATCCTCAGTTATGCCAGAAACTTCTGAAGGAACCTCTGAAGCGAATGTACCGTCCTTTACCCAAGGATTATACCAAGAGGATTCTACGAATTCTCTTATACCTAGATTTATATCTATTAGATCATTAGTGACCAAGGTTGGGGGAGAAGTTGAGGATTGTTGAATTACTAGCCCAGGTTTAACTACCCTCGCTCTACCCCAGTCTCCCATGTGCTCATAAGTGGCGTCGTAAGGGGCTACTGGCGTACTTGAAGGTGTTACAACTGGAGCCTCAGAAACGTCACTTTGGCCATAACATACAAAATTGCCTGGCCTATTTCCTTCCTCGGCAAATCCTAACGTCCCGTTAAGTTTGTCATACAACGCTTGTATTCCGAAGACGTTATCATAGTCTGCTAAGAATAAATCTAGGTATTCATATGCAGCCATTTGCTTCATTAACCATGCAGTACCATCTACCATTCTTTGGAAATACCTCTGTAAATTCTCTATAGTAGGTGGTACTCCTATACCTCCTGGAACCATTGTTATTGGATGAGGTATCCTTAAATAATACAATAATTCGGCCTCATGTAATATTCTCCAACTATATGCTCCTTCTAAGAAATATGCACCTATAATTGGCACTAACGCATCCATAATATCAGCTACTGTTTTTAACTTAACTCCTGCCATTTCTAGCTCTGACGGAGCTCCCATTGGAAATGCTTCAGAGTATTGAGCAACCTTACTTAACGGAGTTTGCTGTGCAATCTCGTATATTTCTTTCGGGAAGTATCCTGCTATCTTAAAGAATAATGAACTCCAATCTGGTCCTCCTAAAGCTGTTAAATGTGCTGTAGCATCATAAGTCATTGCAGCATCTATGCCCAACACTATTCCTTCTAAACCCAATGGAGGAGGTGCATTACCACCTTGTGCCATTTCTTGAGCTATCCTTTCTATATACTGGTGATGTTCACCGCATATTCCGCATTCTCTACTGGACAACATTATAACGTCAGGTCCAGGCTTATTTCTCATGAATATTTCAAATCCTCTAAACATTCCACCAGAGGCATAAGCGTCTGCTGCTCTGTTAGTATTAAAGTCAAAAGTTACTTGAATTCCTAGCTCAGGTTTTATCCTAACTATAGGTTCTATTAAGACTGGTTTAGTCCAATCAAAAGTGAAATAATATGGAGAAGATGTACTACTCATTTTCCACCACCTTGAATTCTTGGAGGAGATCTTCTCTTTCTTGAAAAAGCATAACTTCCAATTCCCACTAATATTCCTGCAGCTGCAGCTGCCGCAAACAGTGTTGTACTCGGTATAGTCGGAGCATTAGGAGGTGCATAAAACGGTTCGTATAAGTCTGGGAAACCTGGTGCAGTACACGCTATGCATACTCCTCCTCTGGTACATCCTCCGACCCCTCCTACCCAACCCAGTCTAGGTGCCGGACTATTGGCTTCAGTTCCTTTGCAACCTAGGCTGTAAGTACATTGAGGATCGCCGAACTGATAAGCGAACTTCCCTTCAGCAAAAAAGCCAGCCCTTGGACAATTTTGATGAGTCTCGTTACCGTAAAAGAATTTTGGCCTGTTAAATACATCTAAGTCATCTGCAGGATTTGGACCCAGACCTCTAGCATATAATACAACTGAAAGTAAGGTTCTCATTATCCAATCTCCTGCCGGAGGGTCTGCAGCTACGGCTATTATTGGTAAACCTCCCTTGGACTTCCAGTGGTAACTTGGGCCAGGCCATGCAGTATTTATTGGAGAGTTAGTTACAGAGAATATGTCCTCATCAATTATATCTGGTGCTAAATCCTTTTGATAAACTTGATAGGCATAATACGGAAATCCATAAATTCCTCTGTATGGATCGTCTAGCATTCCCATTGCGTATGTAGGGGATCTTTTTCCTAGACCGTTAGTAGTGGCAGGAATTCCTCCATAGGTCGCACAAGCACCAGTTGCTACAACTGCATAAGCGTTTTTCATTAGGTTAAAAACGAATTCCTCGCATAATAGTGCACTTCCATCAGGCTTTCTTCCTGCAGAACACCAGAATTGGTTCTTTTTATATGAATACGAAACTCCATTGTATACGTCCCTTGGATATAGACCGAATTCATCAAATAAAGTACCTTCTACGACTAGGACGTATGGATCCAGTTCTCCATTTAGAGCCATTTCCATAGTAGCGTAAGCCATGCTGTCTTGAGGCATTAATATTGGGTGATATACTAAATTCACGTTTCCTAGTTCTTGAATACTCGGTTGCCTTAGAGTTATTGGCTTACCATCAAAATATACTCCAGTTATCACGTCTTCAACTGATGGGTTCATTGCATCTATAAAGGCTATAGTATTTCCACCGCACCATCCATTTCCTGTCCATATTATATTTATTGGCTGATCGGAATCTTGTGCCTTAGAAACTAGTTCTTCATAGGTTAAGCCACTTGCAGCTAGTGTAGTACCTAAGGCTGTTACCCCCGATAGCTTTAGAAACTCTCTTCTATTTAACTTCATCTTTTCACCTATTTATCTGGTATATTCTCTGGTACTGTGTTTATAAATTTTTTTAACAAAACTTCTTATTTTTCTTCAATTTCTTGTATTTATTTTATTAACTATTAATGAAAAGTTGGAGATGAAGTTTATTAATGATAATTGCTAATGTTTCCATATGCTAGACTTAACGGATAGCGACAATAATATTACGTCACTTTTAGGCTATGTAGATTCAAAAGTTGTTATATTCATGGATTCTGCGCTGACTGAACTAGCTAATATAATTTTTCTTGAATTAAAGGAGAACTATATTAAAAGTCTTATAGAAATTTTACCTTCTGGCATAATAATGAAACAGATATTCAACGAGGAGGTGAAGTTTGGCAATTTAATATATGATAAACCACCGAGAATATTAATACTTCCTTCTTCTGAAATTTCTAGCTTAAAACAATGGGAATTATTATTAGCAGTATCAAATTTCGTAAAGATCAAAATGTTCATCGCTACAGAACTAGATGATATATGCAAAGCAAAAAGAATAGCAATAGTAAACCCAGAATACTCAGTATTTTCTTCAAATTTCATTAAATCATACAAATGTGATGGCGAGTTGGTTCTAGTTAAAAATGAGGGAGAAGTGATAAAAGAATTAAAGAAGGGTAATGTTGATGCTGGCGTTATATGGCTTCATTCTGCTAAGGCTAATGGTTTAAAAGGTTATGAGTTAAATAAGACCTTCACTATGCAAATAGGATTATTTAAAGGTGCAGATAAGACGTTGATTAATGCCTTTGAGATATTAAGGAATTCTCACACAATAAGGGAAAATGCAGAAAAAATTGGTATGGTGTGGTTAGGTTGAAAATACCAGTTATTGCGTTTTTAGGATATTTATATCAAGGAGATTATTCAATACCTATTAAATTAGCTGATGAACTTAAAGCGAAAGGCTTAGACGTTCTAGACTTAAGTCTAGGTGCAATGAAAGCTGCAGACATTCTACGTATTTTATCCCCAAACAAATTAATAATACTCACTGCTGACAAAAAGGGTAAAAAGGAATTAAGAATATATAAACCAGACGATATTGAAAATAAGATATCTACTTGGATTGACGTGATTTCAAGTATGAGCGCATATTATATGGACATAAACTCTTTCCTTAAAGTCGCTAAATCTTTAGACGTACTTCCTGAAGACACTACAATCATAGAGTGCGAGGTTGAACTGGATGAAGGAATTGAATTAAGTGAGTGGGGAAAAGAATGCTTAGAATTAATGAAGAAAAAAATTATTGAGTATTTCCGTGGTTATTCCACCTTCTCACAAGGATGAAAATATAAAGAAGCACTAGAAGACTGAAGATGTCGGAAATTGATAAGGTAATCCCGAATTCCTTTAATTGGTATTGGGAAGCAGGAAAACCAGGCGGAACAATAACGTAAGCTGAGCTTAATACTGCTAGAAAATAAAGAAGATAATAAATTCCAGTAAGTACTATTCTTTTATTACTTTTTTCTATAAAGAGAATATACACTCCCTCAAGAATTTCCCCTATAAACGGCACTAATAATATGGGGAGCGTGTATTTAAGTTTCGAATTTGTCAAATTAATATAGAATAAGATAATAATTAATGTTTGATATAGAAAAATTAGAAAGTAATTGATTAAATTAAAATACGTATATATAGAATTAAACTGTATAGGGTACATTAACATTAATATTAATTCATATATAAATATTACTTGTCCTAGAATTATGGATATAATAAAAACGTTATGAAGTCTCATTGAGTCTCACCAATAATCTTCCATATTCTGCTTGATCAACATAATTAAACTCGTAAAAAGAATTAAGAAAATAATCAGCTATCTTACGAGATTCCTCAAAATACCCTAAGTTAAGTAATCCTTGTGCAAAGATAGAATTTCCAACCATTATTTTATATCTACCTATCATTTCTTCATTAGCTAAGCTAGAATCTACATCATAAAACGTTCCATCCTCACTAGAATACTTAGACTTAGCTAGATTTACAACACTATCGCCTTCTTTGAAATATGATAAGAACCTAAGTAGATAAGCTAGATCCAAAAAGAATAATGGGACGTTAGCATTTAAAAGGTGAGACCATGAAGAATAAGATAATAGCTTATTTTTCAATGATATCGCTTCATCACGGAATTTTTTATCTTGAGTAAATTTAAATAAATAAATAAGAGCCTCACCAATTTTACTATTAACATCAATATAATACTTTTTTATTATTTTTCTATCCACTATCGCAATAGGATAAAGATCGTCTATTTTATTCTTTAATAACCAATTTCCTGTTTCTATGGCGTACTCAAGGAAGTACTCATCTTTAGTCTTCTCATAAAGTTTTAACAATGCAATTATAGCTTCTGCGTTTACATCCAAGAGCTTGAAATTAGGGTGCATTTTCCAATCGTAAGATTTCGCGTACGGATAAAATCCATCATCCCATAGGTAATATATTGCCGCCTCTGCGGTATATTTTGCTACTTCCAAGGAATAACTGTCACCAAGCTCTATTAAAAAAATCAACACGTTTGGTAAAAAATATTTTGGCTCTTTTTCAAAACCACCATAGTAAATATCAAACATAGCCAAGCAGTTACGTCTAATTGTGCTTATTGCCTCACCAATGGTGTACTTTGTTCTCTCTACCTTAGAAGAATTAGGTTTTATTAGAACTCCTCCCCCAAGGCTTAGGTCAAGGGCCTTTAGCAAGACTTCGCCTATGGTTTCTGCATTTACTTTGCCATAGATTCCGCCAATTACATTCCCTTCAGAAATTATCGATATTGATGGAAATATTTGAGGAGAATATCTTAAAGCTAAATCTGGACGCTCATCAGCGTTGACTTCAACAAATGCAAAATAGGGATTATAAACATTCTCAAATTCTTTTTTAACGTATTCGCAGTCTTCACACCAATCCGTCCAGAAGAGTACAGCTTTTAGTCTATTATCCTTTAATGCTTCCTTCCAATCCATAATTATTTGTATGTCAAATAAACTTATATAAGAATTTTGTAGAACTAATAGGCTTATCAAATTATAACTAAATTATGAAGAAAGGTATATAATGTCGAGCATTGTATAATAAAATATGTCAGTACCTATAAGTTCTCCTCAAAAGAAGGTAAATTTTGAGAATTTAGCTAGAGACTATCTAAAAATTTGGGATAATGTATATACGGAATTAAAGAGAAGAAATTCTAAGGCACTAATTTACGGCTCCATAGCGTTATATTATAGGCTTATGAATTCCAGAGATTCTATAGAGTTATTAAAATTAGGGAGGAATAACGGTCCTCAGGATTTAAATGTACTAGTTCCCACTAAATACAGAGACATCTTTAAAGAAGTAGTAATTAATGAGGGCTTTACTCCGTACTATCATCTAGAAGTAACAATAGGAGATAAGGCAGGCATATTTTTCATGAATGAAATGGTAATAAAGGCTTATTATATGGATAAAATATCTTTTAATCATGATTTCGAAGTAGACTGGTCCCAAGAATATTCATTAAGTTTAACTGACTTGTTGCTTACTAAATTGCAAATTCATTACGCTCTTGATAAAGACATAGCCGATATTATAGCCATCTTACTAAAATATGACGAGATAGATAAAGAAAAAATTGCAAGAGTTCTTTCTAGTGACTGGGGCTTTTGGAAGGATGCTGTAAGTAACTTAAATAAAATTAGAGAACTAATTAAAAAAATAGAAGCAAATAATCCAAATACTAAACTTAGGGATGTAATCCCATTATCGCTAAAATTTATAGGTTACATAAATAATTATCCCAAGTCGGATAATTGGAAGCCGTTGGGAGATGATGAAAAATATTGGAAGGATTTTTAATTTTGATAATAGTTATATCGACTATTATCGCAAATTCTCAAGCAAGTAACATAGGATGCGTAGCCTATACAATTTTTCTTAATAACGAAACTACAGTACCTGGTGGGTCTCCAAATTTTTTCTGTCAAATTTCACCTACGTATCTAGTAGAATGTGATAAAGGCAACATCTTTGTTGCAGCTGTAAATAAAATCTACGAAATTAGTCCGTATGGAAAGGTGATTAATTCATTAAATATTTCTGGTGTAGAATATTTATGTTATTATAATTCAACACTGATTGCAACTAGTGGAACCTTACCTAATAAGACTATTACACTTATTGACTTAAAAAACATGAGTATAAAGACAATAGTCACTTGTTTTTACCCACTTGCTGTTTCAGCAGTAAATAATACAATATACGTTGGTTCATACGGATACTTGTATTCATTAAATAACTATAGAATTTCTCAAGTGCTTAAAGTGCCAGGGAAAGTCACATCAATAACAACCAATGGAAAAATTCTCTTTATTTCAGGATTTAATTTTACTAAAAATCAAGGGTTCATAGTCTTCTATCCATCCGTGTATAAACCAATATATTTCAATACCTTTCCAAATTACATATTTTATTATAACTGTTCCTTATATGTTGCAGCAGATGAGTATATTTTTATTATAAACTTATATACGGATAAAATTAATTATATTGAAGTTCAAGGAGAAGAATTTGAGGGAATTACTATTAAAAACGGATTAATTTATGCCACGAGCGATAGTCTTTATGGTCCAGATTATGTGTTAGTCCTAAACGGAACAAGGATTTTAGGTAAGATTTACGTTGGTATAACTCCAATAGGGATAATATATGATAACATAAGTAAATTCATATTTGTCTCAAATTTCTTTGACGGGACTATCTCAATTATTTCTAACTCTTCATCGCATGGAACTCCTTATACATTCAATCTACCTCTTCTCGCATGTTATGAGAAAGAAGCGTTTAATATCTACAATTTTCAATTCTTACCTATAATAATATTAGGAGCAATATTTCTTATTATTTTAATGGAAGGAATAAAATATCTTAAATCTAAGTTTTAGATAGTGCAGAAACTATCGATTCTAAGTCTTCTTTAATTTTATATTCAATTTTTATATTTATAAAATAGATAAATGTTGGCCTCCCCTTATTACCGTTTCTCAGAATTTCCCTTTGAATAAAACCTAATGAATGCAAGGTTTTAAGGGACTTTATTACAGTACTCTTGTTAACGTTCATTTTTCTGCTTATCTCATCAATTTTAGCCTTTCCTAAGGTTTCTATAATTCTTAAGACTTTAAGATCCGTATCAGAAAGACCGTATAATGCCCTTAAAATGTTGTCTAGATTAACTCTCCTACCGCCTTTAACAATTATTTCTCCAGTATAAGCTATTATACCCATAATATCAATTTTATATTAAAACTATATATACTTTTCTTCATTTACATTTTCTAATTAAAAATATAATTATATTAAAAAATTAATTATATTATTTATTCCTCCCTTCATTAACTTCTCTAATTATCCATTCTGGTATTATTATTTTTGCCTTATACGATCTAAATATAAAATAAATCCCTGGCAAGGTCATTGCAATTATAGCTAGTGCATAGCTAGTTGAAGGAATCCCAAAGGCCGGTCCTGCTTCAATAACACCCATGATTACCACAGAAAACATTGTAAATGCAGTTATTGGCGATATTACTCTTAATACTACATCAATAACTCTGCCAGGCTTATTCCTCCACCAAGTAATAGTAGCAGTTATAGAATCGATTGCAAATTCCATTAACAGAAAAGCACCAGCCCCAGTTAGCACTATTCCGAAAAATGACTGCATAGACGGAGAGACTAACTCTAAACCTTGGACAAATATTTCTAAAGCAGTAATTGCTATGATAGTAAACCAAGGACTTCCGTATTTACTATGTACTTTAGAAAATATTCTAGGAAGAAGACCCTCTCTACCTCCTGCATACCATGCCCTGCTTAGAATATATGCAGTAAGCCATAAAGAACTCGCAGTACTCGCTATTACTGCTATATCCATTAACCAAACATAATTAGGAATTACATAGGATGCCCATCTAGCCAATGGATCTACTGCTGAACTTAAGGCAGAGATCGGAGTCTCTATGGTCATTATTGGCATTGCGATCATATAAATTATAAATACTGAAATTAAACCTATTATCCCAGAAGTTCCAGGCCATCTTGTAGGTTTTTTAGACTCTTCTGAGGCATAACTATCTATTTCCCAACCATCAAGTATTGTCGCAACAATAACCATAGTTGCAGCAAGGCCAAGAAAAGCTGAAGGAGACGTAAGCCAGGATGGACTAAAAAACCAACTAAAGCTAAATTTATTAATGTCATGAGTGGGTAACGCAACTAAGCCTATACCTATAAAGGACGATAATATTATTAATTCTATAACTAGAAACGCCTCAGTAAATCTTGCAGTTGGTTTTGCCCCCAATAATAGCGGTATTGCAGCTATAACTGCCCAAATCATACCAACTATTGAATCCCAGAAAACGCTTAACTCCATTGCTCTGCTTATCAAGTGTAGTCTATAGAGTAAATCTAAAGTGTATTCTCCCGCAGGAATTATGATTGGCGGTAGTGATAAAAAATATGCTAAACTTACTATCCAAAATTGGAAAGAACCGTATTTTTTACTTACTAACAACATTCCCCAATGATACGATGCACCTGCATGAGGAGCTTTTCTATTTAATTGCCTAAATATTATCGAAGCAAAAAGGAAGAATGGGAAAGACACTATAACAGCCATTATAGCATTTGGACCCATTAGTGCTACCATGCTTCCATAAGCGGCAGCAATACTAAACGTTGGTGCTACACTTGAGGTAGATAATGGGACTAAGTCTAGAATATGCAGAATATCTCTTTTCAGCCACTCTATTTTTTCCATAATTAATCACCTATGTTGGTATGAATACTTTACCTTAGTTTTCATACCATTATCGAATGAATAGTATTTAAGCTTTTCTATTAATTGCTCAAGAGAAGTTTTGCGAAAGAATCGGTATAATAAAATATCTAATTGCCATCGAAATATTTAATGCATTGAATCTACCACAAAGCGTAGCTAAAAATTTAATTTTTAATTGTCTATATTTTCTCTATGAAGTACAGCACTGAAATATCCACATCTCACTCTATGGATGCTCTTTTAACTTTATTATCAGATCCCAGTTTTGTTTTACCTAAGATATTCAAATCTATTAAGAAAATAGAAACAACCAATTCGAGCTTTTCAGGTACTGCTAGTTACCTTGGACTAACTCATGAAATTAATGGAAATGTATTTCGTTCAGTTAATAAGGTTTCTTATGTTTTCATATTACGACATGGTAAAGATACTGGATCTGGAAATTTAAATTTTATAATATCCAATAATAAAGTCGATATTATCTTTGAATATGAGGGATGGATGGAAAAACTTTCGCAATCAATAATTATTAAATGGATTAAGGAATTCTGCAGGAATTTTGAAGAGGATATAAGAATTGAAAGAATAAGAAGAAAACTTTAACTAAATGTACAGTCTTTAGAATTTAGTAATTAAGCTTACTGATATTATATAAAATATTGATAACCCAATTCCCAGTAATAGCTCAAATTGAAGTAGATTATACCATAATGCTATCGATAATCCCCATAACGCTTGTGGAATCGCTAATAATGGCCAAATTGTAGTAGGAATTCTTAAACTAAGTTTAATATCAGACAAAGCGATGTAAATCGTTATAAGCGTGGCTATTCCGTACGGTATCTCGTTAAGGGAAATTGAGTAATACAATGATGATAGACTTAAGATAATATCAACCATTATGAAAATTAAATAGTTATTTAGGTTCATTCTACCCTTTACTACCTTATATGAAAAATATACAGATAAAATTAGAGACAATAAAGTTATTAGTATACTCGATTCTTTTATGGGATCATAAGGCAGTGGTAAAATAGAATGCGTCATTTCAGAGGCAATATTAGGTCCTGAAAGAGCTAGTATGCTTAGCATTAAAGGATAATAATATTTACGCCTTATGGAAAAATATAGGATTTCTGGAAGAATCATTAGTAAGAACATAAAGGAATTAGAAAGTTCTATTAGAGCAAGAACTACATTAACAGGGGATAAGAAAGAAACTGGAATGTCTGTCCCATAAAAGCTCAAAGCTAAAATGGCGTTATTAAATCCTCTTAAAATTACATAATATACTAAACTCATTATAATTTCATTTACTAATAAAAGTGAAATGTTATAGGATATATTTAATCCCAAATTTCTAAGAGTTATTGGAATTACAATAAATATTACTACTATGGGTAATACTATTCCAATATTGTTTAGCGAGAAAAATATCAGATATACTGAAGTACTTATATAGGAAATTATCATGGCTATTGAACCTAAATTATTTCCTCTAATACTTTCATCAAAGGCCCAAGATAAGGCTAAGGTCATTGTTATAACGTATGCTATGTATGTGAGAATTAAAGGAGATGGATAGCACATTATATCTCCCAAAATAAGTTATTTATGAAAGTTTTTTAATCTTCACTATAATCAAATAAGATAAGGTATTCTTTAGTATATTTAATTAAATAGGTAAGAGGTTATTACCTCAATCAAAATTATGTTTGCTTTTGTTTATTTGAGGTTTATATTAAATATGTTTATTAACCATTCTAAGTTAAAGATAAATGATAAACATGAGCAATAAAGATATTATAACACTCCTGCATGGAGCAGGAGGCTCTTATATGCACTCATTAATAAAGAATGTTTTCATGAAACTTAACGATAATTACGGCGAAGTAGGATTAGAAATGCTTGACGATGCAGCAGTCATAAATGATACGGTAATAAGCACGGACTCTTTCATAGTAAGACCCATCTTCTTTAAAGGTGGAGATATAGGAAGATTAAGTGTCAGCGGAACAGTAAATGATATAGCAATGATGGGTGGTGATCCAATCGCGTTAAGCCTTGCTATAGTGATGGAAGAGGGATTTCCCTTATCAGACTTAGAAAAGATCGTAGACAGCATTAAAAAGACTGCAGAGGAGGCAGATGTTCATATAGTTACTGGAGATACAAAAGTCATGGAAAAAGGTTCGTTAGATAAAATAATAATAAATACTACAGGGATAGGAAATAGACCACCGCAATTAGATTATAATATAAATACTTTACGAAAAAATAGACAGCCTTCAAGATGGTTAGTTCCTATAAACTTAAGACCTGGAGATAAGATTATAGTTTCTGGAACTATTGGAGACCACGAAATATCCATATTGTCTTCGAGAGAAGGAATAGGTTTTGAAGCCAACGTAAAATCGGACGTAGCACCGCTAAATAAGCTAATGCTAAAATTATTGGAAGTAGGAGGAATAGCGGATGCCAAAGACCCTACTAGAGGAGGATTGGCTGACTTACTAAACGACTGGTCTGAAAAATCTGGACTTGGGATATATATTAGAGAAGAAGATATTCCGGTCAGAGAAGAAGTGAGGGCTGCAGTAGAATTTTTAGGAATGGACATCCTTGAGCTAAGTAATGAAGGAAAAGTAGTATTAGCGGTTTCTCCAGAATATGAAAAGGACGTACTGGAGGAGTTACATTCAGATCCCTTAGGCAAGTACGCTACAACGATAGGCGAAGTTAGAAAGGATATTAGCGGGGTTATAATGGAAACTGTGATAGGAGGTCAAAGGTACATTGGAAGGCCCATAGGAAGCCCGGTTCCTAGAATTTGTTGAGGTGAAAGCCCATGAAGCTTGTTTGCTTAATTTGTGGAACTGAGGAAAAAATTCCTTTACATTGCGGTAAGCCAATGAGCTACATTCAAAAAGGGAATTTTAGAAAAAGAGAATTCCTTAAATGCGAAATTTGCGGAACTGAAATAGAAATGCCTAGACATTGCAGCGTTCCTATGCTTTACGTAGATGAAGATTACATGCCCATTTATAAGCTAAGTAAATCCGAGATAGAAGAACTAAAGAGAATTTATGGTGAGTAAAATGTGTGTAGCCTTTCCAGGGAAGGTAATTGAAATAAACGGAGATTTTGGAAAAATTGACTTCGGTAATGGTACAATAAGAGATAACATCTTATTATCCTTGGTTAATGCTAAGGTAGGAGATTACGTTCTAGTGCATGCAGGTTATGCAATACAAGTAGTCGATGAAGAAGAGGCTAGAAGAAGTATAGAGATATGGAACGAAATGACAAGAGAACTCCCTAAAGAGAAGAGAATTCAGGACTTTAATGAAGTAGTGGGGAGAGGAAATGAATGAGGAATATTTATCATTATTAAAATATTATAGAGATCCTAAGCTAGCAAAAGCAATAAAAATCAAGATTGACGAATTATCAAGAAAAATTGAAGAAAATATTATGATAATGCACGTGTGTGGTAGTCATGAATGGACTATAACTCATTATGGAATAAGAACTCTGTTACCAGATAACGTCGAAGTTAGAGCGGGCCCCGGTTGTCCCGTGTGCATAACACCTGCAACGGACATAGATGATGCAGTGAAACTCGCATTAGATGGGGTGGTAGTGACAACATACGGAGATATGAGTAGAGCTAGAGGGACAAAAATGTCGTTACAAGACGCTAAAGCCTTTGGCGGAGATGTTAGAGTAATATATGGCGTGCAAGATGCTGTAAAGATGGCCAGAAAAGAGCCAGAAAAGGAGTTCCTCTTCTTTGCAGTAGGCATGGATACAACTGCACCTGCAACTGCTTTTGAATTATTAAAAGGAGTTCCTAATAACTTAAGCTTCTTAGTTTCATATAGATATACTCCTGCAATTCAAGGTTCAGTAATGGAATCTAATGTGCTGGGAATTGATGCTTTTATATCTGCAGGCCATTCAGCTACTATAACTGGGCTAAAACCCTATTATGAGTATTTCTTAAGATCTAAAAAGCCAATGGTGGCTACAGGGTTTGAACCTATTGATGTACTAATGGCAATATATATGATATTAAAGCAAATAGACGAGGGAAGACCAAAGATTGAAAACGAATATACAAGGTCGGTAACTTGGGAAGGTAATGTAAAAGCCCAAGAAGTTATGGAAAAAGTATTTGATTTAGAAGACGGTTACGTAAGAGGAGTTGCAATATTCCCTAAAGCCGGATTCAGATTAAAAGACGAATTCAGAAAGTATGATGCAAGAGAGCAATATGGATTAAAGGATAGAAGCAAAACTAGCGATGAATATGTTGCAGGAGCACGTTGTGGAGAAGTAGTTATGGGACTGATTGACCCGCCAGAATGCCCACTCTATATGAAGACTTGCAAACCAGACGATCCTAAAGGTGCTCCAATGGTATCTCAAGAAGGAACGTGTTGGATATGGGCGATGCATAAGATAGTAAACGTTACGCCTAGATGTAAAAGGTAGGTGGATGACAAATGGTGTACATGATAGGTAACACGTACTGTAAACTGTGCCAAACAGATGAAGAACAATTAAAAAGAGAGCTTGTGAATAGCGTAAAAACTCTATATTGGAAAGGAATGATAAGTAATGCAGGCGGAAATCAGAGTGCTAGATTACCCGGTCAAAATAAGATATGGATTACTCCATCTGGATATCCTAGAGTAAGTCTAGAGCCCGAGGATCTGATTGCAGTAGATCTAGATGGTAATGTGATAGAAGGAGATCTAAGACCATCAATAGAGACTAGAATGCACTTGGAAATTTATAAAAATAGACCAGACGTGAATGCCGTGATTCATGCTCACTCTCCTTATACCATGGGAGCTGCAATTTCTGGTTATTTGGATATTACTCATGGAGAAGCAGCAGCGATACTGGGTGAGATAAAAATAATTCCTTACTCCCATCCTGGAACCATTGAATTAGCTAAATCCGTAGGAGAGGCATTAAGAGGAGAAGGAGCGAAGGTACCTAGAATAGCAATTCTCATGAATCATGGCATTGTATCAGTAGGAGCGTGTATACACGAGGCCAGGGCTTTCGCTGAAATAATGGAGGAATGGGCAAGATTTAATATAGCTGCAAGAGCTCTTGGAGGTATAAAATATTCATTAAAACCTCAAGATCTTAGAAAACCTGGAGCTAGATATATAAGGGCGGTGAAATTTGGCGGAAGACCTGGAAGTTATTAACAAAGTCATTGAACCGGAGACTGGACTTCCCGCAATAAAGCTTGGGCTACTAAGAGTTGAAAAGGATGAAATACATTATACTCCCCCTTCGCCTTTTACTCCTCCAATTCTAGTTATATCTGTAGGGCTGCAACTCAAGAGTTTATTTAAAAGATATAAGATAGTTATAGAAAATTACTATATATCAGAAGAAATAAATGAGAGGTTAAATTACGATGCATAAAGAGTTGGCATTAGCATACTTGAAGCTCGCTATGGAAAGTAATGATGACGTAATCTCAGTTTCTTTCTTACTTAAAAGCTTAGAAGAATACGCTTTATATAAAATTGGTAAAGATTATTACAGTCCAAAAATACAAGAGGAAATTGTTAATTATATTAGATCAGATAAAAGTATTTATTCCATATATTCGACAATAATTGATGAAATGTTTTCAGTATTATTAGGGGATAAAATGAAAAGAGAACTGATAGAAAGAGTAATGCGAAAAATCATCGAAGATTAAAGATAAACTTAACGTAATTTAAATATATTTAAAAGCGTTTAAATAATGATAAAGAGATATCCATAATAAGCTAAAAAATTTATACGGCATGATAAAGATCATAGATTAAGAAAATATTATTCATAATAACATCAACTTTTTAAAGAAATATTATTGAGAAAAACTATGACGGGCTGTTGTATTCGAGACGAACAAGACCTTTGTATGGAATATTCTCCGAAAATATATCAGCTTATAACTCGAAAGTACACACTAGCTATCTTGCTACTCCTAGATAAATATGATAAAATGAGATTTAATGAAATAATGAGAAAGATAGACGGGATAACTCAAAGAATATTATCTATGCGATTAAAGGAGTTAGAGAAAGCTTATCTAATAAGAAGAGAAGTTGATAAAGATAGAAAGGCAGTAATGTATTCTATTACAACACAAGGTAAGGCGGTAAAAAATGCCATGTTAATGCTTTTACAATTGACCAATTTATTATCTCCTACCAGTTCGGAGAAGGATTATTTTTGTTGAGACTTACCGTCATTTTCAACTATTGGAGTTGCAGCCTTGCCCAGCTCTTTTAACATGAATCTTAAATAAGCTAACGTCTTTTTAACGTCAGGATCGTCAAACGAGGCTAATAATTCCACTATATTAGACTGATCTCCTTCCTTTACCATAGCTTCTGCAGCCTTAGATAAACCAGACGTCATCACGTCTAAAACTCCATGTTGTTCTAACGTTGATAATATCTTGCCTATCTTATCGAGATGCTTAGCTATAGCTAATGTGCCATTAATGAAATCTTCTGAGCTAACTTGTCCTGAGTCTATCATTTCTTTCAGATCTCCTAACAATTCCACGAGTGCCCTAAAACTTTTAGACCTTAAGAAAGACATGATTTTACTCTCATCTTTAAGCAAATCTAAAATGCTGTCTAAGAGACCAGTAGAATTAAGGTAAATTACTATTTCCTTTAATTTTTTCATTCCTTCAATATAATCCTCATCTCTATCAATACTCATAAGTCTCTCAGATACTTTTGGACTTTATATATAAAAGCTTTATTTACATTATAATTTTCTTTTATAGCTTTATGTAACGAAGATTTAGTCTTTGAACAAGTTTTATAAAAAACAAATTTAAACCTAAATTCTAAACTTATCTTATGAAAAATCTATTATGGTTACAAGGAGGAGCTTGTGGAGGAAATACACTATCTGTATTAAATGCGTCAGATCCAGATTTATTCACATTTCTATCGACTCATAACGTTAAACTATTGTGGCATCCTTCAATATCCTTAGATAATAACATAACCCAAATATTAAATGACATTATTTCCGATAAGATACACTTGGATATACTAATCTTTGAAGGAACAGTAATTATGGGACCTAACGGTACTGGGTTATATAACATATTCGCTGGTAAACCAATGATGGAATGGTTAAGAAAAATATCCACAAAAGCAGATTACATTATTGCTGTAGGTAGTTGTGCGTCGTTTGGAGGAATTCCTGCCTCAGATCCTAACCCTACTGAATCCACCGGATTACAATTTCATAAAAAAGATTATGGAGGATTCCTTGGTAAAAATTTCAAGACAAGGAAAGGATTTCCAGTAATTAACCTTTCTGGCTGCCCAGTTCATCCAGAATGGCTTTTAACAACTTTATCGCTAATTATAGAAGGCAAATTAAGCCAAGAAGATCTGGATGAATTCAACAGGCCAAGACTATTTTATTCTACAACAACACAGTTCGGCTGTCCTAGGCAACCCTATTTTACTTATAAGGTCTCTACAAAAGAATTAGGACATAGAGAAGGTTGCCTATATTTCGAGCTAGGCTGTAGAGGTCCTTATACGAGAAGTTCCTGTAATAATATATTATGGAATAATCAAAGTAGTAAAACCAGAGTGGGCACACCGTGCATGGGGTGTACAGAATTTGATTTTCCGAGTTTTAATTTCTTTAAAACTGAAAAGAATAGGTCAGGAATTCCTAAAAGACTTCCTCTAGGGGTAAGTAGAGGATCTTACGTTACTTTCTCTGCAGTGGCTAAAGGTTCTGCACCTCAATTCCTCCTAAAGCCTCTAATAAGAAAGGAAAAGGGCGATTGGATTGAATGAGAAAATTATAAGCCCTCTTAATAGGGTTGAAGGAGACCTAGATTTAAAAGTTATAATCGAACATAATAGGGTAATTAAAGCCTATCCGATGTCTAGATTATTTAGAGGTATAGAAATAATATTAAGGAATAAATATCCAATGGATTCACTAGTAATTACACCTAGAATATGTGGAATTTGTGGCGCATCACATCTATACGCTACGGCACAAGCTTTAGACATGGCATATAACGCTCACGTACCTCCTAACGGCGTTAGATTAAGAAATGTGATGGCATTAGCTGAAATGGCACAAAACGATGTAAGGCATATTTATCTGATGTTCTTGATAGACACTGTTAATAAAAAATACGAGAATTTGCCTTTCTATAAAGATATGGTATTAAGATGGGCTCCTTATATTGGAAGTTCTTATAAGGAAGCAGTAAAGTGGTCGAAAAAGTATACCGAAATTTACGCAATATTTGGCGGTCAATGGCCTCACGGATCAGCTATGGTTCCTGGAGGAGTTACAACGGAACCGTATTATAACGATATAATGAAAGCAAAAGGAATTCTAACTCATATAACGGAAGAGTTTCTAGAGAAGACCGTATTAGGAGGACCATTATATCAATTCCTTGAAATCAATTCTTTAAAAGGATTAGAGCAATGGTGTATTGACTATCCTAACGGAGACTTATGTAAAATCTGGAATTATGGAAAAGATATGGGATGGTTAGAATTAGGCAGAGGATCCAACTATCTCATGTCTTTCGGTCACGTGCCTTTAGCAGAGAAGTACGTTCCTGGAAAAAGCAAGTTGATTTTCGAAAAAGGTATAATAAACTTGGAAAATTGGGAAAAAATTGATCTAGATCAAAACAATATTCTAGAATTTGTGTCAAATTCTTATTATACTTATTATGAAGGTGAAAAGATAGGACTACATCCATTTGACGGTGAGACTAATCCGTTACCTCCAAATATAAATTCTAGTAAATACACATTCACAAAGGCCTGCAGATATAAACTGGGGAACTCGCTTATTGCTCCGGAAGTGGGAGCAATATCAATGCTTACCGTTGGAGGAAACAGTCTAATGGTGGATTTAGTAAGAAGATTCAAATCAAATGTATTATTAAGGGAAATTGCTAGAATAATTAGACTAGCTCTTATTCATAAGATTATTATGAACGAGTTAAACGACTTTGATGTAAATAAACCAGCATATAAAAAACCAGATGAAGTTAACAATACTAGAGGGTATGGAATGCTAGAAGCGCCTAGAGGTTCTCTAGGTCATTGGATAGTAATAAGGGATGGAAAGATATACAATTATCAGATAGTAACTCCAACGCAAATAAATATGGGACCAGAAGATCCTTTCGGTAACTTAAGTCATTTAAGCTTATCCCTTATTGGAACCGAAGTTAATGATGTGGATAACCCAATAGAAGTTGCTCACATAGTTAGATCTCATGATGCATGCATGGTGTGTAATGTCCACTTCTTCGATTCAGGAATGGAAAAACTGGTGATAAGGCTTTGAAAATAATAGGAATAGGTAGCGAGGATTTTGAAGAAGAAGGAAAAATTGCTAAAGATTTTGGAGGAGTTTACATAGGAAATAAATTAGCTCTACTTGAAGATCTAATGAAAAACGAAGATGAAGTAATAATTATAGATTCGTTAAGAGGAGAAGGAATCATAATCGTGACCGTAGAGAATATTTATCCAGGAATTTTCTCCTATAATGAGCTTGAAAATTACCTTCTAAACGCAAAAATAAAGGGGATTAATCCAAGAATTACAATAGTAGCATTCTCTAAAAATTATGAGGGATTAGTAAGATGCTTTCTGAATTGCAAGCTCTCGAAGAAATAAATACGGCACCTAGAAGGGTTAACGAGCTTAGATTAAAGGATATTAATATTAACGATCTAATAAAGAAAGGATTAGTCAAAGAAGAAAATGGTTGGCTTTACTTGACTGACGCTGGGATAAAAAGACTATCAGAGTTATATGGAATTCTGGACTCTCTGCAGGAGATTTATATCAATATGTCTAGTGGCATAAAGACCAAAATAAGCGAAATAGACGAGAGAGTTCTAAACTCTGGTCTAGTAGAAATAAAAGGTGATTACGTAGAATTAAACTTTGAGGGAATAAAACTAATTGCTCAAAGGATTGCAGAAAAAATGTCCAGAGCTCATTAACAGAAACCTCCTATTCTCTTTTTTGAAATTAGTTTACCTCCCTCATATATGATTACTTCTGTAACAAAGCAAGAATCTAAAGAACTTACAGCCAAGGAAATCTCCCAGGGATTTTTAGGATCTTTAACTGGAATTCCCTTAACAGCATATTCTAATGCTCCTCCAGGGGAAGCATTAAATGACGTTGGTTGTATTATAGAATAATCAATTACTTTGTCCTCGTTAATTGAAACTTTGTGCAAAAGGGATCCTCTTATAGATTCCACCATCCCTATTCCGCTTCCTAAAATCTCGTATCCATCAGTCTCTCCATCAAAGTCAGTTAATTCACTTAATAATTTGCAAGCTACTTTTATTCTACTAATTTCTCTAAGTAATGGAGATGGACCATATTTTTCATGTAGCTTTTTAACCATACTATCAAAGGTTAAGGCTTGAGCTAAGGGGCCAACTTCTACATGATCTCCATTATATGTCACATCTAATCCAGTGTCCTTTAACTTAGATAAATCAATAGTAGCTGAATACGGAAAACCTACTACCAAGTACTTACCCAGTCCAGCAGTCCAGTAAGGTACTTTTTTAAGTAAAGTTAGGTCTCCTCCTAATTCATCAATATTATCTATACTAAGAAAATCTTCAATTTTCATACCTATAACTTCATCTTCAACTACTTTTCTAAGAAATTCGATATCATCTTTACTTAACTTAACCTTAAATCCTTTATTTAGGTAATTAGTATAAGGCCATTTTCCTCCCATTTTTTCCATAATCTCCTTAACTTTTTTAGAAAAAGGAATTATTCTTTTAAACCTCTCTCCTGCAGGGAAATCATAATTCTTATCTCCTATATATGGAAACCAATATATGTAAGGATGCTTAATATGACTTTCTATTATTTCTAATGATACAGCAATTCTTGATAATATTTCACTATTATGATTAATAGTACCTACAGCTCGAGTAAATGCAGAAACGTGAGACTGACTACAAGTAGCTAGGACTCTTGGTATAATATCTCGGAGTTCTTTCACTTTCTTATTTAAAAATGCTTTCTCATACCCTCTTAATTTATTCCCAGAAGATTGAGCAGATACAACTACATTATTTTCAATATTTATTCTCAAACTAATAGCTTCAAGATCTAATGGATTCATTAAATAATTTTTGTAATCTTTCTTTTTAATGCTATCTAGTTAAATCTATATATAAACAATACTTTTAAACGTTGCCAATAATTCTTAATTATGTGCTTAAGTTTTCCAGCAAAAGTCATTGACGTTCAAGATAGCATAGTTTTCGTAGACTATGGTAATGGAATAATAGAACCAGTATTAGCTAATGGTTTTGAGGACCTTAAGCCAGGGGATTACGTAATAGTTAGTTATGGTATGATATATGAAAAAATTTCAAAAGAAGAGTTCGATGAAATTCTAAATTACGAGAAAGAGATTAACAGCGTGATCCGTAATGTATGATCCATACGATATGGCATACGTAGGTAAGGTAATCCAAATTAATAATGAAGGTTCTGCAATAGTTGACTTTAACGGAATAAGAAGGGAAGTTGAGCTTAGCCTAGTAAACGCCAAAATAGGAGACTATGTCTTAGTACATGCAGGTTATGCTATAAAGGTTATAAATGAAGAAGACGTTAAGAATGAGCTTAAAAACTTCATAAAATCATTAAAATAGGCAATGAGAGACTACTATTATGAAAGCTTATAGAATACTTATCTCCGGCATCGTGCAAGGCGTAGGTTTTAGACCATTCATATATAGAATAGCGGTAAAATCTAATGTTTATGGTTATGTAAAAAATTTGGGTGGAAGCGAAGTAGAAGTTAAGATAATAGGCAGGGAAGAAAACATAGGCAAGTTCTTTTCCTTGCTTTTCTCTAAAATTCCACCACCGGCTAAAATTGAAAAAATATTGATAGAGGAAGATAATATCCAAGACATTCACGAGTTTAAAATCTTGCCTAGTGGCAACGTAGTAAATGAACCTAGTCAAATACCTCCAGACCTATCAATATGTGACGATTGTTTAAGAGAGATTTTGGATCCTAAAGATAGACGATATAAATATCCCTTCAATAGTTGTGCCTATTGCGGACCAAGATATTCAATGCTTTATAAAATTCCTTATGATAGAGAGAACACTGCTATGAGAGATTTTCCCTTGTGTGATAAATGTAAGGCAGAATACGAAGATCCTGAAAACGAGAGACGATTCGACGCACAAGGAATAAGTTGTCCTATTTGTGGTCCCAAAGTTTTCCTTTCTACAACTGATGGAGAAATAATACAAGACAAAGATCCCATAGCTACTGCCGCGAAGCTTATTGAGGAAGGGTATATTTTGGCAATAAAAGGAATAGGAGGTTTTCACATTGCGGCTAACCCATTTGACGATGACGTTGTAATAAAACTAAGAGAAAGGAAAAACAGACCTCAACAACCTTTTGCACTAATGGCCTTATCCGTAAACGTTATTAAAAAATACGCTGAAGTAAGCCAATTGGAAGAGGAATTACTAAAATCCTTAGAGAGACCTATAGTATTGCTCAAGAAAAAGGAGGATTCAGAAATTTCCAAGTACGTTTCTCCTTACCTAGATAGAGAAGGATTCTTCTTATATTATACTGGATTACATTATTTACTACTCGATAATCTTAAGGAAAAAATATCAATAATGACGAGCGGAAATAAGCACGGCTTACCAATGTGTACTGATGAGGAATGCGTGAAAACTAAATTAAAGGGAGTTGTGGATTATGTTTTATATCATAATAGAAAAATTGTAAATAGAGTTGATGACAGCGTGATAAGAATATCTGCAGGGAGAATTATGTTCCTCAGGAGGAGCAGAGGATATGCCCCTACATGGATAAGAATAAAGAAAAAATTGAGAAAAGTTGCAGTAGCAGTTGGCGCCGAACTGCAAAACGTTGGTGCTGTAGCTTTCGACGATAAGGTTATTCTTACTCAATACATAGGTGACACCGACGAGCTAAACACTCTTGAAGATCTGGAAAAATATATAAAGTTCTTCTTAAATACCTACCACCTAACTCCTGAAGTTATAGTAGCAGATAAGAATCCAGCATATCAAAGCACTAGACTCGCATCAAAACTTTCAGAAGAATACTCAGCAGAACTGGTACAAGTGCAACATCACTTAGCTCACGGACTAAGCGCCATGGCTGAGTATGGTCTTCACGACGCTATAGGAATAATAATTGATGGCATAGGTTACGGAGACGACGGTAACGGATGGGGCGGAGAGGTAATCAACATAAAAGATCATGGAGAAAAATATTCAAGAGAATATCATTTAAAATATGTACCTTATACTGGCGGAGACATAAATTCGTTAAAACCTGATAGAATGCTAGCACTATTTCTCTCAACATTTATGGATTGGAACGAAATTCAAAATTATGTCAAATTAAATGATATAGAACTAAAAGTATTAGAGTATCAAACGAGGAAAAACAGATTATTTACCTCAAGTACAGGGAGATTTTTGGACTCAGTCTCGGCGTTACTAGATATTTGTCATTATAGAACTTACGAAGGAGAACCGGCAATAAAGCTTGAAGCCTTTGCAAGAAATGGTAAGTTACTAGATTTCGAATTTCCAATAACTAATAACGAAATAGACACAACGGCGGCATTTAAGTGGATTATTGAAAACGGAATTCAAGATAAGCCAAGTATTGCGTATACTATACAATACAAATTAGGAAAAGCGTTAGTTCAAGCTGCTTTGAAACTTAATCCAGAAAAAATAGTAGTATCTGGTGGAGCGTCAGTTAATGAATATATACTAAAAGGTATGATAGAAAATTCAGAAGGAGTCGAAATACTTACTCAATCTAAAGTACCGCCTGGAGATGGAGGAATAGCATTGGGACAAGTTTATTACATCAGTGAGGAAAAATGAAAGTCGTAATAGGAGTAGGAAATGTTTTTATGAAAGACGATGGTTGCGGAAGCTTTATAGCCCAAGCATTAGACGGGTTAATTCCAATAGATGTTAAAGACTTGGGAATGGGAAGTTTATCTATCATAGATGATATAAGGGATTATGATGAAATAATCATTATTGATGCAGCGGATATAGATAGTGACGTAGAAGTTTTTGAAATAAAAACTGAATTAGAAGATGAAATTCCTCAAGCAGTGATTTCAATGTCTTTAGGCGGCTCTCACTCCATGTCTATGAGAGATATACTCACAATCTTAAATTCTGATGGTAAAAATAGAAAAATAATTGTAATAGGCTGCAAGCCAAAGGAAATCAATGTAGGATATGGTTTAAGCGAAGAAATGATTAAAAACGGATTAAAAGTAATAGAAAAATTGAAAGAATTTATAGACTTTGACGTGGACGAGGCAAAGAAACGATTTCTTTCAATTATACGAGAAATCACAAGCCAATATTGAGGTAATAAACTTAGAGAAAGCGAATAACATTTATATTCTATTTGAAATTACTTTGATTATACTAGCCAAAGTCTTTACTTCACGTAGGTTCATTCTTTCCTCATGAAAGCAATCAGTATGCAATTTCCAAGCGGCCTTCCAGATATCTTTTAGCTCAACTTTCTTTTTAACGACTTTAAACAAAAGTTCAGATTCCCAATAGTTTTTTGCGTTTACCTGATTTAATATTTCACTCATATTATCTACAATAGCTATATACTTTAGAAAATCCTCTGTGGCTTTATAATATTTTTCACAAGCATCAACTAAATCTCCCTTATTCAAAAACTCATCAGCCTCCTCCAAATATTTAAGAATTAAATTTCTCATTTGCAAGGTTGACAAGCTCAACCACATCTTGCCTATACATTTTTATTAATTCTGCATCAAGCTCTTTCCTTGCAGTGTAAAGTAATGAAGCTCCCGCCCAATAAGAGATTATATTATCTCCTAAAATTTCAGCAAGCTTAGTTACTATATCCTCTATATTATCACCGTGAATGTTATATTTATATGCTAAGAGTATTATGGCCTCTCTTGCAGCTTTATAATATTTTTCACAAGCATCAACTAAATCTCCCTTATTCAAAAACTCATCAGCCTCCTCCAAATATATTTCTGCTGAAGTTCTAATTAACATCAAGTAGTATATTTGCCTACTTACCTTAAAATAAATAATGGAGATCGACAACCTAGGATTGCAAAAATAAGAGTTACCGTTAAGATGGACAATTCATGATATCGCAAAGCCTTTATGATTGATTTTCCTCGCTAGGCTGGATTACTCTAACCCCTACATTAAACATTTGTTTAATTACGTATTCAACTAGCCTGATATTTACACCTTTCTGGCCTATGAAGCCTCCGGACTCTTTCTTTAATCTCACTACGAGCTCGTTACCTTGAAAATCTACATTATCAACGTGCTTAACTACCCAAGGTAAAGGATGCACCGCCCTTATTATATCCTTAAAGTCTAGTTTTAACTCCACTACTCTAACCTTCATCTTAGTATCGCTCTCTATTCCGTTAATCCTTTCTCCGCTTTTACCTATTAGTCTACCCGCGTTGCCTTCCTTTACTACTATCAATGCGTCTGGGACGTGCTCTGAGGTTATATTAAGCTTTTTCTTTTCTTCTGAGAATTCAACGACAGTTATTATATCTGCATCTGGAGCGCGAATTTTTGCAGAATCCATTACCTTCTTTTCAGCTTCACTGAGCTTTCTGGACCTTAATTTATACTCTAACAAAAGCCTAATTCCCCTCTTGGTCCCTGCCCTAACGATATCTTTTATTCCTAAGTCCACAACCTTTGCATCTTTCTCATTTAGTAACACTTCCCTTATAATTTCAGAAGAATCTGCCTCATTACTTAAAGTCTGGAAAACGGGATCTCCGGCTATAATTAACCTTGAGTTCTTCCCTGCCCTTATGAACAGCTCTAGTACGCTTTCGGGCTTCATTAGCTGAACATCGTCTAAAAATATTATCGAATCGTTAAAAGACCTCCCTCTTAAGTACCTTGAATCTAACACTTCTATTTTCCCAGAAGAGAACAGATCATCTATAGTTTTCTCTTCAGCAAAACCGCCAAGAACGTCCTTTATGTAATCCTTTACCATATCTTCATACTTGTCATATTCTTTTCTTGTTAATTCTTCCTGAGTTACTACGTCAACTATAGGCTTTGCTACAATTAATTTCCTAAATTTTCCAGTGGATACTGAATCGATACTGTAAGCTAATGAAAATAAGCTTTTCCCAGTTCCTGTGGGGCCAAATATACCTATAATATTATAATTGGAGTTAGTAAGTGCGTTAAGTAATTCCTCTTGGCCTTTACTCATAGGTTTAATTGACTCAAGCATATGATAATTTTTGAAGAAGGATTTTTGAGATTAACTCATCGTGCACGTATCCCCGTGCACTCGTGAGTTTTGATCATCGTGCACGTATCCCCGTGCACTCCCAATTAATAACTTGTGTGGAGAAATATTTAAGCTTACACGTGATCGATTTCTTTTTTACTCGTAGTTGAATTCTTTAAATAATGACTAAAAATGAGATTCACATAGCAATTGATGAGGCAGGAAATCCAAATGATGAAAAACCGTTTATAATTTCAGCAGTTTTAATTAACGATATAAACTGTTACCTAAATTTATACGAGGAAGCAATAAAGGATGCACAAAGGCTCACGGGCAAGAATATAAAATATTTTAAATGGTCGGAAGATTCACCTAAACAATTCAAGTTAGGAAAGGACGTTAAAGGAATTTTTGTAAACAAGGTATTAAAGAACCTGACGGGAATCTCATTAATTATAAGGAAGGTAAATGAAACAAAATTAAGTAATTGCTCGGCGAAAATTTACGGAGAGATATTGGGCTTACATTTAAGGAAATACGTAGCAAGCAAGAGCGTCGTTGTTCATTATGATAGAACTCCGATATTGAGAGAAAGCGATAAACAATACATTATCATTAATTTTCCTAAATGGACTTTAGCTAAAGTCCTTGGAGTCGATTTTACCGGACATGATAAATGCGAATTAATTCATTCGGCAGATTATATCTCAGGTATAGTAAGAGAGCATGTAATGAAGGATGAACTTAAAGAAGAATATAGACAAAAAGTGGAAGAATATTTTAATGTTGTAATCAAAAATTTCAAAATAAAGGAGGTAAACATTAAAGATTATGAGTAGTCAGAAAGTGACGTAGTATTTATCATAATTTATAAATTTAAGATATCATAATTAACTATGTCATCTATTTTTGACAGTATAAATTCCTGGAATTATAAACCTTTCAGGAGAATGGGAGTCACAATTTGCGAAGAGCTGAGGATAGGTAAACTCGTTTCATCAATAATAAAGAGGATCAATCCTAAAAAAGTCTTGGAAATAGGTTGCGGTAACTGTTTAGTTACGTTAAGCGTCGAGAAGGAAACTAAACTTCCTTCCCTAATTTCAATAGAAGTATGGAACGAGGAAATTACAGACAAGGAAGTTAAGGATTATTTAAGAGATGAGGATTATAATTTAGTGGAGAACTTGTTTCCTTTACCTTTTAAAGAGAAAAGCTTCGATTTAGCTTATTCTGTCCTTTATTTTTATAATAAAATAAGAAAGGAAAGAAGCGACTTAGCCAATGAGGTAAGCAAAGTAATAAAGGATAACGGATATTTCATACTTATTGAACCGGAGATTGTTAGAAACATGAGGAAAGATTTCTTTAATGCAGGGTTTTCTGAAGTCGAATATCATGTAGACCAAGGAATATTCTTCTCATTAATGAAGAAAGTCGATACTAACATTCAAAGGAGCATTACGTGATCAGGTCTTGGTATTCCCCGCATTCACGCATTAGGCAATAACCATAAATAGACTGGGAAAACGATATATCTTTTATTCTATGATATATCTTTATGAACAGAAGAACGCTTATCTATGCAGTTATAATAGTTATTATAACTTTCTCATTAAGGGCTTCAAATAATATGATAATTACGACTTTACCGCTCATTGCAAAGTACTATTTCCACTTTTCCAGCATTTTAATAGGGGTAATCTCTTCTTTAGCAATGCTCTCGGCTTTTATAGCTAGTGGGTTAATCAACTCAAGGCTTACGTCTTCCATAAGGAGAAAAGTGTTCATAACGTCTGCCATAATTTACTCAACGGTCTTCCCTTTATTTTACTTTTCAAATCCTTACAACGTTTGGTTGCTCACTTCTCTTGTAGGCTTCTCTTTAGGCATGATAATGCCTAACATAATCACATCTGCTGGACTTTTTCAAGATCAAAGAACCAGGGAAAGGATGCTCTCACTTTATACACTAGCTTTAAGCACTTCACTCATCATAGGGCCTTTAATAGAGTCAGCAATACTTCTTAAGTTTACTTTATTCCAGGCTTTCATATTCTTCTCAATACTTCCGGCGTTAGTTGCAATATCTTCTTTCCTAGTTAAATTTCCGGAAGAGGAAGAAAACGAAAGAGTAAAAGTAAAGGTTTGGAAGAACCCTGGCTTTAGAATATCAATATTCCTTAATTTAATGTATGCATTACCTTTCGGTACTCTTACTACTTTTGGAGGAATTTATGCGGTAGACTCGTTTCACGCATCTTATTCCTTGGCGACTGCATTATTCGGAATGTTCTTTGCGACTTCCTTTTTAGGTAGGTTGATGATGACTATATTGCCTCCAAGAGATCTAGGGTTGCCGATATGGATTTCGGCTAGTTTAACTATAATAGGCTTATCTGCAATTTTCTTATCAAATTCTCTCATCCTTTACATAATCGCGTTAATAATACTAGGAATACCTCACGGTCTAACTTACCCCACTTCACTAATTGCGCTAACAAGAAGCTTTCCTGAGGAAGAGAGGAATGTCGCCAATAGTTATTTTTCAGCTACGATGACTGCCTTTACTTCCTTCGTACCTATAATTATCTCAACTATAGTGAACTCTATAGGAATAAGGTATTCGTTTGCTTTGCTAATACCAGTATCTTTAGCATTCTTCATTGGAGTATTATGGAATGAAAGGTCTATCTGACGATTATCAGCTAAGATATTATCCTAATTAATGATTTTCTCTTATGAGGCTTATTATTTTAGAGTTAATAGAAATACATAGAAAATTGATATCATTTTAAGAGATTTAATGCCTACAATAAGTTAAACAGTATAGAATTTATTGATTTCTTTCAAATTAACTCAATATAATGAGAAGTAAGCTAAACTCGAGAAATGCTAGAGGAAATTAAGCAACTTTATGAAACTTAGCCTTCAGCTTTCTAACTATCGCCTCTCTACGAATTTAAGAGATTATTTTAGAATTACTGTCAGCAAACTATTGATAAAATCTATTATCATTATTTCAGATATGTTCTTGAGAAAATTAATAGAAATCAAAGGAAATCTTCCATGATGAATAACATAAGAAATCTTGTATACTTTATCTCCTAAGCATAAGATTGCGTCGTTCCCTGCATGCAATGTCACAGATCCAATAACAGTAGAAAACTTTTCAACCTTAGAAGGACTTAAGGATAATTCACTTGCTATATTAGCAGGGATAGCTATATCATAGCCTATAAATCCAGAATCTATTTTAAAGCTAGTTTGAAATTTATTCTTATCTTTACATATGCTTCCATCTACTATCAGTTCATTGTTCTGCGATATTTTACCTTCAATTCTCACTTGTTTCTCCCTTATCTAATCTTGAGAGGGCGTATGCAATGAAGCCTATACCAGCTAACACGCCTGCTATTACGGATATTGGCTTCCAAGGAGTTAAAGTACTAGGAGGATTTAAAGTGACTAGATAATTACTTCTGACTTCTTTTATCCACTTTTTAGTTACATTATCAAAGATGTGTAGCTTGTCATAAGCAGTCCTATAAAACTCAAAAGGTTCGTAGATTGAAGGAATTGTTTCATAATTTATGTGTTCTAGATACTCTCTGCTTACTTCAAAGTGAGAGTCAATGAAACCATCAGAATATACCCTAACATGAAGATCCCAAATATCATAAAATTTCATTACAAGAGAATACTTCTCGCCCTTGTATACCTCTAGCTTTTCCTCATGGAACCCAGAGGTTTTCATAGTATTAACAACTTCCTCGATTTTAATCTTAGGCACAAACAGTCTCAAGTTACCCTCTTTTAATACATAATCTTCTGGAAGGATTGCTGAAGTTCCGTCAAAGTAGACTACCTCTCTAGGTAAATATGTTGCTATTGGATATTCTACTGTTTGTTGCACATATTTTACTATTTCACTACGTGCTTTAAATCTTGCTATAAAGAACCTTGTAGGCTGTAAGTCTTTTATTAGATATTCATTCCTTCATATCGTTTTAATGTAGTTTATGTTTATATAGAATTACATTTATTAATGATCTCCCTAAATGATGATTGCTTACAAAGATGGAAAAGTAGTAGTGTTTTCATGTCTAAGGGTGAAGGCTGATGATCCCTTTAGAAGGGTGCTCGTGGCTGAATTGAAAGTAATTAAAAGTAAGGATAAGTTACGCCACAAGTAAACACGATAGATGTGAATATTACAAGTGAGTGAAACTGATGTCAACACTCGATAAATACGTGAAAATATTTAAGCCTTAACTAATGATTTTCTCTTATGAAACTTATAGTTACCTATAAAGTTAACGGAAATATATATAGAGTTAATATCAATTCTAGTGAATTTAATGTTTACAACGAATTAAACAAGATATTAGAGACCATATGTGAAAAATTCAATGTAGAGGAATACTCAGTTACAAAAGTTAAAGAGGAAATTCAGCTAGATAAAATTACCCCAGAGATTATCAATGCAATAAATCGTTCTTCAGATTTTAGATTCTCAGAAGACGAAAAACTCAATTTTATCGTAAAAACAATATTTAATACACAAATAGGTCTAGTAATAAGTCGTTTAATGAACTCTACATTATCTAAGGAGGAGGAAGTAATTAAAGTGACTGATCCTTGCCATAATAAACTGCCTAAAATGTCAATTATATATTATGCTATAGATGAAAATAGAAATATTGTAGCTAAAGGAAGCACAAAGGAGGAAATAGATGAAATTATGAAAAAGAAAGGATATGAAAAGGGAACTTATGATATAATTACTGTTATAGATGACTAATAGGTCAAAGAAATGGTCGTAGAAATACCCTATGTTGAAATTAACAATTATAAATTACCATTATTGAAAACAAAAATGGAGTGCCCAAAGCTTAACAAGGAATATTTAGTATATGCGTTGCCAGACACAGGTAGTAGATTTTCAATCTTAGATCGTGATATTTTTATGCAATGTTTTGATGAGAATTACTCTAAAAGGATAGATATAATATTCCTAGCTAATTTATCCAGATTTAGCGAGAGGTATAAAATAAGATTTAATTTTATAGAAATAAAATGGCAGAATTACCAGTAGCAATATTAGAGTTTAATAAGTTAAATCCTGGCATATATCCCGGACTTATTTTAGGTAGAGATGACTTCTTTTCAGGAATAACAATATGTTTCGATAAAAATAATAAAATAATTATTAAAGAGTGCTAGCATTATTTTATAACCCTTTAGATGAATATTAACACGTGATAATCTGCACTACAGTTAACGATAGCATGAAATTTGAAATCTTCTCCAAAGCCAAATACCTAGTATTAATGAATGAAAATGGAGAAATTATAGAAAAAAGAAATAATCCTGCACTCAACTCTCCAATGAAGAGACCTGCTGTTGCTAAAGAATGCGTAGAGCTTAAAGCAAATGAAGTTATAGCTCCTCACGGCTCATTATGTTTTCCTTCATATAGGATATTAAAGAAGGCGGGAATAAAGATGTTAATAGCAAATCCAGGAGAGGACTTAAGAAGTAGCAACTTAAAAGAGGTAAATATGAAGGAAGTTATATACTCAAGCTTTTTAGCAATGAGGGAAAGAATAACAGAGCATTAAATCTCTCTCCCTTTTAATATTCTATGCATTTACTTTACTCTACTAGGGATGAAGTTTTTAATAAAATTTCTTTACTCCCTGTTGGCAGTATTGAACAACATGGGCCTCATTTACCAATGGGCACAGATGCCATTATTGCCGAGGAGATCGCTAAGAGAGTAGAGAGCGAATTTAAAGACGACGTGCTATTATTCCCTACAATTTATTATTCATGCTCTATCGAACATAGCGGCTTGCCTTATGTTGGAGTATCATATATTACATTCTATAACTACTTAGTAGAAGTAATAAAGAAGGCCTTAGAACTGTCGAAGGCAGTAATAATAGTTAATGCGCACGGAGGAAACCAGGCTATTCTAGAGGTAATAAAGAGAGAAATAAATCTAAATAGAGATGACAAAAAGGAGAGCTATAATAACAAAAAAGTATACGTATTTTACCCTGACTATAATTTCTTTCAAGGCGAGGACTTGCATGCAGGAACTGTTGAGTCTTCAGCTATAAAATATCTTTATCCGTCCATTGTCAAAGAAAGCAAGCTGGGCAAAGATTTTTCAGTAAAAGAAGGAGTATTTGATACAATAACAACAGCAGAAGCTAATTCTCAAGGAATCATAAATATTGGGAAATTTAAAATTGATATAAACATTGGAGAGTTGTTCATAAGGCATAATGTAAATAAATTAAAAGAATTAGTTCTTAAAATACTGAAATAAAATAAATAAAAGACATTTGTTATTTTCTAATTATAGAAATTTTTCCATTTCATCTAAACTGGAATGCATACTATTTTTAAGTATTAATAGTGGAATAGCACATAAAGATCTTGAGCTAAAATGGTAAAAAAATTAATTATACCTATAATACTAATATTGATATCAATAATATTAGTGGAACTGATTCAATCATTTTCTTTTACTACAGTGGAAAATTTAAATGCAAATATGACGCACAGAACGCATAGATTATCTGACTGTAATTTTATACAACTGGTGCCTACTACACAATATTATAACTACGTAGGATATAATAAAACTAGGTTAATATATTGTAATTTATGGTATTTCAATATAAGAGGCTTGGAAGTAAACGTAACAACTACTCCTAAGTGCATGATAATAATAAGTAATCAAAGTATATTAGCAATAGGTTACATAGTTCCGGGCTATTATAAGGAAATTTCAGTAGATTATTCCTATAATTTACAAGGAGCTTTTGGAGTCTTCTTAAAGATATTCTGCGATACTGGAGGATGTATGCAAGAGAATATGTTAAATTCTATAGTTATAGCGTTTTATAAGCCGCCTACTGCTCAACCGCCTGATGCAGTATTTTGTTATAATGTTACTTTCCCAGTAATAATAAACGGTACGGAAACTAATGTTGAGTTTGGAGTTTATAAAAGTCCAGTACACTTATTTTACATACCTTATACCTCGCTTTTTGGAAATATAACACTATACGTTAATTACTTTACCGAGAATGCTGGATATGATAAACCTTACTTTATAGGAATATTTAACCATGCAGCAATTTCTACAGAAAAAGGTGCAGTAGCTAAGGCTATAGTATACAATTGGTTTATAATACAATGCCGTAAAGTTCCGACACCTCCTATGCCGATAATTTTAAAGAATGGCATACTTCATGTCAAGAACGAAACTTACGTTGCTCAAAACTCTAGAATTATGAAACCTCAATCAATTAACTGTATTAAAGCTGTATCAAATTGTAGTAATTCATTGGCTTACGTTGAAAGTAACTTTAGTATAGTAAGAATGGAATTTGATATAATTAATGGAGAGAACTTCTTCGGAGCTAAAATATCCTCTAGTCCAACACTATACATGTTCTTATATTCCTCAGTAGAGAAGAATAGCTCTTGTGTAGTTTATATTCCTTTGATAGTTAACGGTAAGACAGAAATTGTAAAGTTTTACGAAATTAAATGCGGGGACATTATCTATCTATATCCGCAAAATAATATTGAAGGATGCGTTACAATAAACTTCAAGGTATTGGAGACATATTTCCATCTTACAGAAGTTAAAGAAATATCAATAGGAGACGTATATCCAGGTTGCTCAATTAATTTTGTTATGTCTTATCAAGAGGTTTCTCCTATAAAAGCTAAAATTAGAGTGAATTCTGAGGTACCATTCTATTATATAAACGGAACTAAGTATTATACTAACGAAACTTATCAAGTTTGTGTTCCTGCAATTATATGTATTCCAAATAACTTAACTGTAGATTTAACTAGGTATTTGCTGAAATGCGTTAAAATTTGCAATTTAACTTTACCCGATAAGCTTATCTTAGGCTGTGGATGTTATAATATCACTGCTAATTATAATATTCAATATTACTTATCAGTTCCATTTAATTTAACGGGTTACGTAAACGGTGAAAAAACTATCATTTCGTCTGGGTGGTATAATGCCGGTGAAGTAATTCAAATTGAGAATACAACCTACTATCCTTGCGAATATGAGAGATATATTATTACGTCCATTAAACCTTCCTCAACTTTCGTAATTAATTCCCCTATTAACGTCAGCGTTTCCTTTATTGTACAATTTTACATATGCGTTAAAAGTAACATTACACTTCTTCATGCCTTAATTAACGGAACAAATAATACTCTAACCTCTGGGTGGTATAATGCAGGCGATGTTATTCATGTAGAGAACATAACTTATTACTCTTGCCCATTTACTAGATTTATCCTGATTAGTGTTAATCCTGCCACTTCGTTTACTTTAGACTCTCATATGGTAATTACAGCCAATTGGTTAGAGCAATTCTACGTAAGTGTTAACTGCGAAACTATAGCTATAATAAACTGCCGTAATTCAACATTTAAATCAGGTTATTATAACGACGGAACTACAATTAAAATTAATCAATATCAATATATAAATTCTACAGAAAGACTCTTAATACTAATGGTTTCACCAAAGAATTATTGTATAGTTGTTAATAGCCCAATCAACGTTACGTTATCTAAAATACTCCAATATTACGTATGTATAGTATTACCTAATGGAACAATAAAAGGATGGTTCAATGTAAACTCCACGATAACATTACCGCAGAAGATAGAAGTTAATGGAGTAACTTACGTACTTAAGGGAAGTAACCAAATAATCATCTCTCATTCTGGAGTAATTAAACCATGTTACTTGGTTCAACAATGTACAAGTACTACTACTAGAACTTCAACTACTACTAGCACGACAAGTACGGAAAGTACAACGTCAACATCTACTACATCGTCATCAACAATTCCTTCTACAACGACCCAAAGCACACCATCACAAATAACACATGTGTCGACGTCTGTTTACTTACCAATAGTCATAAGCGTAATGATCGCTATAGTAATAGGAGCTGCAATATTAATAAAGAGGAAGTAACGTTAACTTAGCAATTACCTAGCTTAAAGTCGAAATTTTATTCTCTTTTTTCTTCTTTCTTTTTAGCTTTATAATTTATCTATTACTATATTCTCTTTATCAAGTTCTTTTAGCTTTTTGTCTAAGGAGAGAAACTTTAGATTATAAGCCTTTGCAGTATAATAAATTATCATGTCTATCAAGTCGTTATGCCTCATGTCATTCACTGCATTAATATACGCTGAAATAGGTTTAACAAATGGTATGTTTTAAACACGCTCTTCAAACCAGTTCTTACAATTTTAAAATCAACATTATTACCTTCTTTTAATAACCTTCTAATTATCCACATTGCTTCTAGCAAAGATAATTCTGTGTAATATATTTCGTGATTATCGAATTCCTTTATTAAATTTAGTACGCTTTCTCCAACATCTATACCTAAAGCAGGTAATATAAAACTTGTGTCAATTAGAATTTTCATATTTGTTTTGCTCCTCTTCGCTTATTTTTTCTATTTCATCCAAAGATATTTTAGCAAATTTCTTACCTTTTAATGAAAGAAGTATCGCATTATCTTGCTCTAAAATTATCTTATTATCCTTAACTCTTAAAGACAAAATATCACCATCTTTTATGTTAAGTTCCTCTGCTACAGCTTTAGGAATATGAATAGTCAATTTCTTGCCCACACGTACTTTAGTTTTCATAATATGAAATAAGTCTGACTAATATAAAAATATTCACCCTATTGTATGTGCACTTTCTACAAGGGACATTGGAAAAACTTTATAAGACGTAACAATTTTCTTATTTTGTGAAAAGTAGGATAGTCATATTTATTTCCGTATTAATAATTTCGTTAATGAGTATAATATATGCATATAATGCATACTGTTATTATCATATTGAGCAACAATATGAACCTATAATTAGCTCTTTAAATGCAGCTCGTACGATAAGTGAATCCAATTGTTCAAATGGAATTAAATTAACTGCGACATTTGCGGTTCTTAACAATGGCTCGTGTTATTTAATAATGTGCGTAATCAATGTCGGAGATAGAGTTGTAAACTATACTTTCACTATAAACCTATATCAGCTCAGTGGTAATTACTGTGAGCTTGGACAGAAATTAGTATACTTCAGTATATATAATAATTCCGAGTGCTTCGATTTATTTCCAATAATTCCTGGAGGACCTGCAATGTTCTTCCAAAATACGACTATCCATATTTACCCTGGAGAACGTCTAGTTTACTATTATGAAATTAAGGGATATTACCAATCCTCCTTATTTCAATGTAAGTTTGTGCAATTTCCGCCAGGAAATTATACTATAAAAGTTTATGATGTATTTAACCAACAAGTTACTCTACACGTTCAATTAAGATGATCTTCATGTAAAAATATATTCTTCTTTTGTTGTAATACATTTTATGACTAAAGTAATTAAAAGGTCAGGAGAGGAGGAAGAATACCTCTCAGATAAGCTTTATAATGCATTAATAAGAGCAGGTGCATCAGATGAAGTTGCAAAAGAAATCGTAAAAGAGATCGACGAAAAAGTTAAAGAGAGGGAAAAGATTTCAACAGACGAAATAAGGAGATATGTTTTAACTAGGTTACAACAACTTGAGCCTGAAGTAGCAGATGCGTGGCAGTTCTACGATAGAGTATTTAAAGGAAGAATAACCTTTGAGAACGGTAAGGCAATAGTTGTTGATAAAGGAAAACTGTACTTAGGTAGGAAAGTTAAGGATTTTAACGGTAAAGGACTTGAAAACGCAGAGCAAGTTAAGGAAATCCTAGATGAGCTAAAAGAGGACATGGACTACGGTCTTAGTCCAAAAGTTATTAACGCAAGACTTTACGCATTATTTATGGGCGTACTTCATAAGAAGGACATGCCAGAAAGCGAGAAGGAGAAGGCCATAAAGTACATTAACGATTTCAGGGAGAGCCTAGGCTGGAAGCCTTATGAGCTAAAGTATCCCTTACAATAATCTTCTTTCTTAGGAGATTCCCTCTAACTGGAATTAGAAGTATTGAGCAAGGAATGAGCTTGCTGAACTTGATACTCATGTTCATAATTGCCGCGTCGTAAATCTTTATAATTAAATAATTAAATAATTACATATGAAATCGACTATAACTGTCAATAAAGAGGTTAAGGAACTCTTAGAGAGGAAAAAGAAGGAGTTAGAAATTAAATTAAATAAACCACTGAGCTGGGACGATTTCTTTAAGTATATATTTACGGAAAGAGAAGAAAAAGTGCCAAAACTAAGCAACGAGGAGGCTGAAATTCTTAAGAGGATAGTTGAGGAGGATAGAAAGAATTGGCGAACAAGGGAATTTGCTTAGATACTGATATTTTAATAGATGCATTTAAAAGTGATGTTAGAAAAATCATAGGTTATTATACTACATGCATTAATCTTTATGAGTTCTTAAGAGGATTAGCATTTATTGGAAAAGACCTGGATGAGTTTAAATTATGGATAGAGATTAATCTAAACGTTTTATGTATAGATAACAATTCCTTGAAAGTAGCTTCTAAAATTTATGCTGAATTAAGAAAGAAAGGAGAAATAATTGAAGACCCGGACTTATTAATAGCTTCTATATGCATAGCCAATAATCTACCTTTAATAACACATAATAAGAAACATTTTAAGAGATTAGAGAAATTCGGTTTAAAAGTTGTAGATAAGGTTGAATAATTTTAAAGAACTTCTCAAATATTACTGCAACAGATTACGAAATTGTAGAATTTTCCTAGATAAAAAGACAAGGAACTACTATTAATTATCAGCCACGATTATATTTGACTATTTTCTTCCTTAAAATAATTAATATCCAAAGTTCTATGATATCAGGGATTGGAATATAATAATAGACGGGATAAAACCAAGACCATGAATACGGAGGCTCAAACATCATAATCCAGTAAAGCACATCTTCTGTTAACGAGCCGTAAACGAAATACCAAATAGTTAAGAGCGAGAAAAGTTTCCTCGAAGCTAAGTAAGACGGATAAAGGAATAATGCTGTATATAAAAATCTGTAGAAATATTGAGAAGCACAGTTATTAAGCGGCGACAATAATCCTTGCTTTGGATCCCAATCCATTCCTGCCTCTAACATGGCATAAAATAAGGAGAAGGTAGTCATTATAATTATTCCTCTTTTATTTATTCCGTATTCAGTTTCCATAAGTTGGAACTATTAATATGTCAATTTAAACTTTTCTTATGAAAACTAAGGGCTTATGACATGAGACCTAAGGGCCTTTTTATATGTGCAAGACAAATGAATATCTATGTATGAAATACAAGATAAGCAATTTAAATGTAAGGGGCTAATCATCTCCGCTAGCATGTTTTCCTCCCCTTAACCGTTTGTCCCTACACTTTCATTTCAATCATTTTATGATAATTCATGATCGAGTGTAGGGACTTAGCCCTCAACCACAGGTGGGTCATGGGACTCCTTCGAGCCCAACGGCACGGGG
>OGCG01000169.1_pt1 | contig 43876 bp, 37 predicted proteins | sample 1570061 | NCBI WGS metagenome assembly OGCG01 (sample SAMN06268698, study PRJEB24515) | hot springs metagenome | isolation source: Joseph's Coat, Yellowstone National Park, Washington, USA | place: USA:Joseph's Coat, Yellowstone National Park, Washington, USA
ACGTTGCTGCCCCAGTTGACTATCGCAGGACCGTACTGGCTAAGATAAGGATACGACACATCTGCAAGGCCGATGCTTACTATCCCTATTAAACCTACGACAAGAAGTAAAAGTTTTACCTTACTCATAGAAACCTCCTCCTTTACTTTATGGCATGATATGCCACCATACAAATTCATTGTACCAATAAATTATTTCAAATTAAAATAAAGCCAAAGTATGAAAACAAAAGTGCACATGAGATACTAAGAGATAAAATAAGCAAATGTCATCTTTCAGCTGATTTCCCGTCCTAATCCATCTTTAATCCCGGATTTCCTGAAAAAATAGGAATTGATTTCATCGCGCCATTCTCTCGCATCTACTGTCTGAAGTTCTAATCTTTCAAGCACCTGATCAAACCGTCCGGAATCGATTAGATCACGAAGACTTAACCATTTTTCTTTCATCCAGATTACCTTTTCAAATCCATCGAAGTGAGTATCGTATATGTGCTGAATTACCGTTTTGCCCGATTTTAGTCTGTGAGTGTACGGGACATGATGAAAGAAAAGTAAAAGTTCATCCGGACATCTTTCCAAAGATTCGTAAATTTCTGCCACTTCAGAATTGTACTGCCCTATAAAACCAGTGCCTGTTTTAACCGTTCTATCAACACCTATTCCATCGTGATCCGCATAATGGTATGTGCCCCATTTGGAATACTCGTATCCATCCACGTTAGGACCGTAATGTATTCCAGGGTTTACCATCCATCCTATCCCGAGCGGGGCAGTATAACTTTCGTAAATTGACCACGAAGACAAAAGCATCTCAGAAACAGTCTTGACGACCGACGGATCACTTCCAAAAGTAAGTCTTACCCATTCATCTGTTATTTCTTTGGCAGACAATCTTGGGTTCCATGTAAGTCTTCCAAATCCATAAAGATTTGCCTGTGCCAATATGTGACCGGTCCAGTTTATGTCGTCTCCCACGTTAGAAACTCCAGCAACTCCCCCGTATGGTCTGTTGAAAATCTTCCCGCTTGTCACTTCGTGAACTTTTGATCCCATTCCATTTGCATAAGTGTCAAAGTTCAATACCTCCTTCCATTGAGGCACAAGGTAACAAAGATCTATTTGATGACCCGTGTATTCCTGTGTTATCTGTAATTCAATCATTTGATTTGTCTCTTTCATTGCTCCAAACAAAGGAGATACCGGCTCTCTTACCTGAAAATCCATAGGACCATTTTTGATCTGAAGGATCACGTTGTCTCTAAAGTGACCATCAAGGGGCTTAAAGAATTCATATGCAGCTTTCGCACGATCGGCCTTTCTGTCCCGCCAGTCCTGCATTTTGTAGACAAAGGCTCTCCATACAAGGAGACCTCCAAATTGGGAAAGTGCATCTGCAAGCATATTGGCACCATCCGCATGGGTGCGCCCGTACGAAAATGGACCGGATGTGTATTCTGAATCCGCCTTAACAAGAAAACCTCCAAAGTCTGGAATATACCTGTAAATTTCTTTTACCCTTTCACTCCACCATTTCTTTACAGATTCATTCAGTGGATCTGAGGTTAAAAGTTTACCAACATAAGTTGGACTTGCAAAATTAACGCTTAAAAATACTTTTATTCCGTAATTTCTAAAGATGTCAGCTATTTTTGCAAGATTCGGAAGATACTCTCTTGTTATGAGTTTCATCTCATTCTCACGGACATTGACGTTGTTCAAAGAAACGAAGTTAATACCAACGGAAGATAAAAGCCTTGCGTAATCTTTGACTCTTGATGGATCAAATGAGATTCTGTTATCTTTAAAAAAGATCGAATTTCCGGCGTATCCTCTTTCTATCGTACCATCCAAATTATCCCAGTGATCCATCATACGGATTTTGTTTTGAGGAGTTTCCACGATATCGAGATCATTTAATGGACTTCCAATCTGTAAAATTCTCAAAAAATGAAAAACACCATAAAGTACCCCAATATCGCTTTTGCCGGTTATGATTATTTTTGATCCGATAGATTTGATTATATAACCGTCCAAACCCAGATCATCGAATCTTTCTTTACCAAATATATTCACAATCTTTTCAGATCTTTCAGTCCCGAGGATTAAACCTGTGTCTCTACTGGTAAAATCATTTGTGATCACCGGAACAAATGAGCACATCGAAGAGATACCTTTCATAAGTTCATCCTGTGCGGTCTTAATGATATTCGATGTCTCCATAATCGCTATTCTATTGCAAAGTGATCTGCAAGAGAGCAATAAACTTCGATCCTCAATGCTTTTATACCTTAACCAGCATTCATAACCTGTTTCCATTTTTTCATCCCTTTGAATAATTCAAATAGAGTTAACTATTTCAATCCATTTCTTCGCAATCAAAATGCTTCCATTAACAGTCGGGTGAACACCATCGTAAGACCAAAACGATGGTGCTTTTACAGAACAAAATTGAGCCATTATGCCGTCCAATGGGACAAAAATCGCTTTGTATTCCTGTGCAAGTTTTCTTACCACATGAATCTTTGGATCGAGATCTGTCCTCCACAACTCTTTGTTCGGTGTCCTTTCGCTTTTAACCGATTCGATAAGATATGGCTCGCAGATCACGATTTTGGATCCAATTTTTCTGGTCTCATCGAGGATGATCCTGTAATCCCTTTCAAAATCTTCAACAGAGGTTGGATCATTGCTATCAAATCTTCTCCATGTATCATTTATACCTATCAAAATTGAGACCACAGTAGGTTTTAGATCAATGCAATCTGTCTTCCATCTTTTTCTTAAATCTCTTACCCTATCACCACTTATCCCTCTGTTCAAGAATTTGACATTCACGTCAGGATGCTCGATGTTCCATAAAGCCGATACAAAAAGTGGATAACCATTTCCGAGATCGTCTGGATCCTCTCTTTTTCTCATGTAATCTGTTATACTGTCACCCTGAAACAGAACGATATCTCCATTTTTTAACATATTATCCTCCATTCAAAGAGATGGGGAAGGGACTTCCCTTCCCCATTTTATCACTTTAGATGCACATTCAAAGCCACAATTTCTTCATCGGTTGAAAAACTCCCTTGGATGTAGTATGGATAGTTATCATCAGGAAAACCTTCGAAGCGATAGGTTGTGTACGTGTCCCACATTGGAACTGGCAAAAGTGCGATCATTGGCATATCGTCAAGAACTATCCTTTCTATAGTGTATATTGCCTGTTTTTGGAGAGTAGGATCTGAAGTTGTGCTGAAAACTTTCAAGGCATCTGTTATCAAAGGATTCGTGTATCTTGAGAAGTTAGAGGCTGCAACCTGTCCTATCGGTGCCGTCTGTGTCGGGCTGAAGGCATAGTAGTAAGCATTATAAGGTGTCGGACCTACATCTAACCATGATATAGCCATATCATACGTACCTGTCTGCAATGATGAATAGTATTGACCATAAGATTGTTGACTCACACTTATTTGAAGTCCTATTTCTTTAAGTTCTTGGGCTACTATTTGTGCCCCCTGTACCCAGTCTGTCCATCCGGAAACGACGTCTAATGTGTATGTCGGAAGTACGTTACCGGCCGGATCGGTTAAAAGTCCCTGGGCATTCTTTTTGAACCCTATCGATGCCAACATTTCCTGGGCTTTTTGAGGATCGTAAGTAATCAATGATGATGCAAGTGCCGTCAGAGTTGGATCAACCCATGAGCGAAGTGGGTAAGTTATCAACGTTGGATTATCGTAATTTTCAAAGTTGCCAAAATACAAACGATCCAGAATGTAAGATCTGTTCAAACTCATCGATATGGCCTTTCTGAAATCAGGAATATTGAAAGGATATTTGGCATCGTTAAGATATAAGGCGTTGTTTCCGACGACAGGCCACCAGTATTTGTTAACAGTGGGATCTTTTGAAACGTAAACATTTTTAACGTCCGGAACATATCCTACTCCGAGATCTATGTCATGTCTTAAAAGTAGCATCAAAGCAGTTGTATCAGATGGAAGTGCTTTCCAGACTATTTCGTTTATGTAAGGTCTGCCGTTCATCCAGTAATTTGAATTTTTGGCAAAGACAACCGTTCCAATAGCCGACTCAAAGTCTTTGAGCACAAAGGGGCCGGTTCCTACTGGATTGGAATTTGTATACTTGGATGGATCTGTTATGTTAGACCATATGTGCTCAGGAACTATTGGTTCCCCAGCTATTATGTTGAAAAATGGTATGTTCGGTTTTGAAAATTTGAAAACAACGGTATCACCGCTTGCAGAAACACTTTCAAGGTCATTAGATGGAGCCCAGATACCATTCAGATCTATCGCTGGATTGGCTTTGAGATAATTGAAGGTGAAAACAACGTCTTCAGGCGTGAACGGAACTCCGTCGGACCATTTAACTCCTTGGCGGATTGTAACATCCAGTTCCGTATCGTTGTTTATCCATTTATAAGACGTGCCAAGAATATTGGTTATATTTCCGCTCATATCAACGTAAAATAACGGTTCATAAATCAAAGAAACCGGCAAAACACCTCTTATGAATGGATTAAAATTGCGTGTTAATGTTACACTTGCACCATACAGCCAGTTTAAAGTTCCGCCTGTTTGTATGTTATTTCCCCAGTTGACTATCGCAGGGCCATACTGAGCCACATACGGATATGAAACATCTGCAAGGCCGAGAGTTGCTATGCCAAGGATAGCAACTACGAGAATCAAAATCCTTACTTTACTCATAAGATCTCCTCCTTATTGAGATAATGTATGAACAAGCATTATATTTCCAAAACTTTGTGTTTCTTCGTAAAGCGTGTTGGTTTCTCCAGACCAGATGATTATTGCCTTTCTTGAACTGTTATTTCCACTTCCGGCAACGTTAACAAGTGCATCAAAGCCTATAACGTTTCCCACTTTTGGTGCTATATCGTTAAAAGGTATTGCCATTTCAACTATGTATCCTGTTGCCGTTTTTGTAGCAAAAGATTCGAATCCCGAAGAATCCGTACTTGGGCCGAAACTTTGAGCATTTTCAAAATTTACTCTGTATTGACCATCTCCATCTGTGTAGTAAGGCGTTTTGTAATTATGCTGATCGATAAAAATCTCGACAGAATCCTGCCTATATGGAAGAGGATTGGAAGCGTTCAAATCTTTTTCCCATACATTTGCGAGCACGTAAAGGTACTTGTCATTCCATAAAGTTCTGACCGTTGCGGTTGCTCCAGAATCTCCTTTTATGAATTTAGTAATATTTATAACTTGGGATTTATTCCATATCGGATCTGATATTCCGTCGGGGGTTCCGTACAGTGCGTAAGCCATCATCGATTGGCCTGCAAACTCTATCTGTCCATAATGAATTGGATCTTCTTCAATATTTGCAAAATCATTCCATGCTGCGATAGATTTTAAAGTAGAGTTGTCATAATCGTTGACTCTAACATCGAATCCAACATGGTTTCCAATTTTTGAATTCACTCCGATCTCATCTAAAGGTATCGTCAATTGTATGTCATATCCTGTTGCATACGATGTTTCTTCTACATTCTTGCCAACAAAGTTCCCTCTGAAGAATCTGTAAGATCTGCTTCCGATGAAAAATTCAACGTTGTCTCTTGAAGATGGCGTTGTATCCGATACATTTGCCAGTATATAGAGATTATCATTGTTCCACAAGGTTTTTATCTTTGCCGTTGCTCCATATCCCTTAACAAAAGTATCGACATTCGTAAATGGCTGTATTTCAAAATTCAAAGATTTTGACCAGTCTGTACTTGCTGGAGTGCCTTCAGGAGTGTTTAGGGGTTGAGTATTGACTATGTTCATTGGGGCTTTTTCAGGATCTACAATTGCCCAAAAATCAGGCTTTGGTTGAAGAGCGGTATTAAAAAGTAAAGGTGCATTTTGCGCTCCAAGCCAAGAAATATCATCGGAGATGCCCCAAAACACAACAGCCGTTATGTATTTGTGTTCCTCTTCAAGGATGGAAAAGAGTTTTCTGTACTGTCTTGCCTGTTGTAAAAGGGCTGATTCAGAAGTATCACCGAGCGTTGACATATCTATCTCTGTGAACTGAACCTCAACACCAAGGGATGCGAATTTTTCTATCACGTCCTTAAGTTTATCGAGATTGGTATCGATGTTTATATGACATTCTATGCCTATTCCATCTATCGGAACCCCTTCATCTTTAAGTTTCTTGACAAGATTATACATGGCTTGTGCTTTGATGCCATCATTTTCCATACCGTAATCGTTAACGAAGAGTTTTATGTTTGGATCCGCTTCATGCGCGTATTCAAATGCTTTGGCTATATAATCGGGACCTATTATCTGCAACCATTTTGTGTCTCTCAAAGTACCATTATCATTCAGCGGTTCATTCACTATATCCCAGTATTTTATAGGATTATTCGATCCGTATTTGTCTTCAAAATGCTTCATCGTGGTCGTTATAAGATCTTTCATACGTTCCAACAAAAGTGTCCTTGAAGCTGGTTTTGAAGGATTGGATGGATCTTCGAAAAACCAATTTGGAGTTTCTTCGTACCATATAAAGTTATGTCCACGCATTATCATGTGATGGGCAATTGCGTAATCAACTATGGCATCAGCATTTTGGAAGGTAAAATCTCCGGGCTTTGGTTCAATGAATTCAGGTTTCATGACATTTTCTGGAACAAGCATGTTAAACTCTTTGGCAACGATCTGCGAATGAGGATTTGACGATAAAAGCTGTCCAGGCTCTACGGCAACACCAACGGGAAAATATTTGGAAAGGCTTTCGTACAAAGATGGTATTGCTTTCAAATACTCGCTTACAGGTGTTATTGCAGCTTCGAATTCCTGCTTTTGAGAATTGATAAGATTTTGTGCGCTGCTCGATATCTCTCCGGTAACCGTGAAATTATCCAGGTAAAAGTTCGGAGTTGCACCCGGCGACTCAACGTATATGACGATGCCAGAATAATTATCATCTGGAATGGAAAATTCACCGGATATCTCAGTCCATATACCTTTTTGAACGGTCGTTGGATTTGCCGCTTGAATGTAGTTGTCAGCACCGTTAACTGATGAAGTTTTAACCGTTGCTTTGAATTGTATCGATTGAGGACCCTCATCGTATCTCACCCAGAAATCTATTTTGTACGTTTGATCGTAAGACAAAAGCCCGAAAAGGTTGTAACTCGGCCCCATCCAGCTCTGTGTTCTTCCCGTCGTGTAAAGGCAATAATCTCCACTGTGTGGATTCGTCGTTGTTGCAATCAGCGTTACACTTCCAAAGGGAGACCATCCCCACAAACTGCCACTTTCAAATGAAGAATTGACTATAACGTTTCCCGTCGCACCAAATATCATCATTGCAAGTGATAAACTTACACCAACAATGATCAATTCCTTGACTTTACTCACAACACCACCTCCCAAAACTATAACATTCACACACCTGAATAAGCCATGAATCCACCATCTACAGGTACAGTAATGCCAGTTACAAAACCGGACATCTTTTCATCACAAAGCCATATCAATGTACCGACAAGTTCTTGAGGATCCCCAAGGCGACGCATGGGAGTGTTCGCTATTATTTTGTTTAGCCGTTCAGTTGGAGTGCCGTCTTTATTCATCAAAAGTTCCTTGTTTTGATCTGTCAAAAGAAATCCTGGTGCTATGGCATTTACCCTTATTCCAGCATCTGCCAGATAAACTGCAAGCCATTGCGTGAAGTTATTTATTGAGGCTTTTGCAGCACTGTAAGCAGGCACTTTTGTCATGGGAGCGTAAGCGCTCATCGATGAAATATTTATTATAGTTGCACCATTTTGTCCAGCCATTTCTTTTGCGAAAACTTTGATTGGTATTAGGGTACCAAGAAAATTCAAATTGAACACATATTCGAAATTTTTAATGTCGAGATCAAAAAAAGTCACGATATCATGATTTGTAAGGTCATTTATTTCTAAAAATTCTTTCGACGTTATTGCCCTTGGATCAGTGCCGCCGGCGCAATTTATCAAAATATCGCAAATGCCATAATTTTTGATCACTTCATCTTTCGCTCTGACAACATCATTTTCATTTAACACGTCGCATTGTATCGCTATAGATTCTCCACCGTTTCTCTTTATTTCATCTGAAACCTTTTGCCCTTTTTCTAACGTACGATTCAAAATTGCAACTTTTACTCCTTCAACTGCCAGGGCTTTTGCAAAGGTAGAACCTATCACACCACCTCCACCTGTTACGACCGCAATCTTATCTTTTAAGTTTGCCTTCAATTTCGATCACATCCTTTTTCTATCGCTTCATTCAACCCGTTGAGATATGCTATTCCAAGGGCCCTATCGTAAAGACCATATCCTGGTCTTCCTTTTTCATTCCAAATCATCCTTCCGTGATCCGGCCGGATATAGCCATCAAAATCTATATCATGAAAAGTTTTCATTATCTTAAAAAGGTCTATCGACCCTGTAGAAGAAAGATGTGCAGTTTCATGAAATTTCTTTTCTGACAGTATTTTTATGTTCCTTGCGTGAACAAAATGGATTCTTTCTTTGAAATCTTTTATAATCCTGACGAGATCATTTTGGGGATTTGCACCAAGAGATCCCGTGCATAAGGTAAGTCCATTGTATTTGCTTTTGACAGCCTCTGTTATCTTTTTAAAGTCATCATAATTTTTAACTATTCTCGGTAGCCCAAAAACAGACCACGGCGGATCGTCTGGATGAATTGCCATCTTCACATCACATTTTTCACATGTTGGAATTATCTTCTCAAGGAAGTATTTCAAATTTTCAAAAAGTATCTCTTCTGTTATGCCTTCGTATTGATCGAAAAGCCTTTTCAAATCTTTTAGCCTGTATGGCTCCCATCCTGGCAGAGAAAATCCTCCGCTGTGCTTTTCCATATCTTCAACGAGTTTAACAGGATCTACATTTCTTATCTTCTCATCATCATACGACAGTACACTTGAATCATCAGGTAATTTGAAGTTCAGGTCTGTTCTTGTCCAGTCAAAAATGGGCATGAAGTTGTAACATACAACTTTGACCCCTCCTTTGCTTAAATTTTCTATTGTCGTTCTGTAATTTTGTATGTATTTATCCCTTGAAGGAAGACCAAGTTTTATATCTTCATGAACGTTGACACTTTCGACTACTTCAAAGGTCAGTCCTGATGCTTCTACTTGCCTTTTTAATTTTTCTATCTTATCTAAAGGCCATATTTCTCCGACTGGTATATCGTAGATAGCGCTTACAATACCGTAAATCCCTGGAATCTGTTTTATTTCTTTAAGGGTTATTTTGTCTTCTTGAGATCCAAACCACCTGAAAACGGTCTTCATCTTGCACCTCTCAGAAATTCTTCGAGTTTTTCCCGATCTGGCAATCCGTCATTGTCTCCGGGTGTCATAACCTGCATCGCACCTATTGCATTGGCTCTTACGACCGCTTCTCTAAGAGAAATGCCATCTAAAAAACCACTTATTATTCCGACAGCAAAGCCATCTCCTGCTCCAACTGTGTCAACAGCTTTAACATGAAAGGCAGGCACTTCGTAAGATTCTTCTTTTGAAACAACAAATGCGCCTTTTTCTCCCAATTTGATGATAACTATTTTGACACCCCTTTCGATGTAAAAATGGCCTATTGCTTCCGGATCAAACAGTCCTGTCAAAGTCTTTGCTTCTTTTATGCCTGGCAAAAAGATATCACTTGAGAAGGCTGCATTATTCACGCTTTTTAACATCTCATCTTTGTCTTTCCAAAGTTGCGGACGTAAATTTGGATCGAAGATGACAGGTATATTCTTCTCTTTTGCAAATTTCAGAAGAAAATTAAAAGCTTCGTTTGTACTTGCAGAAAGAGCAAGGGTTATGCCTGTAAGATGAATGAATGTTGGATTCATCAATTTTACGAAATAGAGACCTTTTTGTTCCATAAATGAAGCAGCCGAATGCCTTCTGAAATAAAAGATCTCGGGATCACCATTTGCATTTTTACTTTTGAACATAAGGCCAGTAAGATGGGAAGAATCAAATTCAGTGTAAGAGGTATTTATTCCTTCTTTTTTCATAAAATCGTATATGTATCTTCCGAATGGATCTTCACCCAGTTTGGTTGCATAAATTACATCATATCCCAGTCTTACAAGCCCTATTGAAACGTTCAGTTCCGATCCGGCAATGTATTTTGTGAAATGATCTGAATCGTAGATTTTATTTTTGTCTCCAGCCAAAAGTACCATTGGTTCTCCAAATGTCACAACGTCTGCCATATTTTCACCTTTTCAAACTTTCTAAAAGTTCCTTAACTCTCATTGCAAGCAAATCAAGATTTCCAGCATCAATGCCGCCTGTTAAGTGTCCACCTACGCCAAGTGCAAATGCACCACTATCAAGCCATGCTTTTGCGTTCTCTTTGCTTATTCCGCCTGTAGGCATAAAGTCTATGTAAGGAAACGGACCATGAAGTATTTTTATAATCGATGGATTAAACAACTCTCCGGGAAATAATTTGACAACGTCTCCACCGTAAATATATGCTTTGTAAACTTCTGTTGGTGTTTGCGCACCCAAAGAGCAAAACACATTCTCTGCCTTACAAAAATCTCCAATCTCTTCGATAACACATGGCGAGACGATGAACTGTGCTCCCGCATCCAAAGCAGATTTGGCTTGATCTAAACGTGTGATCGTGCCGGCACCAATTATAAAATCAGGGAATCTCTTTCTCAAATTTCGAATAATTTCACTGGCTCCCTTAACAGTAAAGGTTATCTCAACGATATTTATCCCATTTTTTAAAACCGTTTCGGATATTTGCTCGGCCAATTCTGTTGTATCCGCTCTTATAACCGCTATTGCCTTGCCTTTAATTTTATTTTTGATTTCGGATACTTTCATCAATAAATATCCTCCTTCTATAAAAGCACAATTTATTGTAGCAATAAACTATTTAATATGCAAGTAATACCTTGATATGATTTAAGAACTAAATTAAACAAAAACAGAGATTTTTCTTAATAATCATTCATAAACAAGTAAATCGGTGTATTTTGGCAAAATTCGATGATAATTCAACATCAACAGTTAATTTTGTGATGATCGAAACTTTGCTATGGCAGGTATTGAAAGGCAAATACCTGATCCAAAGTGATTCGAATTTTTAAACTTAAATTGTTCATAAATGTTAACCGTCAAATATGTGATATAATTTTTTAAAAATAGAGGAGGAAAGCGCTTATGCATGTTATCAAAGTTGAAAAAGTTGTTGAGATGATACCAGATGGCTCAACGGTTATGATAGGAGGCTTTTTGGGTGTGGGTACCCCACAGGTTGTGATAAATGAGATGGTAAAACAGAAAAAATCCGGTCTTACGGTGATCGGAAATGATACCGCTTTTCCAAACAGTGGTATTGGTAAACTTATCGTCAGCAAACTCGTAAAAAAGATCATCGTATCTCACATAGGAACGAATCCAGAGACACAAAAGCAGATGATCGAAAAGGCCATCGACGTTGAACTCGTCCCACAAGGTACACTTGCCGAAAGGATAAGGGCTGGAGGTGTTGGCCTTGGTGGCATCTTAACACCAACAGGTATAGGGACAATTGTCGCAGAGGGAAAACAGATCTTGAAGATCAACGATGTTGAATATTTGCTCGAAATGCCAATAAAAGCAGATTTTGCGATAATAAACGCAAAAAAAGCCGATTGCAACGGTAATCTCGTTTATTCTCTCACGGCAAGAAATTTCAACCCAATAATGGCCATGGCTGCAACAACTGTGATAGCCGAAGTTGATGAAATTTTGCCAGTTGGGACGATACCACCGGATGAAATCCACACGCCAGGTATCTTCGTGGATTACATCGTGAGAGCAAGGTGAGCATGATGGATCCAAAAGTGCTTATAGCAAAAAGAGTAGCACAAGAATTAAAAGATGGAGATCTTGTGAATTTGGGTATAGGTATACCGACACTCGTTGCAGATTACATTCCACAAAATGTAAAAGTGCTTTTTCAATCGGAAAACGGGATAATAGGAATGGGGCCTATACCGGAAGAAGGTCTTGAACATCCGGATCTGACAAATGCAGGGGCGAGTTACGTTAGCGCAATTCCGGGAGCTGTATGTTTTGACAGTGCAATGTCATTTGGAATAATAAGAGGGGGCCATCTTGATGTCACGGTCCTTGGAGGTTTGCAGGTTGATGAGATGGGTCATCTTGCAAACTGGATGGTACCGGGAAAGATAATTCCGGGAATGGGAGGGGCAATGGATCTCGTTACCGGTGCAAAAAGGGTTATAATAGCCATGACTCATACTTCAAAAGGAGAACCCAAAATTGTCAGAAATTGCACACTTCCACTTACTTCGATAAGAAGGATCAGCCTGATTGTAACGGAGATGGCGGTTATTGAACCAACGCAAGAAGGTCTTGTGTTAAAGGAGATCGCACCCGGCCTTACGGTTGAAGACGTGTTAAAAGTCACAGAGGCAAAATTAAAAATTTCAAATGATCTTAAAACAATGAAAATAGAAGGGATGTGAATTAATTGAAAATCGAAATGAAAGATCTTGAAAAGTTCAGAAAAAACTTTGAGTCATCCGAAAAAAACATCGTTGCAATGAACGCTGTTTCTCATGGTTCGCTTAACGTCGTTGCGATGAACAGACTTCATGCCCAAGGATTAAGCAGAACATTTTCAAACGAAATAAAAACAAGAGGAATAACCAATCAGAAAAAAAGCGGAAGATGTTGGATGTTTGCAGGATTGAATCTTCTAAGAGAAAGCATAGCCAACAAATTGAACCTTGATAATTTTGAACTATCACAAAGTTATCAAATGTTTTACGATAAAATTGAAAAGGCAAATTATTTTCTCGAAAGTATCATAGAAACGGCAAGGGAAGATCTTAACGGACGCCTTGTCATGTGGATCCTTTCAAAACCAGTTGAAGATGGCGGACAATGGGGCATGTTTACAGACCTTGTCGAAAAATACGGGGTACTCCCAAAAGAGTTAATGGATGAAAGTTTTCAAACAAGTGAATCGGCTACAATGAACAGATTGCTTGACACAAAACTTCGAGAAGATGCCATGGTACTAAGAGAAATGGTTAAAAAAAGTAAAACAACAAAAGAAATTCAATCAAAGAAAATCGAATTACTTGAAGAGATTCACAGAATTTTATCGATAAGCATAGGTTTGCCGCCAGAAAAATTTGATTACGAGTACAAGGACAAAGATGGAAACTTCCATAGAATTGAAGGGATAACACCGCTTGAATTTTATAAAGAATTCGTTGAAATACCCCTCGATGGCATGGTAAGCGTTATAAATTGTCCAACACCTGATAAAGATTTTATGAAAACTTATACAGTTCAATATCTTGGAAATGTTATAGGAGGGAAAGGAATAAAGTATCTCAACCTTAAACTCGATGAATTTAAAACACTTGCAAAAAAAATGATCCTTGATGGCAATTTAGTCTGGTTTACCGCTGATGTTGGCAAAATGATGGAAAGAGAAAAAGGTATCTTGGATACACAAATTTACGATTTCGAAGGTCTTTATGGTACGAAATTTTTGTTTGACAAAGCCACAAGACTCGATTACGGTGACAGTCTTATGACCCATGCCATGGTTTTTACCGGCGTTGATATCGACGGCGACGGAAAACCAACGAAATGGAAAGTTGAAAATAGTTGGGGAGATCAATTAGGCGACAAAGGGTATTTTTTAATGAGCGATTCATGGTTCGATGAATACGTTTATGAATTGGTCGTTGATGAAAAGCATCTGTCCGCAGCGATGAAAAAAGTCTTGAAAGAAAAACCTGTCGAACTACCTCCATGGGATCCTATGGGTTCAGTCGCTTTCGCAAGATGAATGAAAAAAGTAGATTCATAGTTTTTTCTCTTGCAATTCTTAACTTATTTTACTTCCTGATCCTTGTCTTGGGATCGGGGAGTTTTTTGATGAGAAGTGTCACATTATTCACGATCCTCATGCTTTCAGCTTATTTCGTTCATTCTTTTGGAGTTATAAGGTTTGGCAAATTTTCAATTTCAGCAAGTTTTTTCTTTCTTTTTCCGATGTTGGTTGTTTTTGGTCCTATTATTACCTCGATGGCCGCTTACGTTATCTCTTTGTTTCAATACACAAAAATTGACCTATCGAGAAGAATTTACAGTGGAGTTCAATACGCCGTTTCTTACGCTGCGGCTGGCCTTGCCATTCAAATCTTAGGCGTAAACATATATGGATTAATCGTAGCTTTCGCGATTTTTAAAATATTGAATTTCATCCTTGTAGATCTTTTCCTGTATTTCTACTTGAACAGATATAGAAATTTCCGCGATGCCTTGAAATATCTCTTGCTTGAAACTGGTATATTCGCGCTTGTGATTCCAACAGCGTACGTGCTTTATTTGAATCTGAAAGATAATTTGATATTATATTTTTCAGTTTACACGCTTTTATTCCCGTTTTTTCTTACTTACATGCTTTCGATTGAAAATAAATCCAGAATAGAACTTGAAAAAGAAAAGGTAAGACTTTCAAAACATGTAAATGAACTTAAGCGCGTACTTGAGGTATCGGAACTTTTGAAATCAAATGTTTCTCTTGTCGATTTGATGATGCGAGTTGCTTCGATAATTCATGACGATCTTGGATGGGAATATGTACTCGTCAGTCTTGTAAGATCGGACGATTCAATCGAAAGAATTGCTTATTCGGGAATCACTGAAGATGATTTTAAAAAACTTCAGGCGAATTGCCCGACTCTTTCTTTTGTTAAAAACATCATGAGAGATGAGTTTAAAGTTTCAAATTCGTATTTCATACCGGAAGAGGCAGACATAAGTCTTCCAGATGAGATGGTTTACGTTGGGAAATACGATATAATTGATGGCACAAGTTGGAGAGACAAAGATCTTTTATGGATTCCCATCTACGATAAAAGCGGAAAGATGATAGCATATATATCTCCGGATAAGCCTAAAAGCGGGAAAAGGCCTTCAATAGAAGATATAACAATTTTAGAGATATTTGCAGATCAGGTGAGGGTTGCGATTGAAAATTCAAGCGAATTTGAAACTTTACAGGAAAAAACGATCCGTGATCCTCAAACAGGGCTTTACAACCACACAGAGTTTTACAACAGAATGGATAAACTTGTTCAGGAAAAAGAAAAATTTTCTCTTCTAATGATGGATATAGACGATTTCAAATTTGTCAACGATTCTTATGGCCACCAGACAGGCGATGTGATAATAGAATATTTGGCCGAAAGGATCAAATTATCGATAAGACGGGGTGATATAGCGGCAAGGTACGGAGGAGATGAATTCACCATAATTTTAAGGGGCACGGAAAAGATGATAGCCAGAACAATAGCCGAACGCTTACGCCTTTCTGTGGCCGAAGGAAATCCACCTGTTAAGATAACTATAAGCATAGGTATTGCAGAATATCCATCTGATTCGTTAACTTCAAATGGCATCATTTCTGTCGCCGATAAAGCACTTTATATGGCTAAAATGCACGGAAAGAATCAGGTTGAAATTTCAAACTAATTCTGAAAGTACAAGCGCCGAAAATTTCATCCCGTTAGGAGTAAATTTGATAATCTCATTAGAACAATCCAAAAATTCTCCGCAGAATTTTTCAAGTTTTTTGATGTAAAAATTCACATCTTCATTTCCAAATCTTTCTTTCAAAGAAACAAGATTTATTCCTTTTTCAAGTCTTAATCCCATGAAAAATGTTTCTGCGAGTTCTGTTTTAAAAGAATTAATCGAATTGTAAGTACGGGGTAATTCACCCTTGATCAACTTTTGGACGTATTCTCCAAGATCGAAGGTGTTCACCCATCTTCTCATTTCATGATGACTGCCGGCCGAAAGTCCAAAGCCAATGTATTCGCCGTTTTCCCAGTAATTTATGTTGTGAATAGATGGCTTTCCCCTTGTCCATGAACTGAGTTCATATCTTTCGTATCCGAGTTTATCGAGGCTTTCAATTATCGTCTCGTACATTTTTTCAGATTCGTCTTCCGATGGAAGTTTAACTGTACCTGATTTGATCATTGGATAAAGAGGCACTTCTTCGTGGACTTCAAGTTCATAAAAGGAAATATGATCTGGTCTTATCTTTTCGACAATTCTTAGATCAGATTCAACGTCTGGCAATATCTCAAAGGGAAGGTTATACATAAGATCGATGTTGATGTTGTTAAAATAACCCCGCGTCAAGTCATATTTCTTAAGAAACATCGAAAGGTCGTAAGGCCTTCCTATGACCTTTAAAAGTTGATCCGATGTGCTTTGCAAACCAAGACTTACGCGATTGACGCCAATTACTTTGAGATCATGGCACAGATCAACGGTTACGTCTTCCGGATTCATTTCAAAAGTTATCTCTGCAGGATCGTATAGAAAATTAACACGAATCTTATCAACCAAATTTGAGATGTATTTGATTGGCACATGACTTGGTGTTCCACCCCCAAAGTAGAGGGTAAAAACGTGCGCATCGCCCAATTGTTTTGATACAATTTCAATTTCGTGATAAAGAGCATCAAAATAGTCGGATATAAATCTATCGTTGACGTATGATGCAAAATCGCAATAGATGCATCTTCTTGAACAAAAGGGTACGTGAACGTAAATAGAAATATCAGTCTTCAACTGAAAGATACACCGATCCTATGTTGTATCCAACCGTTAATCTTCCACTTTGACTTGTAAAAATCGCATAAACAGCGGGACCCGAATTTGATGGCATGAATCTAACCGTCCAACTGTTTTCAAGGGATTGCTGGGCTGCGGAAATTCCGATTCCGGGACCTATACCGTTTGCGTTAAAGCCAACTCCAAGATCAATCGAAAAACCGAGATTTTTAAATTCGAATCCTCCTGTCAGGAAATAAAGATTCCCAACTTCGGTTGTTGAAAGAAAGGATCCTTTGATTGGAGAATACCCAATTTCTATGTCTGTCATATCCTGCAAGTCAGATGTAAAGACAAGATAAAAATGTGTCTGAGCGTAAAGAGAAAGATTTGAAAATACGAATTGAGTTCTCCCGTTGAAATCAACTCCGAAATTTGGCAATCCATAATTTCCAAGCGTAAGATCCAGATCGTAAAAGATCGGAGCAATCGTCCTCATCGTTTCATACTCGAAGTATCCGACGGGAGTCAATGGACTGATGTCAATTCCAATGGCGGCCGAATAAGTTGTTTTACCGACCATTAAATTTAAAAATCCAACCTGTTGTCTATCTATTGTGGTGTTCGAAAAACCGATTGCACCACCAACGCCAGTTGTTCCAAGGGTTTCAAGCAAAAGGATATTTCCTATTTGCTGAGAATAAGAGGTCATCCATTGAGGCCCTTGGTAAATAAAAGTTCTAAAACTGACGTTTGCAAAAACAGATATCGTAAATCCCAAAATTAAAATGATAACCGCAAATCTTTTCATGTTTTTACCTCCTCAACAAGAAAAATGAAACCACACCACTCTCCTTCGCAGATTTTATCGATGAGGTTCATTCCACGTTTAAAACACACATTTTCCATATCTTTTTCACGACCTTTATCTATTCCTGATATTATGAATATGATATTTTTCGGAAGTTGATCGATCAATTTGATTATCACATCGTAATAGATGTTGGCCACGACGATATCAAAATTTTCGTTGATGCCTTCCATCAAGTCGTTTTTTCTCACTTCGTAATCAACGTTGTTCAACCTTGCCGTTTCGAGAGATTGTTGAACTGCAAGTGGATCTGAATCTAACGCCAAAACTCTCTCTGCACCAAGTTTAACGGCGAAGGCCGATATTATTCCGCTACCACAGCCAACATCACAAACACTTAAGCCCTTTTTCATAACCTTTTGCAAAAGCCTTATTGCGATCTTCGTACTTTCATGTTCACCAGTTCCAAAAGCCATTCCCGGTACAATCCTGACGGTTATTCCAGTTTCTGGATCTTTAAACTTGTCCGGGTTAGGATTAACGTAAAGTTCATTTCCCACATTTACTATTTTAAGACTTTCAGACCACTTTTTGATCCAATCTTCATCTTCTATCCATTCTACTTCGCACTCCACTCCAATAATTTTCATGATTTCATTGACTTTGTCTTCATCACAAAAAAGATGAAATACTTCCATGTCATAATCGGGGTATGACTCAGAATAAAAATTTTGACAATCGTGGTTTGCAAGTAATTCCATGATTTCATCCGATGAATCCTTGTCGATTTTAAATTTGAACGATTTTCTTTTCAAGATGATGCTCCTTTTGCCAATTATAACAGTTGAATTTTTTTATAAAATATGATATCATTTTTTTGACTCATAGGTCAAAATCGAGAAGAGGTAGTTGAAATGACGATCAGAACAAATGGAATAAAAGAAATTATCCTTGAGGCTGCAAGAGAGGCTTTTTCTTCCAAGTCTTACGGTGATGTATCTATGGAAGACATTGCCAGGATTGCCAACGTAAAAAAGCCTTTGATATATTATTATTTCCCAAGCAAAAGTGAACTTTTCAAAGCGGCTTGGGATGAAGCCTTTCATAAACTTGAAGATAAGGTTTTTGGTGTTTCGGAGGATGATGGAAAATACGTCAAAAAAGCCAAATCTCTTCTGCGATCTTACATAGATTTTTTGAGAAATGATCGTCAATCTTTGAGACTCATCGAAAGAGAAAAAAATCGTTTCTATTCGGAAAAGGGATCAAGTTGGGAACATATCAAGAAAGAATACGACGGATTTGTAAATCGAGTTGCCGATGTACTTTCTTCAGAGATGGACTCCAATTCTGCCGAGTATGCTCGTGCTGTTACCGACATAGTCGGATCTTCCGCTTTACTACCTGATGGGCAGATGTCTCCTGATACAGTAGAGTTGATAATAATCAAAGGTTTGGCAAGATAAGATAAAAAATGGCCTTAAAAGTTGTATAATATGCATGAGGTGATGTAAAAGATGTTTTTATGGTTTGCTTCGATGGTGATCTTGATTCCAGCCGTAGTGCTTGCCATATGGGCTCAAACAAAAGTCACAACTACGTTTAAAAGATATTCGCAGGTAAGATCTTCCTTGAACGTTAATGGATCTCAAATTGCGAGAATGTTGCTCGATGCAAATGGACTTTACAACATAAAAATAGAGAGAATTCCAGGACAGTTAACCGATCATTACGATCCAAGATCTAAAGTCATAAGGCTGTCTGATGTCACTTATTCGAGCAATTCAATAGCGGCACTTGGAGTTGTCGCTCACGAAACAGGGCATGCCGTACAGCATGCTCATCATTACGTGCCTTTGATCGTAAGAGATGCTATAGTTCCAACCGCCAATATAGGTTCAAGCCTTTCGTGGATCATATTCTTTTTAGGGTTGATTTTTTACAGCACTTTTTTGATGCAGATAGGTATAATCCTTTTCAGCTTTTTCGTTATATTTACGCTTGTTACACTTCCGGTTGAACTCGACGCTTCTCACAGGGCTCTTGTGATGCTGAGAAATGTAATGGCAATGCCTGAAGGAGAGGTCACAATGGCTCGCAAAGTTTTAAGTGCAGCGGCCATGACCTACGTTGCAAGTGTTGCGATGGCGGCTTTACAACTTCTAAGACTGATACTTATATCTAACATGGTTAGAAGATGAAGGCAAGAATTGTGGCGCTTGAGATCCTCAACGAAGGGATCTCAAATTTTTTTATACCAAGAAATACATGGAAAAAAACTTCGAATCTTACAAAACAAGATAGGGCTTTCGTCAGAAGATTGGTTTACGGAACTCTTAGATATTACTTTGAAATAGACAAAATCGTCGATGCTTTTCTAAAAGATGCAAAAAAAACGCCTAAAGATCTTAAAAACATCCTCAGAATGGGTACGTATGAACTCATCGGAATGAAAATACCGCCATATGCGGTTGTAAACGAATACACAAGCATTGCCAGGCCAAAATTCAAAGGGCTTGTTAACGCCGTACTCAGAAAAATTTCTGAAATTTCAGATAAAACCTGTTTTGAAAGTGGATTACCACCATGGCTTTACGATAAACTGAAAAAAGATCTCGGCGACATTTTCCCGCTTTTTCTTGAAAAAAATGAATTTCATGAAATTTATTTGAGATCTGTGAACAAATCAAGAGACGAAATCATCCGGGATCTTGCCAATCGAAACATAGAAAGTTATCCAACGCATTTTTCTCCTTGGGGCATAAAATGCATTGAAGGTATCGATCTTGACGGTTTTGAGCAATTTGAAAATGGAGATTTCACCTTTCAGGATGAGTCTTCACAACTTGTCGGAATCGTAGTCGATCCTAAAAGTGGAGAAAAAATCCTGGATGCATTCGCGGGTGTTGGGACAAAAACAACACATCTTGTTCAAATAAATCCGAAAGCGATTGTTACTTACAACGATATAAACAAGTCTAAAATTTCAATTGCAATGGATAATTTCAAAAGGATGAGAATATTCCCATCCAAAATGATCAACACGGATATCATCAATTCAACGTTAAGTGAAAAATTTGATAAAATACTTGTTGATGCCCCATGTACGGCTTTGGGTACAATTGGAAAGCACCCAGATTTGCTGTTAAGATTGACTGAAAAAGACATCACCGAAAAGGCTCAGATGCAGTTAAAAATGCTTGAAAATTTGTGGGAACATCTTTCTGACGGTGGTCAAATCATATATTCCGTTTGTACCGTCACAAAAGAGGAAACGGATGGTGTGATTTCAAAATTCATCCAAAATCATGGTGAGGCTATTTGTGTTGATCCATTTGATGGAAAGATGGACTTTGATTTTGAAAAGTTGGGAGTTCAACTTTTGAAATGGATAGATGGTTTCTACATCTCAAAGATAGTTAAGAACCATAAAAGATGATTTTTTTTGTAAAAGGGAGAGTGCCAAGGGAAATGGAAAACATCCTTGATTATGACTACATGGCGCTAAAAAATAAATTTGAAACGGAAAAACTCGAACCTTACAGGACAACCCAGATTTTCGACTGGATATACAAAAAACATGCCACCTCTTTTGCCGTTATGACAAATCTTTCAAAGCAACTTAGAGAACGTATTTCAATGAAATTCATCATTGATATGCCAGAACTCGTAAAAAAAACAAAGTCATCGGATGGAACTGTGAAATTTTTGTGGAAATATTCGGATGGCAACACGGTTGAATCTGTAATTTTAAGATATCCAGACAGGATAACTGGATGTATCTCATCACAGGTGGGTTGCCCCTTAAATTGTGCATTTTGTGCAACGGGAATGTCCGGTTACGTAAGAAATCTAACTTCCGGAGAGATTTTATCTCAAATTCTTGGCATGGAGATATCTGAAAATGAAAAGATAAACAACATCGTTTTCATGGGAATGGGAGAACCGATGTTGAATTACGATGAGGTTATGAAGGCAATCCATGTAATAACAGATCCAAAAGCTTTCAAGATAAGTCAAAGACGCGTTTCGATATCAACGGCTGGCATTGTTGATGGAATATTAAAACTCTCCGAAGAACCTCTCGATGTCATTCTGTCAATTTCCCTTCATGCCCCCACAGACGATAAAAGGTCGATGATAATGCCTGTGAACAAAAAATATAACTTAGAAGATCTTATGGAAGTTGTTAAAATCTATCAGAAAGCAAAAGATAGAAGAGTGACCTTTGAATATATTCTTTTTGATAAGTTCAACGATTCACTTGATGATGCCCAAAAACTCGTGAAAATCCTAAAAGATGTAAAGTGCAACGTTAACCTCATAAGGTACAACGATACAGGTTCCACTTTCAAAAAAACGCCAATGGATCGGGCAGAAATTTTTGAAAAATTTTTAAAAGATAATGGTATAGAAGCCGTAATAAGGGCAGAAAAAGGGGAAGATATATCTGCGGCATGTGGTCAGTTGAGGAGACAAACACTTTGAGAAAGGGTACTATAATTTCTTTTTATTCTAATTTTGTCATCGTTTCAGATGATATAGACAGATCCGAAACCTTATGTTCTTTAAGAGGACGATTTAAATTATCGAATATCAAGCCGCTCGTCGGTGATAAAGTTGAATACATAACAGATCATGACAGAGGGAGAATCGAATCTATTCTTCCAAGGCGTAACGTTATTGAAAAACCGAGAATTTCCAACGTCGATCAGGTTATCACCGTCTTTTCCATTTCAAAACCTGACGTGCCTTATTCCACAATAGATAGAACGCTTGCAAACGTATCAAGATCGATTAAAAATATATTGGTTGTTTTGAACAAAACGGACATAACCGATGAAAACAGACTTGAAGAATTCAAGCACATTTATGGAATTTATAACCTTTGCCTTGTAAGTGCTTACACTAAGATGGGAATAGAAGAACTCAGATCAAATCTAAAAGACAAAATATCTGTTTTTGCAGGGCCGTCAGGCGTGGGAAAATCTTCTTTGATCAACGAAATAATCGATTCGAATTTGAAGATCGGTCTTATTTCTGAAAGCACAAATCTTGGAAAGCATACCACTACCACGGCCTCTCTTTTGAAAATTCCAAATGGAGGTTTTGTGGTTGATACACCGGGCTTTACAACCACTGAATTTACAAAGATCGATCCTGAAGAAGTTCAAAAACTTTTCCCCGAAATCTTCGAGGCATCAGGAGAATGCGCATTTGATGATTGCCTTCACGAATTTGAACCCGAATGTAAAGTTAAGGAACTCGTTGAAAAGGGAAAGATACCCAAAAGCCGTTACGAACATTACCTTTCAATTTTAAACGAAATTAAATCTCAAAAGATTGGAGATGTTAGGTTTGACAAAAAACGTTAAATTATCGCCGTCTATTCTGTCTGCCGATTTCACAAAACTTGGCGAAGAAATAAAAAAAGTCGAAAACGTAGCCGATTACATACATCTTGATGTTATGGATGGACATTTTGTTCCCAACATAACGTACGGCCTCATAATAGGAGAATCTTTGAAAAGAGTTACAGATATCCCTGTCGATTCGCATTTGATGGTCGAAAGGCCAGAAATCTTCGTCGATGATTTTTGCAAAATATCAGATATTGTTTCTATTCATTACGAAACTACTTATCATCTTAATAGACTTGTAAATAGGATAAAAGAAAATGGAACTAAAGCCTTTGTTGCCATAAATCCGCACACACCAGTTGAATTTCTTCAAGATATCATCATGGATGTCGACGGAATACTTGTCATGAGCGTTAATCCTGGCTTCGGAGGACAAAGTTTTATCCCGAATACCCTTAACAAAATTAGGAAATTGGATGAAATGCGCAAAAGCATGGGGTTGAGTTTTGAAATAGAAGTTGATGGTGGTATAAACGAAGATACCTTCAAGCCCGTTTTGAAAGCCGGTGCAGATATACTGGTTACAGGCAGTTACGCGTTTGGATCTGAAAATCCAGAAGCAGCGCTGAATGTTTTAAAAAGAGGATCATAAAAACTCTATTTCAGATGGTTTAACTCTTTCTTTTATACCATTTCTTTCGACCACAAGTGAATCTGAAAAAACACTTATTACAGTGCCTGTCTGCACACCTGACGGGTAAAGTAATTTTATTTTCATACCCTTTTTCAACACAATTGAATTTCTCCAAAGGTTAGTTATAACATTTCTTTGGCCTTTTGTCACAAAATTGTGAAGTACAAGTGCTTCCGAATGAATTCTTCTCAAAAGGTGAGAAAGATCGAATTCCTTTCCCGTTATTTTTTTCAAAGAAGTTGCATTTTTTAGATCATCAGGAAGATCGTTGTTTACATTTAGGCCTATACCGACTACTATTTCTCTTTTATCACCGTGATGTATTATCTCGGTTAAAATTCCTCCGACTTTTTCTCTTTCATGATAGATGTCATTTGGCCATTTGATCCCCATTCCATCGATTTTGAATTTTCTAAGCACTCTTATTACCGCAACTGCCATCATTTTCGTGTAAACGTTGGGATCTCGAAAGGTTGCCGGTCTGAAGAATATCGAAAACCACAGGCCGCCTTCCGGAGAGTACCATATTCTGTCTCCCTTTCCATGACCAGACGTTTGTTTTAAAGCCCAGATGATATCTCCGTTTTTTAAGATGTCTTTCATCCTTTTTGCGAGTTCATTGGTCGAATCAATTTCGTCGTATGAATAAAGATGTTCAATCATTTAATTTATCGCCAACTTTGATCTTACCGTCCAGATGGACATCGAGTTGATTGTACGGTATCGAAATACCATTTTTCGTGAATTCTTTAAAAATGTCAATTCCTATGGCAATAGGGGCATCAAAGTAATCTTTACTTAAAACCCAGAAGTGAATCGAAAAATTGACAGATGAACTTCCAAAACCATCGAATGTAACGTAGTTAAGCACCGTTGAAGCGGGATCGTCTTTAACAAGAGGGCCCTTGTAAACAAGTGGTTCTTCATCCATCACTTTTTTCAACAATTTGGGTATAATTTCCATATTTTCTGGGCTAAGAGAATATGGAACGCCTATGGGCATATCTATTCTTCTCGATAATTTAGGCCAGTATTTCGTGACTTTGGAAGACCAAACGGCAGAGTTTGGTATGTGTACTCTCTTTCCGTCCCAAGTGTCTATAAGAGTATGGTTAAATCTTACTTCACTCACCGTTCCACTTATACCGCTTACATCTATGGCATCTCCCTCGTTAACCGCATCGGTTATTATAACCATAATACCGCTGAAGAAATTGCTCAAAGGTGTCTGAAGCGCAAGGCCTATTATGATTCCGGCAATTCCCAAACTCGTCAACAATGGCCAGAGGTCGATGTTGAATTCGGCTATTATGATTATTATCGCTATGAAGATAAAGAGAGACTTGAGAATAGTTCTTGTCGTGTTGGGAGCCCTGAGGTTCTTACCGGTTACACGGGCTGCCTTGTTTATAATTTTTCCAACGTAATCTCCCAAATAGTAGGCAATGACCAGCGCGGCAATGCCTATTACCGTGCGAATAATGTAATAGAAAGCAACGGTGTTTTCAAACCCGATAGAAGTTGTTGGAGTTGCCATCATGCCTCCTCTTTAAAGATATTGTTTTCTGCCGGAAATGTACGATTCTTAACATCTTTTATGTAATCTGAAATGGCTTTTTCGATTTCTGTATTGAGATTTGCATATTTTTTGACGAATTTTGGAATCTTACCATCATTTATTCCGAGCAAGTCGTGCCATACGAGTACCTGTCCATCGCAATACCTCCCGGCACCTATGCCTATCGTTGGAATTGAAAGAGATTCGGTAATCGCCCTGGCAGTTTCTTCAATTGTCAATTCAAGGACTATTGAAAAGGTTCCAGCACTCTCGAGAGCCTTTGCAGATCTCATCATCCTCTCCCTGTCTTGACCCTTGCCTTGAACTCTGTACCCTCCAATTTGATTTACAGATTGGGGGGTAAGACCTATGTGTCCCATAACGGGTATGCCGGCATCCACGAGTTTTCTCACAAGAGAAGAAACCCTTTCTCCGCCTTCCACCTTGACGGCATTCGATCCCGCTTTTATCAAACGCCCTGCATTTCTCATCCCTTCATCATCTGATGTCTGATAAGACATAAAGGGCATATCTCCTATTATGAATGAATTTGGAGCACCCCTTCTCACAGCCTGAATATGGCGTTCCATATCTCCCATCTCAACGTTCAAAGTTGATTCATATCCCAACACGACATTTCCCAGAGAGTCTCCGACAAGTATCATATCAATTCCCACGCGCTCGCACACTCTCGCGCTGAAATAATCGTAAGCTGTGACGACTGTTATGGGCTCTTTACCCTTCATTTGGAGAATTTTAAGAATGTTCACTTTTCATCACCCTTTCTCTGAGGACTTGGGCGAATTTCCCGTAAAGTAACCCAATATCCGGATCAAGATCCATAAGTGCCATTTTTTCTGCTTCGACGAGTTGGTAATCTCCACGCACGACTGGCCCTGTTAAAGCACCTTTTATCCCCATGTTTTCTACGTTTTCTATCGCTTGTTTTGCAAGATACAAAGAGATCATGCGCGAAATTTCTGGTTCCAATCCGGCCATTGAATAAAGTTCATTCGATACCTCCTGGATACCAACGACAAAATTAGATGCAAAGACAGCGCCTATGTGGTAAAATATCTTGTTTTGTTCAGATATTTCACTGAATTTAATGTTAAAAGTTTTGAAAAGTTCACGTATGATTTCTTTGCCTTGATCATTTCCGTCGATCACGAAATAAACATTTTCCATTTTTTTCCATATTTCTGGATTTGCAAAAGAGGCGTTTGGATGGATCGAAAAGCGACCTATCTTCATTTCGTCACATTCCCTCAGTATGGAAGACGGATAGGCTCCGCTGAAATGTCCGACTGCTTTAACCCCTTGAAGTTTATCTTTGACTTTTAAAAAACTTTGTCTTATGATGTCATCTTTCACCCCTAACAACAGCACATCACAATTCCCAATTTCATCTATGGTAGAAGGTATTCCACAACCGATGAACTCTACGGCCTTTTTAGCTGATTCAATCGAAGAGTTCACAACATGACCTATTTGATTGCCTGTCGAGCATAGATATTTTCCAAAAGCCTTTCCAACTTTTCCTGCACCGATTAAATCAAATATCAACTTTTACCTCCTTTCCACCGATCACAAAAATTCGTTCAATCTGTAGACAAGATTCCTGCAAAGTCTTTTTCTGTAATCTGCACTTCCCCTAACATCATCTATGGGTTTGACGCTTTCAAAAACAAGCGATGATATTTCGTCAAGCAATTTTTCGTTTAGCACTTTACCTTTTGCAAATGTTTCTATCTCACGCATTCTAAGTACGGTTGGTCCGACCGAACCGAAAGCAAGACGCATCTCATCAATACGCTTTCCTGAAAGTTTCAAAAGCACACCTATACTTGCTATTGAGATCGTCATAGAAGTCCTTTGCCCCACTTTTTCAAAATACCTATGAGTCCAATCATTTTTTGAGATAAGTATGTTTTTGAGGTACCGTTTATGACCAATCATGGTTTTTCCAGGACCTGTTATGAAATCTGAAATTGCATGAACTTCACCATCCGAAATTTCCACCGAAGCATCTAAAAGGTAGAGTGCAAGCAAGCCATCCCCTGCCGGGGAGGCATTCATGATATTTCCAGCAAGAGTCGCCCTGTTTCTTATCTGTGGAGAACCCACAGTCAAGATGGCATCGTACAAAATGGGAAATTCTGCTTTGATGGGTTTAAAATCGAGCAATTCAGAGTACGTAACGTTTGCCCCTATCGTAAGATTTTCTCCGTCAAAACTAAGTGTATGCAATGTTGGAACTTTAATGGTGCTGATGACTTTTTCTGGTTTAATTTTGCCTAATCTCATTTTTACAAGCAAATCTGTTCCTCCTGCCATAAGCACACATCTATCGTCAGAAAATTCCTTTATGAGATCTTTTTCATTTTTAGGAACTACGAACTTGAAATTCATCTGAACACGTCCCTTCCACATCTTTAAGGAAATCAACGTCAAAAATACATTCTTCTCCCCACTCAAAAGTCATAATATCGCTCTTTGAAATCAAAAGATCTCTTAACCCTTTATCTCCTTCTATTTTCATTGCTTCGTCAAAATACTTTGAAGGTATGTAAACTGGGAAACCTTTTACTTTATTGTAAATCGGAAATACGATTTTTTCACCAGCCATTTCAAAAACTTTTTCAGCGAGATTCAAACTTATCTTGGGCATATCGCCAAGAAAAATCATAATTCCATCTTTGCCTTTTGCTTCAAGCAAAGCTATTTTCACGGATTCAGATAAACCCAGATCAACTCTTTTATTGACTAAAACTTTTAAAGTTTTGAAATTTATCAAAGAAAGATCTACATTTTCCGAAATCACAACAAATCCTTTTGCTTTAAGTGCACTTACCGTATCTATCGTCCATTGGAGTAAAGGTTTGCCCTTGTAAGGATAAATTAATTTTTGACTTCCAAACCTTTTACTCTCTCCCGCCGCGAGAATTGCAGGAACGATCAATTTTTATCGGCCGCCTTTTTAACAGCCTCTATTATTTTGAAATAACCGGTGCATCTGCAAAGATTGCCTTCAAGACCTTTTTTGATATCTTCTTCTGAAGGTTTAGGGTTTTTGATCAGCAAAGCCTTTGCCGACATCTCCATACCCGGTGTGCAAAATCCGCATTGAACGGCTCCGATATCCGCAAAAGACTCTTGGATGGGATCAAGTACGCCATCCTTCGAAAGGCCTTCCGTAGTTAAGACATCTGTCTCATCAAGTTCTGCCGCCAACATAAGACATGAAACTACGTTTTTACCATTAACTATTATAGTACACGCACCACATTCTCCCTCCCCACATCCTTCTTTGACACTTTTCATGCCTATCCTTCTTAAAAAATCAAGGGCTCTTTCATCATCGGCAACATTTTCTTCCACTGATTCACCGTTTAATTTGAATTTTACGATCATATCATTCCTCCTCTTGACAAACTATACCGAAGACTAAATCAATCCAATTTTCTTGAAAACATCTTTCACATCTTTTGGATTTGGTTTCACGTAATTCACCTGACTCGTAAAATTTCTTGCCGATTTGACATCTTTAAGACCATTTCCCGTGATGAATATGACAGCACTTTTGCCCTGAAGAGATTTTGCAATCTTTTTTAATCCGGCATACGCCGTGGCACCCGCTGGTTCTCCAAAGACACCGGTTTCACGTGCAAGTTCAATTATCGCCTTTCCTATTTCTTCGTCTGTGACCGAAACAAAATAGCCTCCGGATTCCTTTACCCATTTGCATGCTTTTAAAACATCGCGGGGTTTACCAACCGCTATGCTGTCTGCTATGGAGTGAGCATCTATATCGATAGGCCTGTCAAAATGTCCAGACTCAAAAGTTCTCATGACCGCATTTGCACTTTCGGATTGAACACCTATGACTTTAGGAATTTTGTCCGTTAAACCTGCCATCTTCATATCTTTAAAACCCTTGTAGATTGAACTTACAACCGTACCATCCCCAACGCTTACAATCGCAAAATCCGGAATTTTAAAATCAAGTTGAACGGCTACTTCCATAGATCCAGTTTTTTTGCCCTCAAGTAAATAAGGGTTTATAGCCGAGTTTCGACTGTACCAGCCAAACTCATTTCCAATTTCCATAGACAGATCAAAGGCTTCATCGTAAGTACCGTCAACGGCCATAACGATTGCACCGTAAACCAAAAGTTGCGTTATTTTTGCTTCCGGAGCGGTTTTGGGAACAAAAATGATACTTTTCATACCGCTGGCCGCCGTCAGTCCCGCAAGAGAAGAGGCTGCGTTTCCCGTCGATGCACAATAAATGGTGTTAACATGCAATGATTTTGCTTTTGCTATTGCCATAGCTGTAGCCCTATCCTTGTAAGATCCGGTAGGATTACGACCGTCATCTTTTATCCATAAATCAGATAAGCCCATTTTTTTGGCAAGAGATGTTTTTTCGTAAATCGGCGTATTCCCTATAAAAAGTGGGACTTCATAATGTTCTTCGTCAAGTGGCAAAAATTCTGAAAACGCCCATATACCTTTTGATTTGAGATCAAAAGAGGGGTATCTTGGATATTCGCCGATGATTACCTCAAGAGTTCCCAGTCTCGGTCCGCACTTTGGACAGGTATACATAACTTCCTTTGGATCGTAAATTGTGCCGCAATTGAGGCATTTTAAAGAATAATTCATTTTCTCACCTTCAATTTTTTTCAAATACTTGCCATGTACATTATACTTGATCAATTTTAAATGCGAAATACCTTTTGTACCGGCCACCTCGAAGATATCCTGCCCTTTGCCAAAGTGAGTTTTGTTAAAAGAGTTTTATTGTATGTATTAAATCTCCTCAAATTATGACAGATTCTTTGTATTCACCGAAAACTTTTCTCAAAGTATCAGATATTTCACCCACAGTTGCATACACTTTCACCGCATCAATTATCGAATACATGAGATTTCCGTTCGATCTGGCAACTTTTTCAAGATTTGCAAGGCTTGATTTCACGGCCGAAGTATCTCTATTGTTTTTCATCTTTCTAAGATTTTCAATTTGTTTTGCTTCAAGTTCATCGTCTATTTTCATGGTTTTTCTCAAATTCTTTTCTTCCACTGTGAAATCGTTGACACCGACTATTATCTGCTCTTTCGATTCTATCGCTTTTTGATAATTGTAGGCACTGTTGGATATCTCCTGCTGCACATATCCAGATTCTATGGCATTTATCATTCCACCTATTTCGTCTATGTGCTTTATATAATCAAAAGATTTTCTTTCTATTTCGTCGGTCAAAGATTCAACGTAGTATGAACCTCCAAGTGGATCAACGGTTTTTGTAACACCTGATTCGTAGGCTATTATCTGCTGGGTACGCAAAGCGATTCTTACTGAATCTTCAGTTGGCAAAGCAAGCGCTTCGTCCATAGAGTTAGTATGCAGAGATTGAGTACCTCCAAGAACGGCTGCAAGTGCCTGAATGGCAACTCTTACGATGTTATTCTCAGGCTGTTGTGCAGTAAGGGTTGATCCTGAAGTCTGGGTATGAAATCTTAATTTCAAAGCCTCAGGATCTGTGACTTTAAACCTTTCTTTCATGATTTTTGCCCATATACGCCTTGCCGCTCTGAATTTTGCCACCTCTTCAAATAAATCGTTATGAGAGGCGAAAAAGAAAGATAACCTTTTCCCAAAAACATTTGGATCAAGACCGGCCTCGATTGCCGTTTTAACGTATTCGATTCCATCCGCTATTGTGAAAGCAACCTCCTGAACCGCGTTAGCCCCTGCTTCTCTTATATGATAACCGCTGACACTTATAGTGTTCCATAGTGGCATTTCTTTCGAACAAAATTCAAATATATTCGTTATTATCCTCATCGATGGTTCAGGAGGATATATGTAAGTTCCGCGCGCTATGTATTCTTTCAAGATATCATTCTGAATCGTGCCACGAAGTTTATCCCTTTTAACGCCTTGCTTTTCTCCAACGGCTATATACATCGCAAGAAGTATTGAAGCCGTAGCGTTTATCGTCATTGAAGTGCTTACTTTGTCAAGAGGAATGCCATCGAAAAGTGTTTCCATGTCGTAAAGGGAATCTATGGCAACGCCAACTTTACCCACTTCTCCCAGAGAATGCGGATCATCTGAATCGTAACCTATTTGCGTTGGAAGATCAAAGGCTATTGAAAGACCACTTTGCCCCTGTTCAAGCAAGTATTTATACCTTTTATTCGACTCTTCGGCCGTTCCAAAACCGGCATATTGACGCATTGTCCAGAGTTTTCCTCTGTACATGGTATGCTGAACACCTCTCGTGAAGGGATACTCACCTGGAAAACCTATCTTCGAATAATCTGACGTATCCAAAGGGGTGTAAAGTCTTTTGACCGTTTCTGACCAACTCGTTTTTAAATTTCCTTCTTCTGGATATTTTTTTATGAGTGCTTTTGTCTGCATTTCCCATTCTTCGTATTTCTTCTGAATTTCAAAATTTTCCATCAGTACTCCTCCTCTTTTAAAGTTTTATCATCTAATGTGAGGGATAAATCTTCAAATTTGAAAACGATATGATGTCCTTTCATTTCAACGATGCGTTGCATGTATTCTTGCATTTCAGTTGGATCTTTTATGTATATGTAAGTTGTCTCCGAACTTTTTATGAGCTTGGAAAGGATCATACTTCCATTTTTGTAGGTGAACTCTCCTTCATAAGTTTCTCCTTCTTTTAGAGGTTCGGAATAAGAAAATGCAACTTCATTTTCTCCATCGGTTGCAAAAATTTTACCTTCATTTTCAAAAATTTGAAATGACACTTTTCCGAAGCCACTTTCAATAACCCTTGCAAATCCATCTGAATGTGACAGATTCAGACCTATTTCCAAATATTGCCTTTGGAGTTTTATCTTTTCGTTCAAATCATAATCCGGATAGTTTTCTAAAGATGGAAGCGTTGCCTTTGATCCGTTTTCAAACAGTTGTTGCTGGATGATCTTCAATCCACCGCTTGCAAGATCAACTATCATTTCAAGATTGTCCATCAAATATTTTCTGTTTGGATCGGTAGAATCAAAGGTTCCGCTTAAAATTAAAGATTCAAGTGCTTTTACGTTTATTTTCTTTCTCGTTCTTGAAACGAAATCTTGAAAATTTTCGAATCTTTCTTTCGCTCGTTCCTCTTCTATAATGTGTCCGAGATAGGTTCCGACACCTTTTATCGCTGCAAAGCCTATTCTTACGGTCTTTGCGTCGGAATAAAAGAAAGTCTTCGATTCGTTTATATCCGGCGGAAGGAGTTTTATCGATAATTTATTGAGTTCCTTCTCGTACATCAAAAGTTTTGCAGGCTCTGAAATGTTTGAATTCATCAAAGATGATATAAATTCAGAAGGCTTTGTCGCTTTAAGGTAAGATGTCCAAACCGTTATGTAAGCATAAGCGACGCTGTGAGATTTGTTAAAACCGTAAGAGGCAAAATTACTTATGGTTTCAAAAAGCCTTAGCGCTTTGGATTCAGCATAACCATTTGCAACACATCCCTTTACGAAGTCTGATTTCAAGTCTTCCATTAAAACTGGATCTTTTTTTGAAATAGACTTTCTAAACATATCAGCCTTTTCTCCCGAAAAACCTGCCACATCATTTGCTATTTTCATGATTTGTTCCTGATATATCATCATTCCATAAGTGTCTTTTAAGATACTGTCAAGGCCAAACTCGTCTTTCATGACAGATCCACCATGGCGTCTTCTCACATATTCATCCGCTACACCAGAATACATAGGCCCAGGCCTGTTAAGGCTTAGAAGTGCTATGACATCGTTGAAATTTTCAGGGGACAATTTTTTTGTCAATGAAGTGGCAGAAGTACTTTCAAGTTGGAATATTCCAACAGTGTTTCCTTTTTTGAGAATATCGTATATTCGAGGATCCTCTACCGGTATTCGCATTAAATCCTCTCTTGTGACACTTCCAAGTGTATCTTTGATATTCGTTAGGGTTTTGAGGCCAAGCAAATCTATCTTGGTTACTTCTAAATCCGCAAGAGATTCCATGTCGAATTCTGTTATCCATCTTTGACCGTCGAAAGTCAGGGGTATTGTATCGTTGATCTCTTCTTTAGATATTATGATGCCTGCGGCATGGGTTGTTTTGTGATGAACGAGACCTTCGAGTTTTACCGAATAATCCATTAAATTCCTCAATTCAACACTTTGAGAGATTTTTTTCAACTCTTGATTTTTTGAAAGAGCCTCTGAAATAGTTCCGTATCCGGAAACTCTCCATGCGATATCTTCTATAATTCTATCGCTAAGCCCAAGAGATTTACCGGCAGATCTCACGACAGCCCTTGATCCAAGTGTCCCGTAAGCGCCGACTTGTGCGATATGATCTACTCCGTAATTTTGTGAAAGCGCCGAAATAAGCGTGCCTCTTTGATCATCTTCGACGTCTATGTCTATATCAGGATCACCAGTCCTTGATTCGTTGAGAAATCTTTCAAAAAGCAGATCGTACTTAAGAGGATCTATAGACGTTATGCCCAAAAGGTAAGAAACAAGAGAAGAAACCGAAGATCCTCTTCCAGGTCCTATCAATATCCCAAGTTTTTCAGCGATACGAATGATATTTGAGACTGTCAAAAAATATGTGCAAAATCTTTTTGACTCTATCAGTTTCAATTCTTTTTTTACCCTTGCCAACTTTTGATCGTCAAGTTTTTCAAGATTAATGATATTTCGAATTGTTTTACAATCATCTTCAGATAAAAGAGGCAAATTCAAATCTGGTTTAAGATCGTAATCGGTACATTTTGAAGATATTTCAAGTGTGTTTTCAATTGCCGGTGGTAAATCATCGAAAAGCAGTTTCATCTCATCTGGGGATTTAAGGTAATATTCATCACTTCCGTAAGCGAAAGTACCATCCCATCTCATATTTCTTCCCATTGAAACAAACAAACCGTGAGACAAGGCATCGGTCTTTTTTATGAAATGGATATCGTTCGTTGCAACAACCTTTATCTTCAATTCTTTGGCCAAGTCCAAAAGATCCATGTTAAGATCTTTTTGTTCTTTAAGGCCAGTCCTCATGATTTCAATGTAAAAATCTTCTCCAAATCTTTCAAGATATGATTGAGCTATATTGCGAGCCTTTGATATTTCACCCGATAAAATAAACCTCGGTATTTTCCCGCTCAGACATCCGGAAAGTACCACAACATCTTTCATTTCGAAAACGTCTTTATCTTCCAAAAATTTCTTGCCGGATTTGGCCATAGAATTAAGTGCTTTAACAATTGAAAGATATCCATTTTTATTTTTGGCGATCACCGTAAGATGACTTCTCTTTTTTTCTTCACCGTTTACGTATATTTCACATCCGATTATCGGTTTTATTTCATGCTGTTTAGCCGAAGACCAAAATTTATGCACACCTCCCAATGTACCGTGATCGGTTATTGCCACAGTACTCATACCAAGATTTTTGATTTCATCCATCAGCGCATCCATTCTCACAATGGAATCGCCCAAACTGTATTCGGTATGCAAATGAAGATGCACAAAATCTTCCATTTAAACACCTCTAAATCAATTTTATCATTTTTGAGAGATATTTTAATCTTTAAAGATGATCAAAAATTTTTAGTCGTTTCACAAATGACATGATATTTTTACTTACAATTTGCAAAGTAAAGTATAAAATTAGAAGGTAGGATGATTGGTGTAAGGAAGGAAGGAAAAGCTTTGGCTTTGGTGATAGTTAAAAACATCAGAAAAATTTACAAGAGTGGTGAACTTTCTTATGAGGCCCTAAGAGGCATGAACTTTGAAATAGAAGAGGGTGACCTTTTCTTCATATATGGTCCTTCAGGTAGCGGGAAGACAACCTTGCTTAATTGTCTTTCGGGAATAGATGATATAACATCCGGAGAGATAATTATAAACGGTGTGGATCTGAGCAAATTACCAGATGACAAAAAGACAAAGTTTAGGGCTGAGAATATGGGATTTGTATTTCAGGAATATAACCTTATAAATGTTTTAACCGTGAAAGAAAATGTCGCTCTTCCGTTACTTGCGCGTGGTTGGTCTGAAAAGCAGGCAAACCAAAGGGCAATAGAAGTACTCAAAGAAAACGGACTTATACATGTAATAGATAAATTTCCAGCACAGATAAGCGGTGGTGAAAGGCAAAGAGTTGCCGTTGCAAGGGCAATAGCCGGAGAACCAAGAATTGTCTGGGCAGACGAACCTACCGGTGCGCTTGACACAAAAACCTCTTTTATGGTCATGGACTTCATAAAATTCCTCAACGAAAAAAACAAACAAACTTTCGTCATCGTAAGTCACGATGAAAAAATTTTGAAATACGCAACTGCATACATAAGAATAGACAGTGGTAAGATAGAAAGTTTTGAAAGAATCAAAATGCCCTTCGAAAAGATCTTTTCCTGAAAACATCTATCGTAAAGTAAAATAAAACCTACTGGACTCAATGTTTATGAAAATATGGAGGTGTTAGAAATGTTTTGCTACCAGTGCGAAGAAACACTTAACGGTAAAGGATGCACAACCGTTGGTGTTTGTGGAAAGAAAAACGATGTTGCCAATCTTCAAGATCTTCTCATATACGTTTTAAAGGGAATATCTTCTTGGTCAGTAAAAGCAAGGCAAGACAGTTTAAAAGATGAAAAGGCAGACATCACGGTTGTAAAAGGGTTATTCTCAACGGTTACAAATGTGAATTTCGATCCTCAGAGATTTATCGAGTATATCAAAGAAAGTCTTAAAATTAGAAACGATCTTAAAAGCAAATTTTTAAACCTTTATCAGAAAAAGCATTTGAAACCCTTTAACGAAAAGATGCCCGATTGTGCGACATGGGAGCCTTCTGATTTTTCGAATGAAAATTTACTCGAAAAAGCAGAAAAAATAGGCATAATGTCAGATGACATAGACGAAGATGTAAGATCTCTAAGAGAATTCATGATAGTAAGCCTTAAGGGAATGGCTGCTTACATGGATCATGCTTACATACTTGGTTTTAAAGACGATGAACTCTTTTCCTTCGTTGAAGAAGCCCTTGATGCCAGCGTAAGAATAAAAAATGTAAGTGGAATGTTGGATTATGTTATGAAGACCGGGAAAGTCGGATTAAAAGCGATGGAACTGTTAGACAGGGCAAACACTTCGCATTATGGTAATCCAGAACCTACCATGGTGAACATTGGCGTTAAAGACGGGCCTGCCATACTCATAAGTGGTCATGATCTCAGAGACCTGGAAGAATTGCTTGCTCAAACAAAAGGTACAGGCGTTAACGTTTACACCCATGGAGAGATGCTGCCGGCAAATGCTTATCCTTATTTTAAAAAATACGACAATCTCATCGGTAATTATGGTAATTCCTGGTGGATGCAAAATAAAGAATTCTTGAGTTTCAACGGTCCTATCATCATGACGACAAATTGTCTAACGCCACCTTCTGAAAGTTACAAAGACAGAGTTTTCACAACAGGTCTTGTCGGATGGCCGGGTGTCAAACATATAAACGATAGGGTAGATGAAAAGCCGAAGGATTTTTCGCCGGTCATAAAAATGGCACTCGAAATTGGTAAAACACCGGTTCAACTTGAAAGCGGTACGATTCCGATAGGATACGCAAGAAATACCGTTTTAAGTGCATCTGACACAATTACTCAAATGGTAAAAAACGGCAAAATAAAGAGATTTTTCGTACTTTCCGGATGTGATGGCAGGTTTAAATCACGCGAGTACTACACGAATTTAGCCATTAAACTTCCAAAGGACACCATAATTCTTACTTCCGGTTGCGCGAAATACAGATACAACAAACTCGATCTCGGTAATATAGAAACCTTACCAAGAATTTTGGATGCGGGTCAATGTAACGATTCTTACACATGGATAGCAACTGCGGCAAAGCTTTCTGAAATTTTTGGAGTTGAAAGCGTCAACGATCTTCCAATATCATTTGATCTTGCCTGGTACGAACAAAAAGCGGCCTTTATACTTAACGTTTTGCTTTCTTTGGGAGTAAAAAATATAAGACTCGGTCCGACATTGCCGGCCTTTATATCGTCAAATGTACTGAAAGTGCTTGTGGAAAAATTTAACATAAAACCAAATGGAAAAGTTGAAGAAGATCTCGAGATGATGATGCAGGGAAAATGATACAGTCTCTTTACTTATCTCCCGGCCGATGAGCCGGGATTTATTTTAAAAAAGTTTATCAAGCATGAAAAGTGGTATAATAATAAATTGTAATAAAGTACTGTAAAGGGGGTAAAATTGTGAAAAAGGTAATCTTTTTATTGATTGTTTTGATTACCGTCGTTAGTTTGTTTGCAGGTGCACAAATCATTCAAATGCAAGTGCAGGTATATCCCCAGCAAGTACTTGCAAATGCCCCATTCAAGGTATTTGTAAGCGCTTATTCAACTTCAGGAGAACCCCTCTCTTACATAACCGCAACTTTTGGTGGAAAAACTTTGAAGGCTACTGGATCCACGGCTGCTTTTGATTTCACCGCGCCATCTGTAATTCAATCATCACAAGACTTTCCTTTACTTGTAAGCGCTATAACGCAAAACGGAGAAAGTTTTGACAAACAGACAACCGTTACCGTTTCTATAAATGCAAATCCAGTTATAGAAATAGGCAAGTTGATGCCATCGAGAAATTCTTACATAGGTAACGTTTCTGAAGTAACGGTACCTGTGAAAGTTTACGGTGGACTTGGACTCGCAAAAATTGAATTTATGGTAGACACTCAGGTTGCCTCCGTCATAAATGTAAGCCCTTCAGCAACAGTTTATATTTCACGATCTTTTAACGTTGAAATTTCACATCTCAAAAATGGATGGCACATTTTTTCAGTCAAGACGGTTAACGTGGCGGGAGAAATCTTTTCATCGATAGCGGGATATGTTGTTGATACCAACTTGCCAGTTGTCAAATTCTTAGAGATGAAGCCATATCTTCGTGCAAATTCGAATGTCCCGATAAACGTGACAGCTATTTCAACGATAAGCGGAATCGCGACTGTGGTTATCAACGGTATCAACGCGAAGTTACTTTATAATTCAACGTGGGGTGCCACTATTTTAACGCCTTCAAAAACAGGACCATTCGACATAATTGCAATGGCAACGGATGGTGCTGGTAATCAATCTTCGTCGACGATCAAGGTGATTTCTGATGGAATGTCACCGTACCTTAAGGTAACCAATACCGCATCGATGACAAGGAACGGTATCATGTGGGGAAAATACGATCTTCCATCTCTAACGTTTATGGCCACAACGTTTTGTACCGATATGGCACCGCAAATTGCGATTAGCGTGAATGGAAAGAAAATGACAGATATATCTCAGGCCACATTTGAAGGATACAGTGCAAAGATAGCCACCGTAAGTTTCAAAAGTTCCGGAACTTACAAGGTTAACATCGTAGCCACAGACACGATAAGCGGATTATCAACGAGTGTATCTCAAACTTTTAACGTCAGATTGGATAACCAAAATCCTCACATCTCAAAAGTTTCATATGATCAATACAAAGGACCAAATGAATCTATGAAAATCTTTGTCGTGGCAACGGACAACAACGGAATAGGTATAAGTAAGATCATGGTAGATGATAAAGCAGCATCTAAAGTCAACGATGATACATGGGAGGCAACGCTTCTAAGTGCCAAAACTACTTCCAGCGGTTACGAAAAATTCACGGTAAAAGCCATCGACTATCTTGGAAATGAATCATCTTTGACCGAAAAATATTTTGTCGATGTAAATCCGCCTCATATTAGCATAATTTCAATTGCCTCTACAAACATCGATGGAACTTACTGGAACAAAGGTAATGAACCTATAAAAATAGAAATAAGTGCTACGACGGATTCAGGTGTTTCTCCACAAACAGAGGTTATAATCAACAAAGATCCTATTGCTTACAATGGCAACAATTTTACATCTATCGATTTGAGTTCCCCCGGAACTTACACAATAACAGTTGTGTCCACGAATCAGGTTAACGGCCTTTCGAAAGTTCTTTCGAAAACTTACAAGTTGGCCTTTGACACTGTTCCGCCTCAAATTGAAAAAATAACTTTGCCGTCAACAACCTCTCCAGCAAATACTTTTGTGGCAAAAATCAAAATTAGCGATGAAAATGGTCCTGGCATTAGTTCTGTAACGATCAACGATGTTAACGCTAAAGCAACAGATACAACATGGATTGCGACACTTACAAGTCCCAAAGTGGCAACGAGCACTTACGTTCAGGTAAAGGTCACGGCATATGACAAACTTAATCTCTCGACCTCGGTTTCTACAATGTATTTCGTGGATGCCAAACCTCCTTACGTTGAAATCGTACCGATCGCACAATTGATAAAAGATGGGCAGTACTGGAATTTAGAACCGCCTGCTTATATAAAAATAGCGGCGACAACTGATTCTAAGGTTATGCCCGATACGACTGTAAATATTAACGGGAACATCTTCAAACTGTCTCAAGAATCCACCGAGATCAGGTTAAGCAGCACAGGTTTTTACAGTGTTGATTTGATATCGATAAATAAAATAAATGGTTTTAAAACCGACAGATCAAAAGATTTCAATTTTGCTTTTGACGTTGCGAATCCGCAAATCGTCAACGCAACTTATTCTGCGACTTCCGGTCCAAATACGCCTTTGAAAATAATGATACAGACAAATGATGGCACCGGTATCGGGATAAAGGAAGTAACGGTCAACGGCATAAACGCCATTAACGTAAATGATTCCACCTGGATCGCAACGATAACGAGTGCTAAGATTAGCGGTGAATCAACTTTCGAAATCAAGGCAACGGATTATCTTGGGAAGCATGCAACGCCGGTTGTGAAAAGATATTTTGTTGATACGCAATCTCCTGTCATCAACGTATATTTGAATGGGCAAAAACTCGAAAATGGATCTGAATTTTACGCTTTCGAGAAATCAACTCCAACGATAGTCGTCAACGGAATTACATCCGGTATGATGAAGCCTGAATTCCAGATCAAACTGAACGGTAAAAACGTTGAAAACCAGTCATTTAGCGTATCCGGCATAAATGATTTAAACATCTTAGCGACAAATCCAGTTAACGGTAAAACAAGCATATTCAACGCGAGACTGGCGATATTCGTCGATCTATTGGCACCTACGGTAAATCTTTCAATTCCCTCAACGATCACGATGAGATCGGATGCCATATTCAAGTTGAACGTAGAAGGTAAAGATCTCAGATATGCCTCTTTAAATGCAAATCTTGAAGATAAGCTTCTATACTTCAACATCTTTTCATCGAATGGAGAATACACCGGTTCTCTCAGAAAAGCCTTTGCGGATATCGATGGGAAGTACGTTAAAGTTGAATTGAAAGCGGTTGACATGGCTGGATATACTTCATCAAAGTATGTGACCGTTTACGTTGACACGGTAGGACCTGCTATAAAAGATGTTAAATTATCAAATGAATGTCTGTCGATTTATTTCAACAAAGACATCGAAGGTACGCCTGTTGTTAATTTGGAAGACCTTAACGGTAAGATAACCAAATTGGGGACTCCAACGATAAATGGTAATGTCATCAGCATGAAAATGAAAGATGTTGAAATTCCTTACGGCCCTTACATTGTAACCGTAAATGGGATAACGGACATGTTTGGAAATATTTTGATGAACAATGGATCAATATGGGAGTTCTAAATCATGTTGAAAGCATTTGTCTTGATTTTGTCTGTCTTTCTGGCATGCTTTGTAATGGCAGAGGGTATCGTCCGCTCCGTAGGGAGCGGACCTGCCTTTGAAATATCACCGGCCATAGTCTTCACCGGTGAAAATGGTAACTTCCAGATAGGCGGATTTTCTGGAGACGGTATGCCCATAACACTTGAAGTGTATTTCAACGGAAAGGTGAGAAAATTCTTTGACAGGCAATGGACTTTCAATTCAACATTGCCATCGACAAGTTTGTATTCCTACGTGACCTTCAAGAGTGAAAATGGGTATCTAACATCTGTCGCAACGGCTCTTGTTGTTTCTTACAAAATCATGACAAATATCGAAAACGGAATTGGAATTTCCAATCTTCCCGATTACGGCAATTACTTAAAAGGTACGGAAAAGATTTTTGCGATAGTTCAACCCGGATACGGCAGAGAAAATGTGCAAATCATAATGGATGACCAAAAAATTTTGAACGAGCCGATTTCTGTCTCAGATAATTCTCCAAAGATTTTTGAGGCAGATGTTAACACTCAGATGTTCGAAGATGGTTTTCATACACTCTTTGCCAAAGCAAATCTTATCACGGGTGAATCTTTGCTGGCGCAAAAAAAGGTAGGTATCGACAACAACGGCCCAAAAGTGGTATCATTTTCAGGAAGTGAATCGTTCTTAAGCGGAAAGTACAGCATAACCGTTGTGGCAACAGACTTGATAGGGTTGGAATACGCTCAACTTTACATCAAAAACACCGATAATGCACTTACTTCTGTCGCAAAAAGTGATTTTTTGAATGGAGAGGCAAAGTTCACTTTGAGTGATTTTACAGGTTCGAAAACCTTTGTTGTAAAAGTTACAGATATTGTGGGCTTTTCTTCGAACTATGAGTTTACGATCACGAATAACCATAGCCAATCGTTGATAATGCCGTTGATAGTACTTACAGTGGCGATAGGTGTGATTTTACTTACGTTTATAAAATAAAGGAGGAGGATTCATGAAACTTTTGATCTTGGTTTTAACCCTAACAATGCTTTTGGCAGTTTCCTCATTTGCCGTGATGTCGATAAACGCAAGTATGGGGATTTTGGCTTCGTCTTCAGGTTATGCGGTAGGTTTAACCGTTAAATCTTTAGGCATACTTGGAGTTGAACTTACAATTGAAGGAACGGTAAACAACATTTTAGATCTAACTCAACTCGGAAATGTAAGTTCATGGAGCCTTTTGCCAACTTTGCTTGTATCTTTACCAACCGGCAACATAAGGCCATATTTGGGCGTTGGCTTGAAAACGCAATTTTCTTTTCAAAATAATGGATTTAGTCTGGTCTCCCTCAATCCTCTTTACTATCATATAGGTGCAGATCTTTTCCTTGGGAATTTTTCGGCCTTTGGAGAAGCACAAGGTAGCATAACCAATTTTACATCTTTTTCGGGAGTGAAAGAATGGAGATTTGGCCTTGGTTTGGATTTTTGAGTAAATGAAAAAATTCTTATTCATATTTTCTATTTTAGTTTTAATCCTGGCACTATCTTCTTGTATGCTCGTGAGAGGTTCTTCGAAACCGATGATTTTTAATTTCACAAAATCAGCAACTCTGCTTTCAGGACAAAACATAAATTTTTCTGCAAATGTAGTTGATTCAAACGGTTTATCTGGCGTTGTGTTTGAACTCGACGGAGCGCCTATCCCTACAACTTTGATTGGGACCTCTTTGTATACTGCAAACTGGTTAGGTGTTTATGGATACCATAAAGTAACACTTTTTGCCGCTGGATCAGGTGGAAATGTGGCGACAAAAACCGATAGTTTTTTTGTCAAGGATTCAACTCCACCGATTGTGAAGGCTTTTTATCCTGATACGATATCTCGAAATGTCAATTTCCCTGTTCGTATAGATGTTTACGATCCGGAAAGTGGCATTCAAGCCGCATCTTTAAGCGTAGATGGTAAAAACACCCCGTTCAACTCAAATACTTTTAATCTTTCTTTCGCAACGCTTGGAATTCACGATTTCACTGTAACAGCCTTAAACGGTCAGGGTTTAATATCGACGCCCACTTTTTATATCAACGTTGTAAAATCATCAGATGCGAAACCCTACATCCAATTTACGAATATGCCTGAATTGATCTCCGCAGGACATCAATCTACCATAACTGTCTACGCTTATTCTCCAAACGGTATTCAAAGCGTTGGTTTAAAAATTGGAAAATTAAGTAAAGAATTAAGTGCCAATGCAAGTAACACATACACCTTCAATTTCAAGATCCCAACATCTGAAACTGAAGGCCTTTACGAGGCAACGTGTACGGTTGTCGATGACATCGGACACTTTGAATATGTAACAAGAGATGTTTTAATCGCGCCCTCTGGCGCAACGAGTGTTGTTCTAATTCCAACTATCAACGCTACATCGACAGGGATGATAAAGATACCATTTTTTGCCGCTTCAAATTCAGCACAATTTAACGTTTCAGCCTACGTTAACGGAGTGCCAGTACAGGTTTACGGTAGTTCACCTAATTTCTATGCAACATGGCTTTCATCTTACGGCGATGATGTTTTTACAGTCAGCATAAACAATTCGATTGTAAGTAAGGCTAATTTCACCGTTCATCCGCAACCTTTGAAAGTTGAAAGTGTAACATACACCTCTACGAATGTCACTATCCTATTTTCAGGAAATGTTTATTTTTACGCAAATCCAATTTTTGAAATGACCAATGGTACTTCAAGTGTAATTTTGAACAAAAACGATGTTTCTATATATGGTAACAGGGTTTACATTTCAAAACCTTTCGATCTAAGCGGATGGCATGTACATGTACTTGGATTAAAGGATCAAAATGGTCCTTTGAATCTTTCCTTCGATCTTCCGTGAAAAATCAGGCACATTAGCAAAACATGCGATAACTTACCGAATACTTTTTAAAGGTGATATACTAAATCTCTTTTAAAAGTGAAATGAATGAACAGCACGTAGCACGTGGCTCATGGCAGGTGGGGCGTAGAAAA
>OGCG01000171.1_pt1 | contig 43631 bp, 44 predicted proteins | sample 1570061 | NCBI WGS metagenome assembly OGCG01 (sample SAMN06268698, study PRJEB24515) | hot springs metagenome | isolation source: Joseph's Coat, Yellowstone National Park, Washington, USA | place: USA:Joseph's Coat, Yellowstone National Park, Washington, USA
GGGTACCCCCTCTCACGGCCTGCTCCTGGCCGATGACCTGCCCCGAGGTATACCAAGTTTCCCAGGCGATCCACCACCGGGCCACCTTGCGGTACCGCTCATAGCGGGGATCGTTCAACCACCGCTCCACGGTGCGCTCAGACACACCAAGCATCTCAGCTACCTCCCACTGGGCCAGAAAGACGTGGGCCTCCCGGGAGGGATCCAGCCGGGCCCCTTCCCGAATGGCCAGGGCCACCAGAAGGCGCACCAGGGGGGCCAGGGGGCCTAGGCGCTCCAGGTGGCCCCACTTGGCCAGCAGGGATTCCGCCTTGCTCAGGCAGTCCCGCCATTCAAACTCCCGGACCTCCCGCCAGGTGGTCAGTTTTTGGACTGGCTCCGCCTCCCTAAGGGCTTCCGCCGGGCCTTGGGGGGGTAGGGGGGCAGGATTATCCGTCAGAGAAGGCGCGGGGGGCGTAGCGGCCTTCTGGTGCGGTGGGTTTTCTTCGTCCTGGACGCTCTTCTCATCGCGGGCCTCTCTTTCCTGGATCTTTTTCATGGCCCGGTAGGCCTCTTCCAGGACCTGGGCCAGCTTGGGGTTCTTGGCTTTCAGAGCCTCAATCTTGGCGCGGGTTTCTGAGTCCATAGGATCCTCCAAAAGAAACCCCGGGGGGCAAGCCCCGGGGGGCCTATTAGCCTTCCGCTCCTTCAAACAAGGGCACCTCGCCCACAAGGCCCATGGACCGCGCCGGCGCCTCCGGCTCCGAGGCCACCCGGCCAATCCACTCCTCCATCCACTCCTGGGTGGTGTACCGCCGCTTCCCGAGGCGGACGTGCCGCAGGTGCGAGGGCCGCCCGGGCATGGCCCGCATGGCCTCGTAGATGTAAGCCACGGGCACCCCCAGGTACTCCGCCGCTTCCCGAACGTTCATCAGGCGCGCCATAGCTCCTCCTCCGCAATGCCCAGCTCCCCCTGCAAGGCCACCAGGGCCTTATCGGGGTCCGAGGTCCAATGGCTCCGGGCCACCACCCGCCGGCCGGACCGGTAGACGACCTCCCGGACCACGGAGGCCTCGGCGCGGTACCAGGCCTCCCTGTCCCGGGGGCTGATCTCCCGGCGAAGGCTCACGATGTAGCCCCGCCGTGTCAAGCGCCTCATCTTGGCCTTCCACTTGGGCATGACCATCACGCTCATCCCTTCACCTCCCCACGGGGACGTTGGCCAGGGTCCAAAGGAGAATGAGCCCCAGCGCCAAAGCCAGCTTCCTTTCACCTTCCACCTCCCCAAGCCGCCAGGACGGCCAGGAGGTCCCCGGCCACCCCGGCCATGAAGCCAATGGCCGCCGCTACCACGGGACCGGGCCGAAGCCCCTTGGCCTGCAGGTAGGCCAGCAGAGCGGCCAGCATGAGGAAGGCCCTCAGCAGGTAGGCCGCTAGGATGAGCGCCCAGTCAGGCATGGGGGGCCTCTTTTAGCATTTTGATGCTAGAAGAGACCAAAAAAAACCTCGAGGTCCTTTTCGGCCACCCGATAGACCCGGCCAAGTTTGTAGGCGCGAAGCTTGCCCGCCTTGACCCACTTGTAGACGGTCAGGTGGTGGACCTTGAGGATTCGGGCCACCTCCTTATAATCAATAAGTGCTAGCATGCTCTGATTAGCTTAGAATTGACTTTATAAAGATATATATTATGACTATGCCCAATGTGCTTCAGGGCCGCCCAGTTTGGGCTGAAGCTCTGCGTAGACGCAGGGAAGAACTTGGGCTAACCCAAGAAGAGCTTGCCGCCAGAACAGCCAACGAACTGGGCGAAGAGTTGCTTGCCCAAAGGACTATCTCTGCTCTTGAGTTAGGCCAGCTTTACCCTTTAAAGCTCACAACAGAGCGCCTGTCTGCTTACTTGAAAGCCCTTCGCTGGACCCCCGAGGAGTTTTCTGAGGCCACGGGCTTGGAAGTGCCCTTCGTCCGCCCGGCCAAGGAACAGCCCGGCGAGGCCTACGTGGTCCTCCCGGTCATCGGGACCGCCGCCGCCAGACCGCCCTGGCCCACGGTGGGGCATATTGCCGTGCCCAAGGGGGTCCTGAGGGCGGGTACCTTGGTCTTCCGGGTAGACGGGGACAGCATGGACACCGGGGACGATAGGGGCGTCAAGGACGGAGATTACGTCCTGGTGGACCCTAACCTCACGGACCTCCGGGACGGCCACGTGTACATGGTGGAGATCGCGGGGGACGGCCTGGCCGTGAAGAGGGCCAGAAAGGTCAAGCGCGGCTGGGTCTTCATTTCGGATAACCCCTCAGGCCCCATCCTCACCCCTGATGAGGTCCGGGTGGTGGGGCAGGTGTACCGCAAGATCAGCATCCAGGAGGTGAAGTGATGAAGGTTCGGTTTGGCTTGGCCATGGTGCTTGCCTTGATAAGCGCATGCAGCTCCCCGCCCCAACTGAACGGTACGGGAACCTAGGTTGATCCAGTAGCCCAGGTTAGGCCGGTTCGCGCCACAGATTGCCCTCAAGACCCCTTAAATACCTCTGAAATGACCTTCTTTCTGACGCAAAGCGGACAGGACCTCACAGGCACAGTACGCGTTTACCAGCCCGGTCAGCCTATCGGTTACGGCGATGTGTCATCCCAAGTGCGTAATGACGGCGAGGTGAGGGGAAATATTACCGCCTACTCCCAAAGCGGCTCGCCCATAAGCTTTAGCTTTGAGGGCATGTTGTACGTAAACGCCTTTGCCGGCCGCACGATAGGACCCCTAACAGCAAAATGCCCTTCTAGCGGCCAATATGTTGACGCCTACATCCAATGGAACGCTGCCAAACAGTAGAGATGCCGCTTTTCGGAAGCTGGGTCTCTGGGAAGCCCCAAAACCGCCCCTTGGTGGAAGCGTCTTGGCTAAAAGCGAATACGCTCGCTACTATTGCATTCACCCCAAACCTGAAGAGCTGGACAGCATGAGGAAAGCGCATCAGCGCTTGCGGTCCTTCTTTGAGCCGAAGACTCGCTGATGAAGCGCAAACGGGGTAGAGGGGTATAGCTGTCTTTGCTGGATGTAACGACTGGAAGAAAGTTAATCGTGTTCCCGAACTCCCCTGTGGCTCACTTTTGACTGTCGCTGACCACCTCTTAGGTGTACCTGATGTTGGAGGCCCCTTTGCCTTCGGAGAACTCTTGGAAAATCACTGCTTAGCTTCGGGTCTCCACTTTACGGGAGGAATGATAGACGATCCCCTGAACCCTGAGATAACTTACGTCACACAACCGTTACGGGGCTCAGTCATCGCTGTAAATGTTAAGGACCACAGTGATTACCGACACCAGCCTCCTGTGGTTTCTGGGTTGCCCATGGTTTCCTGTGTCAGGATTTCACCAAATGGCGAAAAGATGTTCGCTTGCTCTATCTCCGGCGGGGTGGTCTGGGTAATAGAGGGATTCTCTCCACTTGAGGCATAGCGCATCTGTCTTGGCCGAGGCCCTGAGCAACCTCGGGGCCTCCCTAGGCTTTAGCGCCCTCACCCTGGAAGTAGCCCGCACGGGGGAAGCTTTCTGGGTGGGTTTCTTCGCCGCCTTGGGCTACCTCACCCTGGGACCCCTTCTCTTCCTCAGCCCTTGGGTGGAGCGGCAGGGCCTAGCCGGGGCCCTCCTAAAGTTGCGCCTGGCCCGGGGCCTTCTATTCCTTCCCCTTCTTTTCCTGCCGCGGCAGGCTGCCCTCCTGGTCCTCTACAGCTATCCTCTTATGGTTCTCACCGACCTAGCCATCGTGGCCTGGGAGGGTCTCCTGGTGAGGCGGGACCGGGGCAGGCTGGCGGAGAGGAGCGGCAAGCTCTACGCCGCCTGGGAGGTAGGAGATCTGGCGGGGATGGCCCTTGGCCCTGTCCTCTTCGTCCTCCATCCTGCCTTGCCTTACCTGCTTTCCACCGGTATCCTCCTCCTGGCCTGGACCCTCCTCCGCCTCGCCCTCCTGGGGGAGGAAGAGAGAAAAGAAGCGGAAGCAAAGCCCGAGGGCTTGGGCCGGGCTCTTCGCCGCCTCCTGGCCTGCACTCCCCTCAGACCCTACCTCCTCATCTCGCTCTTCTTCACCCTGGCCCATGCCCTCACCACCGCTCTGCTGGGCCTTTTAGTCCTCCGAGCGGGCACTCCGGAAGCCTTTTTCGGCTTGGTCTTCGCCCTGCAGAGCCTGGGTTACGCCCTGGGGGGCTACTTTGCCGGCCGGGTCCCACTGGCCTTGGCCTTTAGGCTGGGCTCATTAGGGGCAGCCCTCGGGGGGATGGGCTTTCTCCTACCCTTTCCCCTTCTCCTCGCCGCCCCACCCCTCTTGGGCCTGGCCGTGGCCCTTCTCAGCACCCACCTGCGGGCAGTGCGGGGTTGGCTCCTGCCCAGGGTGGGCCTGGCCCCCAGTCTCGCCGCCATCCGGGCCCTCCTCTACGGGGCCGGGGCCCTGGGGGGCCTCGGAGCAGGGGTCCTGGGCCAGGGGGATCCATCCCTGCCCCTCCTCCTAGGGGCCTCTGGATTCCTGGTGCTTCTCCCTTTCACCCTCGGACCCCTTCACCCTAAGCGGCTGGAAGCCTTGAGGCAGAGGGCGGAGCAAGGACCCTAAACGGTGGGAATATACCCCTTGTGCTCTTGCGCCATCCCGGGCTAAGTGCCCCACCGCGGCTTTTGCCGCGGTGGGGGCCCCAGAAAAGCCCTGCCACCGCCCCGACTTGGGCACCCCGTGTGGCAAAGGCAAAGTGCGGGCACTTAGCTTGGAGAAGCGTGACGCCAAGCCCCCTTCTCGCCTCGAGGCCCTCCGCCTCTTTGGAGCGGGGTTCTTCTACTTCGCCCACGCCGCCCTGGCCGCCCTCGGAGCCTTAGGCGCCCTCCAGGCCAGCCTGGCCCTGGCCCTCAACCCGCAGCTCCTGGGCCAGGGCGGGCATCGAAAACCCAGGGAGAGAGCCGAGCCTGCCACGGGCTCCTGCTCAGCCCCCGCTCCCAGTGAGCTTAAATCCCGCTATACTGTAGGCATGGCAGTAAACTCCAGGCGGTAGAGCCGCGCACACCGTAAATGAAAATCCCGGTTAGGTAAACCGGGTCGCTCAGAGAGGCTAAATTAACTAATCCCAGGCTAAAGCCTCCCTGAGCAAAAGGCAAGAGGTCTAAGACACCTTTGGCGTTGAGCTTTGCTTTTTGCACCATAGAGGAGGCATTTGTGCCGCCACACAGCTCCAACCATGAAGCTCCACCCCTCTCGGAGTTTGAACGCAAACTAGAGCTACTCCCCCCCTCCCTGCGCGAGCGGGCCCTGCGGGGCTGGCAGCAGGAGCAGGCCGAACGCGCTGCCGCTGCGCCGACGGGCGAACCCCGTGAGGCCCAGCGCCGGCAAACCCTCCAGGCCCAGGCCCGGCTGCTGGCCCTCACCCAGGCCGAGCGCGAACGGCCCACCCTCGAGCGGGTGACGGCCCTCCAAGCCGAGGCCCGCGCGCTCCCCTCCCAGGGCCAACCCCTGGCGGGCTACGCCCGGCTGCAGGAGGCCCGCACCCTGGCCGCGGGGCTGGCGGCGGCTGCCTTTACGGACCCGGTTCCCCTCGAACCCTTCCTGGAGGCCCTGCTCTCGCCCTGGGGCCTCCCCCTGCGGGGATACGACCGCGAGGTGGCCCACACCCTGCTGCACCTGGCCCTGGAGGTGGGGCTGCACCGGGCCTACCACCCCATCACCAGCGAGGTGGTCTTCCACCTGCCCCAGGGGGCGCTGGCCCTGGCGCTGTGGCCCCAGGTCAAGCCGGAGACCGGACGCAAGCGGGTACAGCGCTCGCTGGCCCGGCTCGCGGAAGCCGGCCTGCTGGCCTTCGCTCCCCGGGTGGGCAACGCCCTGGACCGCCAGACCGGGAAGCCTTTGGGCTGGAAGGACGGCACGGTCTTCCGGGTGCGCCTGCGGCCGGGGCGGGCCCGCCCCCTCACCCGCGAGGAGCTGGCCTACCCCTGGCGCGACCTCGAGGCCGACACCCACAAAGGCCGCACCCTCCTCAAGCTGCGGCAGAACCCGGAGGTGTCCCAATCACTTAAACACCCAAAGGGTGTTGCTCCTGTTGAACTGCTTAAAGACTGGGCGTTACCCCCGGCAGCCCTGCCAAAAACCCCGTTATCTGATTGGGACACCCGTCCCCACAACCTCCGGGCTGGCCTCAGAAATGCCGTGCAGGACGTTAAACTGTGCGCCCGCCAGGAACGCCCCCGCTTCGTGGGCCGCACCGGGGAGCTCCTCGCCCGCGCCCTCCGCGACCCCGGCAGCGTGAACCTCTACCGCGCCCTGTTGTGGGGGGCGCTGCGCCGGAAGGACCGCGGAGAAGACCGCTTCGAAGCCCTGTGGAACGCCCTGGACCGGGTGCTGACCGACCTCCAGGAGGGCTTCGCCAAAAAACCCGGGGCGCTGCTGATCGCCCGCCTGCGGGAGAGCGGGCTATGGGCCTTGCTGCTGGAGGGGCCGCAGTACCGGGTGGCCTAGCCGGGGGTGCGTCCTGCCCGCCGAGGAGGGCTAGGCGGCCCAGGTAGGCAGAATGTGGCCCTGCGGTAGCCTAAGGAGCGTGGAGGCCTCTCCCCCCGCCGAGCCCACCCCGAGGGCCCGCAAGCCCCCCTTCCCGCCCCACCAGGCCACCCTCTTCCTGGAGGGCGCGCTGGACGCGGAGGGCTTCCGCTCGGCCCGCCTGCCCCCGGGGTGCAGCGTGGCGGCGGCGGGCTACGCCCTGACCCAGCCCGAGGCCCACCGGGGGGAGGGGGTCTTTGTCCTCTGGCCCCGCACCGACGGGGAGGGCCGGCTCCAGCAGGCCTGGGTGAGCGGGCGGCTGCAGCGCCCCTTGGAGGGGCCGGAGCTGGTGGTCCACGGCCTCCTCCTCCACGCCGACCGCAGGAAACTGGTGGTGGCCGTCGAGCCCCGGAGCGGGGAGGCCTTCCGGCTGATCCTCCCCCGAGCCCCGAGCTTCACCGCCCGCCTCCAGCCGCGCAAGGCCTACCGCCTGGAGGGGACGCTCCAGGGCGGGAAGCTCCGGGTGGAGCGGGCTTTCCCCCTGGGGCAGTGGTGGCTGGGGGAGAAGGGACAGAAACCCCGGCCCGAACCCATCGAGGGGGACCGCAACCCCTACCGGGAGGCGCCGGGGAAGCCAGGGAAAAAAGCCCCTCCCCCTGCTTCTCCTCCCCCTGCTCCCTCGCCTCCTCCTTCTAAAAGGCCCGAGCCGCCCCGGCCCGCCCCGCGGAAGCCCCGTGCGAAGAGGGACTTGGTGCGGGTCTGGCGGGCCCCGGAGGAGGAGGCCACCCCGGGGAGCCTAGGCCTGCCCCCGCCCCTCCCCAAGGGTCAGGTCATGGGCCTGGTGGGGGAGGGGCCTTATTACCTGGTGCTCAAACCCCAGGCCCTGGACCAGTGGTGGACCAAGGTGGAACGCCTCCTCCCGGAGTTCCCCCGGCGCTACGAGGTGCGCCTGTACCCCGACGGGAGCCGGGCGGTGGTGGCGTGGGACCTCGAGGCCCTCAAGACCTGGTACAAGCGGGTGCTGCGGGGGTGAGGCTCCCTAGACTTCCGCCCGGGGAGTCGTCACAATGCAGGGGATGGCCCTGCGCCCCACAGACGAGCAGCTGCAGGCGGTGGAGGCCTACCGCTCGGGGCAGGACCTCAAGGTGGTGGCCGTGGCGGGCAGCGGCAAGACCACCACCCTGCGCCTGATGGCCGAGGCCGACCCGGGGAAGCGGGGACTGTACCTGGCCTTCAACCGCTCGGTGCGGGAGGAGGCGGCCCGCAAGTTTCCCCGCCACGTTCGCCCCTATACCCTGCACGGCCTGGCCTACCGCATGGCGGTCTCCCGCCACGAGGGCTACCGGGCCAAGTTCGAGGCGGCCCAGGGCCACCTCTCGGCCCCGGTGGTGGCGGAGGCCCTGGAGGTGCGGCACCCCCTGCTCCTGCACGCGGTGCTGGGGACCCTGGAGAGCTTTTTGCGCTCGGAGGCGGAGACCCCCGAGCCGGGGATGATCCCCCAGGCCTACCGGCTGGCCCGGGCGGGGACCAGGTCCTGGCCCGAGGAGGAGGCCTTCATCCTGCAGGGGACGGAAACCCTCTGGCGGCGGATGACCGACCCCCAAGACCCCTTCCCCTTGCCCCACGGGGCCTACGTGAAGCTGTGGGCCCTCTCCGGGCCGGATCTCTCCTTCGCGGGCACCCTGCTGGTGGACGAGGCGCAGGACCTGGACCCCATCTTCCTGCGGGTGCTGGAGGCCCACCGGGGCCGGGTGCAGCGGGTCTACGTGGGGGATCCCCGGCAGCAGATCTACGGCTGGCGGGGGGCGGTGAACGCCATGGAGAGGCTGGAGGCCCCCGAGGCCCGGCTCACCTGGAGCTTCCGCTTCGCGGAGAGCCTGGCCCGTTTCGTGCGGAACCTGACCGCCCTGCGGGACCGGCCGGTGGAGGTGCGGGGGAAGGCCCCCTGGGCCACCCGGGTGGACACCGCCCTGCCCCGCCCCCCCTTCACTGTCCTCTGCCGGACCAACGCCGGGGTGGTGGGAGCGGTGGTGGCCACCCAAGAGCTGCACCGGGGCCGGGTCCACGTGGTGGGGGGGGTGGAGGAGCTGGCCCACCTCCTGCGGGACGCGGCCCTCCTGCGGCAGGGGGAGCGGCGCACCCACCCCCACCCCGACCTGGCCATGGCGGAGACCTGGGAGGAGCTGGCGATCCTGGCGGAGGCCGGCTACGCCCCGGCCTACGGGGTGCTGCGGCTGGCCGAGGCCTACCCCGAGCTGGAGGCCCTGGCTGCCTACCTGGAGCGGGTGTGGGCCCCGGCCGAGGCGGTGGCGGGGGTGGTGGTCTCCACCGCCCACAAGGCCAAGGGGCGGGAGTGGGACCGGGTGGTTCTCTGGGATGACTTCTTCCCCTGGTGGGAGGAGGACTTGGTGCGCTCCCTGGACTGGGGGACCGACCCCGCCCACCTGGAGGAGGAGAACCTGCTCTACGTGGCGGCCACCCGGGCCCGCAAGCACCTCTCCTTGGAGAAGGTGGCGGGGCTTTGGGAGGCGGCGGAGCGGATGGGGGTGTACCGGGTGGCGGAGGAGGCCACCCGGACCTACCTCCTCCTCTCGGCGGAGGCCCTGCGGGGGGTGGTCGAGGATCCCCGGGTGCCGGCGGAGCACCGAGTGCGGGCCCTCAAGGCCCTGGGCTACCTGGAGCGGGGGGAGGAGACGCTGGGGATATCTGCCAGCGGGGCTAACATGCGCTGATACTCGCCATATTTGCGCTGCGTTGAGGGGCGGATGTTGTGGGTGCGGATGCGCTCATTCGCCCACCGCTCGAGCCATTCCCCAAGCCGCAACCGGCTAGGTTGAATCACCCCATAGCCCGCTTTGGGCAGCAGCCGGGCGAGCTTTTCCGCTACTTCGCGGCGAGTTCTGCCGTACACCCAGCGCTTGTGCTGCTTGCCATCCGGGCCATAGCCCACCGTGACAAAAGCCGCCCAGCGCCCATCCCGGCGTTGAAATATGGAGCCTTCGCCTTTGCCGCGTCGGGGCATGGTTACTGGTGCAAACTTACCTCAATAAGCAAAGGTGATGTTGTGCCGTTCGAGCAAGCGATCGCATCCTGAATGGTGTAAAGTTTTCCGTTCAAATAACCGTTGCTATACGTCAAGTCAAAAAACAATGTCGGTGGGTTGCTGTCAGAGTAACCAGATAAATGACCGTTCGTGTCAATGGTCCCTTCAGTTATATTGTAAATCAATTTATTTCCTGTTGTCGGATCTTGTAGCTGTATTGTGCCAGTAATGTTGTAATCTTGCTGGTTTAGGTTTGCCGTTACACTAACTGTAGCGCTATTTCCACAAGCATAAGCGCTTGCCTGCGAGTCATACCAAATACCCTGAACATTGGGGTACGTTACAGGTGGAGTAGAGCTGCACGCAGCCAAAAGCGCTAATAAAACCGGGGCAACCAACCATCTTGCAAGCCGCATAGACTACCTCTAACCCAAAACGTATACCAGAACCGCTCTAACCCCCGTGCATCCGTCATATCCGCCCGCCCGCCGGGTCGAGGTTACCCACATGAAACGTCGAGGAGCCAGGTAAGACCTACCTACCGCGGGAATGGTGTCGGGCAAGGAGGCGCTCCTCTCGCCGCAATTGAGCCACCTGAGGGGTGTTTCTTGGGCAAGACTAGCTTGCCTACAAAGGACATTTGCCTCTCAGGAAGCGGACCTATACTCGAGGCGCTAGGAGGTTCAACGTGCGTATTGCTGGTCTCCTTTTGGTCAGCCTCATCTCGGGCGTGGCTCTGGCTCAAACCATTGAGGTCCAAAACCCCTGGGTGAGCTGGTTGCCGACCACCACGACGGCAGCCTATTTCACTCTGGTCAATCAAGGCGATCGGCCAGTCCGCCTCCTCGAGGTGCTCTGCCCCTTAGCCAAAGAAACCATGCTCATGATCACCACTCAGACGCCTGAGACAGTCAATGGGCAGCAGGAGATGGCCTTAGGCATGCAGATGGTTCCCTACTTCCTGATTCCTCCTCATGGCCGTCTGGTCCTCGCTCCTGGGGGAAACCATGTCATGCTCATGGGTCTTCGCTCACCCTTGAAGCTCGGCGAGCGGGTGAAGCTGATCTTGATCTTTTCTGATGGCAGCCGCATGACGATCGAAGCCCCGGTTAGGCGAGAATGAAGTGGTGGACGATTTTTCTGGGTTCTGTTGCCCTCGTAGTGGTTTTGATTGCAGCTGACCTTCTTTACCACCGCAGCACCTATACGCCGTTTGGTCAGGTCTATACTCCCCCCATCCAGATCCCGAACTTCGTGCTCACCGATGATCAGGGCAAGCCTTATGCTCTAGAGTCCAATCGCGGCCAGCGCATCGTGCTTGTGTATTTTGGTTACACCAACTGCCCTAACATCTGCCCGCTGGTGATGGCCGACCTGCGCAACCTCTACCACGCGTTGAGCCCTGAGATGCAGCGCAAAGTCAAGGTCCTGTTCATCACCGTTGATCCTCAGCGGGATACCCCTAAAGCCTTGGCCAACTATGTTCCGTTCTTTGATCGTCACTTTTTGGGTTTGACGTCAAGTCCAAGCGAGATCCGCAAGGTGGCCCGCGCGTTTGGGGTCTTTTACGAGAAGACCGATATCGTTTCTCCTACGAACTACCAGATCACCCATACCGCCGATGTGTACGCGCTCAATCTTCAGGGGCGTTTGGCGCTCATCTATAACGACGAGCAGATTAAAAATATCCCGCGTATGGAGCAGGATCTTCGTTGGCTCCTCAGCCATCCAGGGGCTTGAATGAATCGAACCCTGACTGGCATTGAGGGTCTTCGGGTAGGCCACTGGACCGGAAGAGGGACGGGGTGCACGGTCGTCTTGGCCCCTCCTGAAGGCTGTCTCGCTTCGGGCGCTTTTTTTGGTCCATCTCCGGGGACTCGAGAGGCGGTCCTCTTAGAACCAGGCAAAAGAGTTGATCGGATCAACGCCGTGCTGCTCAGCGGCGGCTCTGCGTTCGGCCTTGCGGCAGCTCAGGGAGTGGTTCGTTACTGCGCCGAGCGGGGTTGGGGATATCCAACCAGAGTCCGCCCGGTCCCCATCGTCCCGGCCGCCATCCTCTACGATCTGGCTCCTGGGGTGGACCCGCCGGGTGAGGAGGCTGGATATGCTGCTTGTCAGGTGGCGACGCCGGATCCTGTGGAGCGGGGCAGGGTTGGAGCAGGCTGCGGGGCAACGGCGGGAAAATACCTCGATCCGGTACCTACAGGGGTGGGGAGTGCGCTCCTCGAAGAAGGAGGGGAGCGCGTTGGAGCTCTTGCGGTTCCCAATCCGGTAGGAGATATCTGGAGTCCGGAAGGGGTCTTGGTCGCAGGGCATGGGGCGCGAGAAGCGCTGTTGAGGAGTCAGCCCGGAATTGGACATACCACCTTGGTCGTAGTTGGGGTGGAAGCTCAGATCGAAAAATCCGTAGCTTATCAGTTAGCCGTTGCGGCCCAAGCGGCCTTAGCTCGGGTCATCCGTCCCTCGCACACCCCCTGGGATGGGGATAGCGTCTTTATACTCTCAACAGCTCGCCGCCCCCTCGTATCCCTAGCGGCGCTCTTTGTTTTGGTCCAAGAGGTGGTCGTCGAGGCGATCCTCGATGCAGCTAGGTCCGCTGCCAGTTCAGGATGATCTCGGGAGGGAGATTGGCTCCGGGGACGGTACATGCTTGAGCGGCTAACACCGCAGCACGCTCGAGGATCTCCCTGAGCTGGTGGCCGGGCCACGCCACAAGGTCAGCCCGTGAGCGGACCTGAGCGTGCCAGAGACCGTACAGGGTGGCTGCGGTGAAGGTATCCCCCGCACCGATGGTGTCCACCACCGAGACCCGAGGGGCGGGGATTTGAAGAACTTCTCCTCGAAAAAAGGCGAGAGCCCCTTCGGAGCCCAGGGTGAGCAGGGTGAGCTGGCCGCCGAGCTGGCTGAGCGCAATGAGCGCCTCCTCGGGAGCAAGAGGCCCAAAGAGGAGCCGAGCGTCCTCGTAACTGGCCTTGATGAGGTCGAGATAGGGCTGGTAGAGCTCTAGGGCCTTTCTCAAGCCAGGGCTGAGGGGACTCCGGAAGTTGGGGTCGAAGCTCACCGCCACACCGCGCTCCCGGCAGGCCTGCAGAAGGGCCCGGAGACCCGCTTGCGTGCGGGGCTCAAACGCAGAGAGGGAGCCAAAGTGAAACCAACCCACCCCTTCCAGCGCCGTGAGGTCGGGTTGGAAGGGGGCCTCGAACAGGCGATAGAAGGTGTAGCTGGCGTTACCCTGAGCGTCCAGCTCGGCTAGAGCTAAGGGGCTCGGAAGGGGGAGGCTCTGGAGGTAGCGGGCATCGATGCCTCGCTCCTCAATCCTCCGCTTGGCCCAAAGGCCCAGTCGGTCGCCGCCCACCTCGCCTAAAAAACGGGTGGGTAGGCCAAGGCGGCTTAAGATGGAGGCGGTGTTGAGCGCTGAGCCCCCCAAGACACCTCGATAGCTCAGCATGGCTGCCTCCAGGGGATTGCTGCCGATCAAGTCGATGAGGATCTCGCCGGTGAGGACGATCATGCTCCTACTTTAGGGCGAGAGATCGATTTTGAGACCTAGGCTCAGAGTGGTCTGCGTACTGGTATTTTGTCCTTGCACGTTGAGTTCAAGCTGGGGTGTGAACCGGTAGCTTAGGGAGAACTGAGGCTCGGGATTGCTCGAGAGCTGGCTGGAGACCTGGACGTTGAGCTGTTGAGCCTGATAGGTGGCGGAGAGCGATTGGTCGCCAGCAAGGTTGATCTGGTAGCTCAGAAAGAGGTTGGGCGTTAAGTATTTGCCAAAGGTGAACTCGGTATCTTGAAGGCTGCTGTTCCCGAAGATAGGGGGTAGGGTCAGGTTGACCTGATCGAGGCCAAAGGTCTTGGCCAGGAGGCCCTCGAGCTGCCCGAGGACGAAATTCTGGAAGGTCGCCTGGATGGCCGAGCGGGTCAGGTCCTCGGGGATCGAGGTGGCGTTGGGATTGCCGAGTGTGAGCAGACTATAAGTCTGCACCTGGCTCAAAGGGGGTTGGCTTGGATCGCTCAGATCGATCGCGCTCAGGCTAGGCACCAACTCGAGGAGCTTGTGAGCTCCGTTTTGGACGTACTGGCCCTTGAGGATGAGCTCGATTTGGTAAAGCGTGCCTTGATAGGGCACCTGAGAGGTGGCGATGATCTGGAGGTTTGGGAAGAGCCCCTGAGCGGGAGTGAACTGAGCGTAGCTCGCCCCCTGATCGCTTTGGGGAAGGATGGTGAAGACCCGGTTCCAAAGGCGGAAGCTCCCAGAAAGAGGCACCACCTCGCCGGAGAGATAAGGGCTTGCTAGGCTGCCCCCAAGATAAGCGCTGCCGGTGAGCAGAGCCTGCACGAGGGGCTCTTGGATCCGAAGGAGGTGGGCATCGATCTTCAGGTTCTGGAAGCTCAACGGGAACGAGCTTCCCCCCGTCGTGGGTAAGCTGACCTGACTTTGGCTTTGAGCAAGTCCAAGGTCGGCTTCCAGGACCTTGAGGGTACCTCCGAGGGCCAGGCCTCCCCCATCGCTCAGGTGAAGATCGGCGGCAACCCGGGCTCGCTGGATGTAGAAGCTGGGATCGCTGATCAGGAAGTTGCCGGTCAGGTCGAGGCTGAGAGGGGCCAGAGTCCCCGAGAGCTGACCTTCGGGGATTGAGGCTTCGAGGTGCCAGCCAGGATAGCTCAGGCTGATCCTGAGAGGCTGGTCGTGAAGGAATAAAGGAGGTTGGGCGGTCCCCTGAGCTTCGAGGTTCAGCTGGCTCAAGCTGCCTTGGGCTGAGAGCTGGAGCTGGGCGGGGAAGGGTTGAAGGATCTCGATGCTGCCTTGGGCTGAAGCGGAGGAGCCAGCTTGGACCTCGAGGGAAGGGGCTTTGAGCTGGAGTGGACCTGCTCCTAAGGTAAGGTTCTTAGCCCCGATCGCCAGGGTGGTGGGGGTGAGCTGCAGCGAGAGGCTTCCTCGGCCTTGAGGGTGGTAGGGCTGAAGGCTGGGGATCAACTCGAGGAGCGGTGTGAGATTCGCCGCTTGGAAATTAAGCGTCAGCGCTTTGCCCTCTGCCCCCCAGGTCCCCGAACCGGTGAGCGTACCATCCCCTTTGAGGTTGAGCGCATTCAACTTGAGGGTCTGGTCGCTTAGCTCTACGGCAGCCTGGCCGGCGAGAAGGCTGTTTCCTTGCTCGATCTTGAGGTATTCGGCCACCCAGGTGCCTCGCGCCTCATCGGGGTGGCTGAGGGGAAGGTTGAAGCGGGCTGCGCCTGTCCACACGATGCGCTCAGGGAACGCTCCGAAGCGAGCCCTCAGCGGCCAGCTCAGGGGAAAGGCTTGGGCGTGCAGAAGGCCGAGGATGTGGTCGTTGTGGAGGCTAAGCTGGAGCTTGAGAGGACCCAAGTGCCCTTGTGCTTGGCTGTCGCGACCGCTAAGGGCTAAGGGAAGTGAGCTGGCTCCGTTGGAGAGGAGCGAGGAGAGCTGATAGATCAGCCCTCCTTGTTGGTAGGAGAGTTGAGCTTTGAGGAGGCCTTGAAGGTTGGGGGCGAGGGCGTGAAGAGGAGGGATCTCGGCGAGTGGGGCTTCGAGATGGGCCTGGCCATAGGGCCCTTGAGCGCCGAGGGCGATCTGAAAGGAGCCGCTCAAGGGCCCCTGGAGCGTGCCGTCCACGGCGAGGGAGGGCTTGATGGTGAGCAGCGCTTGGGGTCTCCAGCCAGGAAGAGGCCAAGCGACATGGAGCTGGCCGGAGGGTCGGGGGGTGAGCTGGAGGCGTCCTTGGAGCCATGGGCCCTGGGCGAGGAGCTCTCCTTTGGTTCCCTGTCCTGTGGCAGAGATCGTCTGAGCTCCCCCTTGATAGGTGAGCTGCCACGCCCCTCCGTTCGTCAGGTTTCCCTCGATGGAGGCTGTGGACCAGGGAAGCCAGGAGAGCGGAGCCTGGCTTCCCGTGAGGCTGAGCTCGGATCCTTGGCCCCGGAGGGTGAGGGTGAAGGGGCTCAGCGCGGCGATGAGCTCTCCCTGCCAGAGACCTTGGTGGAGGAGAAGGTGCCCTTGGGCGAGTCCAGGGGCCTGGAGCTTGAGGTCGAAACGGTTGAGGTCTAGTTGCGCTTGGAGCTGTCCGTCGAGCAAAGGGTCGGTGGCGAGCAGGTGATGGCCTACTCCGAGGATCTGGATCCCCTCGAACTCAAGCTTCCCCTGGGCGCGGCGCTGGGGCAGATTCAGACTCAGGCCCCCGAGGTTGAGGAGAGGGTAGCGGAGGGCGAGAGGTAGGCCGAGCCAGTCTCCTTGGAGCTTGGGCAGACTGGTTCCCAGAACCTCAGCCTTCCCGCCGGGAATCGTGAGGTTGCCGTACCAGCGCTGATTGTAGCCCAAGGAGCCCTGGAGAGGACCCATGAGCTGGGCCTGGAGCCGAGAGGCTCGATAGGTCCCCGTGAAGCGCTCTTCGAAGCTGGCGAGATGTCCGGTGAGGGCGAAGGTGAGGTCGCTCCAAGGGCCACCGAGGTTTCCGGAGAGCTCGAAGCCTCCTAACGAGAGGTTATGGAGCTTTCCCTGTAGGCCCTGGAGGCTGACCTGGAGCTCAACTCCAGGACCGCTGAGGTGCCCCTCGAGGCCTTGGCCCTCGAGCTTGAGCGGGAGCCCCAGGAGTTGGGCGCCTCCTTGGAAGCGGCCGGGGGTTTCACCGTGCACCTCGAGGCGACCCAGACCTTGGGGCAGAGGACCCTGGAAGCTCCAGGTGAGCTGGAGAGGGTTGAGGCGGAGCTGGCCTTCGAGAAGGCCTAGCGCCTGAGTTCCGCTCAGTTTGAGCTCCTGAGCATTCCCTTGGAGTTGGAGCATCCCGATCGGAGTGCGCAAGCGCCCCAGGCCCTCGATCGAGGTCTGGGCAAGATCGATGCGGTAGATCGCTTGGGCCTTGAGAGGCTGCTGGAAAGAGAGCTGAAGCGCGAGGAGGTTGGGGTCTGCCCATCCCCTTAGGAGCTCGAGGTTGAGCGTTCCTTGCCAGGTACCGGTCCCTTTGAGGCGGGCTTGGCCCTTCGCTAGGTAAATGCTTCCCTTGAGCCCCCCACCGGGCAGAGGGAGGTGGACCTGGAGAAGGCCTTGGGGGGCTTGCGAAGACCAGGAGGCTCTTCCAAGGAGATAAGGTCCAAGAAAGTTGACCTGAAGGGTCTTGCGGTAGCTGAGCTGGAAGCGCTCTCCTCGGTAGCTGCCATCGAGGGCCAGGTCGATCTGAGGCGCGCTCAGATGGCCCTGGGCGCTCAGGCCATCTCCTCTAAGCTCGATGGGGAGTTCAAAGTGGGACCAAGACCCTGAGCCCTCAGCCCGGAGCTGGAGTGGGAGGCCACCCAGGAAGGGAGCGAGGTCGGTGTGGATGGCCACTCGAAGCCGGCTTCCTTGGGCTTCGAGGAGGATTCCTGGCGCTTCAGCCTGGATGAAGAGGTTGGGCCCATAGCTGAAGTGAAAGGGAAGGCGGGCCTGAGTGCCGAAGAGGGTTCCTCGTCCCAGGAGTCGGGGAGCCCCAAGGGTGCCGGTGAGCTGGGCGGAGGCCAGGAGCCGGTCGGGGCCTAACGTGTGCTGGAGCGTCAAGGTCCCTCGCAGCTGTCCTCGGAGGTTCAAGGAGGCGTTCAGGAAAGCGCCCAGCCCACTTCCCGCGAGCTTGAGGGCGTTTCCCTGGCCCTCAACGCGGAGGGCCAGGGGGCCTTGGGTGAGTTTGAGATGGCCTTGGAGCTGCTCTAGGTGGTAGTGAAGCGCCCCGGCGAGTGCCAGAGGGCCCAGAGAGGAGGGGAAGGTTCCTTGGGCGGCGAGCGAGGCCTGCTGGAGCTCAGCGCCTTGCCCTTGAGCTTGGAGCTGGAGTCCCGGTGGGTGCCAGAACACCTCCCACCCCAGCGCTGATCCGCGAAGCGCCAAAGGACCTCTCAAGGGGAAAGGAGCTCCGGTCTGGAGGGTTCCCTGAGCCTGGTAGCTCTCTGGCAGGCCAGTGACGGCGAGCTCGGCACTGCCCCAGGGGCCATGGCCCGCAAGCGTCCCGCTGAAGCGGAGGGCGGGAATGAGGAGCTTGCCTTGGGCTGAGAAGTCTCCCTGGGGGAGGCTTGCCATCAGCTTGAGCTGAGCTTGGTTATAGGTGCCCTGCCCCTGGACCTGGACCTGAGGAGCTTTCCAGAGGAGGTGCCAGGATCTCTGGCTCCCTGCGAGTTCAAGGTTCCCGGTGTGGTCGAGAAGCCGAAGGGTTCCCTGAGCTTGGTAGCTAGCCGGCAGGCCGGCGACGGCGAGCTCGGCGCTGCCCCAAGAACCATGGCCCGCAAGCGTCCCGCTGAAGCGGAGGGCGGGAATGAAGAGCTTGCCTTGGGCTGAGAAGTCTCCTTGGGGTGAGGTCATCTGAGCGCTCAGGTCGGGGTGCTCGGCTTCACCGTGGACGCGGAGCGAGGCCTCAAGGCCGGTAGTCTGGTAGCTCAGCCGACCGGTCCACTGAGCGCCGATACGTAGGCTCCCTGAGAGATTGCCGAGGCCCTTGAGGAGCGGAGTCGGGCCGGGCTCGACCTCGACGCCAAGGTGGAGATGGGGAGCGAAGAGGCGAAGCCGCTCGTTCTGATAGCGCACTTCGAGCGGTTGGCCGGCAAGCTGGAGCCATCCGCTCCCCTGGCCTTGCCCTTGGAGATTGATCCAACCGTGGAGGGAGCCTGTGAGGGGAAGGCCTAGGGGGCTCGCGAGGGCTTGGACCTGAGAGATGGTCAAGAAGAGCCGGTCTCCAACGAGTGTTCCGCTGCCGCCTGGGAAGTGGAGCGTTCCAGAAGGGGTTCCCTCTTTAAGGTTGAGCTGGGCTTCGAGGGGAAGGTCTCGGTAGGAGGTTTGAAGGCCCGCCCAAAGCTGCTCGAAGCTTCCTTTGAGACTACCGCGCAAGAGCCCCTGGCTGCCAAGAGCCTGATACGGCCAGCGCAGGCTGCCTTGGAGTTGCTGTCCCTGCCCTTTGAGCTGAAGGGGCCCGTCGAGCTGCCAGCTCAGGGAGTTCAGCTGAGCGTGCAGCTTCCAGGGAAGGGCCTGGAGGAGCGGCAGGTGGTAGGCGCCCTCCCCCTGGGCCTGGAGCCTGCTCCAGGGTCCCTGGAGCGAGAGGTGGCCGGAGGCCTGAGGCAGGGCGATCTGCAAGGAGCCCTGAACACCTTGGGTCGAAAGCTCCGCGGCTCCGCTGCCCCAGAATCCATGGGCTGCGAGTTGCCCTTGGAGGAGCTGATGGCCTGCGAGGACTGCCTGGCCGTAGGGGCTTTGGATCTCGAGCCGTCCTCCATGGCTCCCCCAGGTGCCCGAGAGGCGGATCGGGAGGCCAAAAGAGCTCAATGAGAACGCTCGCGCACGGAGCTGAAGGGCCTCTGCGTCGCCTTGGATCTGGAGCGCGCCTTGGGCGATGCGCCCTGTATAGCTGAGCTGACCGCCTTCTCCCTTGAGGGCAAGGAGGCCCTGAAGCTTGGGGAGCTGGCCAAAGAGGGTATAGCGCAGCTGAGGAAGGTCGATTTGGACCTGAAGGGGAGCATCTCCTGCAAGGGGGAGTTTGAGCAGGCCGCTCAGCTGGAGCGCTGACCAAGGGCCTCCTCCGGCAAGGCGGCCGAGTGGGCTGGTCAGGATGAGCTGCGCCCCCTGGAGATTGCCCCGGGCCTCGAGGTTGAGAGGGATGCCCCAGAGCCGGGCGGGGAGCAGGAGGTGAAAGGGGAGATTGGTCTGGAATGAAAGCCAGCCTCTTCCCAGCTGAATCCCTCTGCGGTCGAGGTGAAGGGGAAGGCGGGCGACCTGGAGGGGGCCCCAGCTGGGCAGGGTGAGCTGGCCGTTGAGGTGAGGAGCGGGCCAGAGCGCTCCCTTGAGAGTGGCATCTCCTTGGGTGCTCACCCAAAGCTGGTGACCTCGCCCCTCAAGGGAGGCGCTCAGCCAAGGGCTTAGGAATCTTCCATGGCCTCCCCAAATCCCGCTGCGCTCGCGAATCTCGAACTGAGCCGCGAAGGGCCCAAGCTGGAGAGGTCCCGTGAGCGAGAGGCGGCCTTCTTGGAGCTTGAAGAGAAGCGCGCGGCTTTTGAGCTCGACCTGCTTTGGGGTCGCGAGGGCTTCGAGGGGAAGTGCCCCTAACGGGGTCGTGAGCGCTCCTTGGCCTTGCGCCTTCAGACCTTGAACGCTCCCTCGGAGCTTGAGGTGGGCCCCTTCGAGCTGCCAGCGGCCTCGGAGGGGGAGCCCATGGAGGCTCGCCGAGAGGAAGAGGGGCTCGCCGAGCTGGAGGGGAAGTCGGTCGATCGCGAGCCTCAAGGTCCCACCCTGATAGGTCCCCGCGAGGTGGGGGCCTTCGATCCTGAGCTGGCCACCTTTGAGCTGGAATGCGAAAGGTAGCTGGAGATTGGGGGAATCGAAGCGGAGATGGCCCCGGGGTTCGGGAGCGAGCGCGGCGCTGCCGATCAGCTGACCTGGACCGAGGGGAAGATTGAGGGAGAGCTTTGGGTTTGAGGGGCTTCCCCCCACCTTGAGGGGCCCGAAGCTCCCCTGGAGGCGGTGGGCTTCTCCGCTCAGCTGTCCGGCAAAGTTGGCCTGAAGGCCTGGGATGATCAGGTGACCTAGAGTCAACCGCCAGCGAGAGCTTTCCAGGGCGAGCGAGACGGGGGTGGGCCCTTGAAAGGGAGTAGGGGGGGTGAGCAGACCCCGAACCAGAAAGGCAGCGCCCTGGCTCTCTCCCACCAGCTGGCTCCCCCGGCTGTCGGCCACTCGGAGACCGATCTGGCCGTTCAAAAGTCGAAGTGTCGCTCGGTAGGTGCGATCGGGGAGCAGGCCCGAGACCTTTGCGATGAGGAGAAAGTTTCGGTTGAGCTGGAGGGTGCCCCGATAGCTTAGGGGTTGGTTGAGGAACCCTCCTTTCCCTGAGAAGCTCCCCTCCAGGTGGAGGTGGGACCAGCCCCAGCCCTGGAGCTCTAAAGGCCCCCCACCGGTCAGCGGTAGATCAAGGCCGTAGTTGTGCGCCAAGCCAACCAGGGTCGGCTCGGCGTGCACCGTGAAGCGATAGCGCTGGGCATTGAGCTCGACTTTTAAGGTGCCTTGGACCGGCCCCTCGAGTGAGATTCCTCGAAGTGCTGCGGTGAGGAGATGGGGGGTGAGCTGAAGGGTGCCTCGAACCTGGTCGATTCCGATCCCTGCCACGCTCGCTTGACCTTGCTCGATCGAAGCGCTGCCGTGAAGACCTTGGGGGGTCAGTTCCCATCGGCTTTGGAACCTTCCACCTAAAAGATCGGGGTACCAGAAGCGAAGCGCCGTCAAGGGACCTTGAAGGCTCACGCTCCAGCGATCAAGGCTCGTCCCCTCGTGCTGGGCCACTCCTTCTAAGAGTCCCCCGGGAAGCTGAGCCTGATAGCGGTAGCTGGGACCCTGCCCCTGGAGGGTGAGCCGGATTGGAGGAAGGTCAAAGGAGCTGCTTCCCTGAAGCTCGACGCGGAGTCCCTGGAGCCTCAGCTGGCGGAGCAGAAGCTGAGGTCCGGAGGAAGAGCCTTGGGAGCCGCTGGGGAGCACCTGATTCCATCCGGTCTTGAGCTCGCCAGAGCGGAGGTCGATCCAAAGAGGGAGCTGGTTGTGGAGAAGGCCGAGGAGATCGTAGTGAAGGTCGAGGCGGGCGGCCTTCAGGGTCAGCCCCGCCCCTTTGAGGCGAAGATCGCGGATTTCGATGCTGCTGAGCGCATAGCCGCTGACCGCCGACCAGCTCCCCTGAAGACCCGCGCGCTTGAGGGCTTGGCGGAGACCCCAGGAGATGACCCCGGGGAGCGCGGGGAGCACCGCGAGCACGATCAGAATGAGCAGGGGAAGCCAGTAGCGAGCGCGGATCATCGAGAGTCCAACCTTTTTTATTTTTGGGGCAACCGATGAGAAAACTGGAAGGCGTATCCTAAAGCCTGATGCGGCGCGTTGCGGTCTTGGTGAGCGGGAAGGTGCAGGGTGTGGGATATCGGGCGTTCGCTCAGGCAAAGGCCTGGGAGCTGGGCCTGAGCGGCTATGCGGAGAACCTACCGGATGGTCGGGTGGAAGTGGTTGCTGAGGGGCCTGAGGACGAGCTCCAGCGATTCCTCGAGCTGCTGGCCCAAGGCCCTCGGGCCGCTCGAGTCGAGCACCTCGAGGTCCAGTGGAGCGAGGCGACCGGCCTCACAGGCTTCCGGACTTACTGAGCGCCCAGGCGGGGGGTTGAATGTGTCCTTGAAGCGCCCTGGCTACCTCTCCTTTGAGCTCTTCGAGTCCGATCTGCCGGCGAGCGGAGGTAGGGAGACCTCCTAGGCGCTCCCTCAGGAACTGAACCTCGTAGGGATCGGCTACGTCGATCTTGTTGAGCACCAAGAGGCGCGGGGCCTCGATCTCCAGTTCGCGGAGCAGCTCCTCGACGATCCGGTGGCGCTCAAGGGCCCCTTCGGTGGAGGCGTCGAGGACGTGGAGGAGCAGATCGGCTTCCCTCAGCTCCTCCAGAGTTGATCGAAAGGCCTCGAGAAGGTCTTCCGGCATCTTGCGGATAAAGCCCACTGTATCGGTGTACAAAAGCGCTCCAACCCCCTTGAGAAATCCCTTGCGGGTCAGTGGACGAAGGGTGGCAAAGAGCTTATCTTCCCCTTCTTCTCCACCTGGGGCCAGAGCGTGCATCAGGCTCGTCTTTCCGGCGTTCGTATAGCCGACCACGCCGATGATCGGTAGCCCTGAGCGTTCACGCCGCTTGCGGCTTTCCAGTCGACGATGGCTTAGAGCGCTGAGGCGCTCGCTGAGGTAGCTGATGCGGGCCTGTAGGCGGCGCCGATCCATCTCGAGCTTGCTCTCCCCTGGACCCCGGGTGCCGATTCCACCCCCGAGTCGGCTCAGGCTGCGCCCTTGGCCGATGAGCCGAGGCAACAGATAGCGGAGCTGGGCCAGCTCGACCTGGACCTGGGCCTCGGGGGTCCGAGCGTGCTGGGCGAAGATATCGAGGATCAGCTGGGTTCGGTCAAGAACCTTGAGGCTGGTCGCTGCCTCTAGCTCGCGGGCTTGGGTGGGGGTGAGCTCGAGGTTAAAGATCAGGGTTCCGGCATTCTTGTGGTAGGCGATGCTGAGCAGTTCATCGAGCTTCCCCTTGCCGATGACGAAGCGGGGGTCGAGAACGGGGCGGAAGATGAGTTGGCTGCTCACCACGCTGGCCCCCGCAGTCCGGGCGAGCTCGGCGAGCTCGGCGAGCTCCAGCTCAGCCTCGGGCCCTTGACCCTGGTCGATCCCCACCAAAAGGGCGCGCTCACCTGTACCGTCTTGGAGGGAGAGCGCGCGGGCCTGGCGGGAGAGCTCCTCTTCCAAGGCGCGGACTGCGCCCTCGAGGTCCCAGTCGAGGTACTCGAAGTAAGGGCGGGCTGGCCAGATCCTCCAGTCTTCCTCGACGGCCCCTGGAGGGGAGAGCTGAGCTAGGTGGAGGGAGGCTGGCTGACCGTCGCGCACCTCTAAGGCGGCGAGCGCATCGAGACGGTGAAGGAACAAGCAGGAGAGGTCCGGCTGAGAGAGCCCCCCAGGGTGAAGGTGGGTGTGGAGGAGGCGCCAGCCGGAGAGGCGGGTCTCGACAGAGGGCCCAGGGGGGATCGGAAGCTCGCGGGCATCGCCGACTCCGACCTGGGCAATGCGGCCTCGACGGTCGAAGAGAAGGCTGAGAGGCCGGTTGAGCTCCTGAGAGAGCTCAGCCAGAGTCCGGGCAAGCTCAGCGCTGAGCAGGTGTCCAGGCGGAATCTTGCGGTTGTAAAGGTGGGACAAACGTTTCTTCTGGCTCGGTTTGAGGCCTTGGGTGCGTCCGAAAATCTTCTCCAATGCTCCCTTTACTATAGCACTGATGCTGCGAGCGCTCTTTTGGGATATGGATGATACCCTCTTGCTCCCCCGGGATCCCTCGCCGCTGCGGGATTTCAAACTCCGCTACGGCCTCCCTCTGGGGGAACTGGTCCTCAAAGGGGTGCAGCAGCGCCCTCCGGAAGAGCGCGCTCTGATCCTAGAGGAATTTTTGAGCCTCGAGCGCCGTCTTTCTGCGACCTCAGAGCTCCGTCCAGGAATTCAGGAACTCCTCCGGAGCCTTAAGGCTCAGGGGTACTTCCTGGCCCTCATCACGAACAACCATCGGGCCTCTGCGAGGATCGTCCTCGAGCGCCACGCACTTCACTTCGATCTCCTCCTCACCCGCGAGGATGGCGATCCCAAGCCCTCTCCTGACCTTTTGTACAAGGCGCTTCGCCTGGGCGGATGGCGCCCAGAAGAGGTGCTCTATATCGGTGACTCGCCTCACGATGGAGAGGCCGCTCAGGCAGCCGGGATCCCCTGCTGGTTCTTGGCCACCCCCTTCAATGAGGGCTTGAAGCCCCGCTTTGCCCGGGTGGAGGACCTCGCAGCGGCCCTCAGCGCCGATAGCGCTCGAGCGAGTGGAGGTAACTCTCGAGAAGGGCCTGGAACTGAGAGATGAAGAGGTCGCGCTCCCCTTTGAGCTGCTCGATCTCCCCGCGAAGCCGTTTCATCTGATCGACCACTTCTTGCAAAGCCGCCTGGCGGGCCAGTTCAGTCTCCTTGCGGAGCAGCTCGGCATCCCGCTCGGCTTGATTGCGAATTTCCCGTGCGATCCGTTCGGCGGCTACCACAGCGCGCTTGAGTTCGGCTTCTCCCTCGCGGGCCCGGTTGAGCTCTTCTTGGAGGGCTTGAATCTCGCTGCGAAGCCGCTCGTTTTCCTCGATCAGAGCGCTCATGCGGTCCGCTACCTTGCCGAGGTACTCGCGCACTTCCTCCCGAGCGTAGCCTTGGAAGGCCCGCTTGAATTCCTGATAACGAACGTCGAGCGGCGTAAGCTCCATTAGGCCTATCATAGCCGGTCGGTGCCCAAAGACTCGAGGCGACCGAGCCCTTCAGTAAGTTCAGCTCGGAGCTCGGCATAGATCTTGGGGCTCTGGCTTCCCTCAAAGCGGGCTTCCAGCACGGTGAGGCCCTGAGGAGACTCCAGAACCAACTGGCTTCGGTCGTCGAGGAGCTGGTGGTGCCCGCCGAAGGCCCGGACCAGGGGGGCGAGGTCCAGGTCGTGGGGAGTGGTGAAGAGGTGGAGGTGTTCGGGGCGGCTCGCCTGGGCGAGGTGGTGAAAGATGCCTCCACCCCAGTTTTGGATGACCAGGACGGTGAGGTTCAAGGCGTAGACATGGGCGGCGAAGAGTCCTCCGAGGTCGTGAAGGAAGGAGAGGTCTCCGAGGACCAGGTAGCTCCTTTCGACCAGGCTCGCTCCCAGGGCCGAGGAGGTGACCCCGTCGATCCCGCTGACCCCTCGGTTCCCCAGAGCGCGCAAGCCTAGAGGGAGCCAAGCTAAGGCTTCAGCATCCCGGATTGGCCGGCTGTTGCCCAGGAGGACTTGGGCAGGAGAGGGGAGGTGCTGGAGAAAGGCTCGCACAACAGTTCCTTCCCACCAGAGCGAGGCCCGCTCCTCGATGAGGCGCTCAGCGCTCTGATCGGCGGCTTGCCACAGTTCGAGCCAACCTGCTTCCGCCTGGGGAACCGAAGCGCTGCGAAGCCAGGGGATCGGGTTGCCGAAGAGAAGCGTTTCGCTCGCCAGCCAGGGATCGCGGTACGGAGGGGCGGATTCGATGCGCACGACCGGTGCGGAGGCCAAGAATCTGCCCAGGGCTTGGGAGGTGGGGGGAGCGCCGAGATGGAGGATCAGATCGGCTTTGGGGGCCCAACCTGTGCTGAGCAGGATGTCGTGGTGGCCGATGGCTGCTGGAGCTTCCTGTAGGCGGGCTTGAGAGAGAATATCGGCGAGTAGGGGAATGCGTTGGCGGGCGGCGAAGGCCAGAAGCTCCTCGGCGAGCGAGGCGTTGAGGTTGGGTCCCAGAACGATCAAGGGGCGTCGGGCTCGACGAAGATACTCCTCGAGGACCTTGAGCGCCTCGTCGCCAAGAGGGGGGAGGCCAGAAGGGTGAAGATGGGGAGGGTTGAGCTCAGCGAGCTCGGCCTCGAGGTCCCGGCGCGGCGGGGGAAGGAGCGGCTCGGCGAAGGGGAGATTGAGGTGAACTGGCCCAGGTGGTTCGGCTTGGGCGATCGCGAGAGCCTGAGCAGCCATGGCGGCAGCTTGGCGGAAGCTCACTTGAGTCCCGTCCGGAAGGGGGAGCTCGATCTGCCACTTCACGTGCGGGGTAAAGAGGCCGACCTGGCGGGCAGTCTGGTTGGCCCCGAGCTCCCGCAACGATGGGGGGCGATCGGCGGTGAGGGCGATGAGGGGGATTCGGGACCAATAGGCCTCCATGAGGGCTGGAGCGTAATTGGCCGCCGCGCTCCCTGAAGTCGAGCAGAGGGCGACCGGCTCGTCAAGGCTGCGCGCAAGACCTAAGGCAAAGAAGCCAGCCGAGCGCTCATCGATCAGCGAGTAGGTCTGAACCTGAGGATGCTCGGCAAAAGCGATCAAAAGAGGGGTATTCCGCGAACCCGGTGAGAGGACCGCGTAGCGTAGTCCGTTGCGCGCGAGTCCCTCGACCAGCGCGTGCGCGTTCGCCAAAGGGTTCATCGAAGAGCCTCGCGCATGGCCTGAAGCTTGAGCTCGCTTTCGTCCCACTCCTCCTCGCCGGAGCCTTCTACGATGCCGCAGCCCGCGAAGAGCGTGGCTCTTTGGCCTTGGATGAGCGCCGAGCGAAGCGCCACGACGAGAAGGGCCTCGCCTTCAGCGATGCTCCCTAAGGCTCCCGCATAGAGTCCTCGCGGCCACCCCTCATGGGCGCGCAGGAAGGCTAAGGCCTCCTCTTGGGGGAGACCGGCCACAGCGGGGGTGGGGTGGAGGCTGCGGACCAGCTTGGCCAGGGATCCATCTGGAGGGAGCACGCCTCGGAAGGGGGTGTGGAGGTGGAGCAGCCCGGGAAGCCTCCTGATGCCTGGAGTGGAGGGAAACGTGAGTCCTTCAAGCTGGGGCCTCAGGCGCTCTTCGAGGTAGCGGACCACCCAGCGGTGCTCTAGAAGGTTCTTTGAGGTCAAGAGGGGAGCTCCTGGGGGAGCGGAGCCCGCCAGCGCATCCACATGAACCTCGTCTTTGTGGAGGCGAAGAAGCTCTTCTGGACTGGCCCCGACGAACCACTCCGCTCCCAGGCGAAAGGCGAAGACGCGGGCTTCAGGATTCCTCTTGAGCCGTTCGAGGGTCTCCTCGAGGGAGCTGCCAACGCGCTCAGGCTGGGCGCGAGCCAAGACCACCTTGCGAAGCGTGCCCCTGCCAAGCTCCTGAAGCGCCGTGTGGAGCTGGGCGAGGAACTCTTCGCGGCTCGTGGGGCGGATGTGGGTCAGAAGGAGCCCAGAAGGTTCCGGCAACTCCGGCTCGTCCAGCATGATGGCCTCGAGGATCCCCTCTCGGTAGCGAAGGCTTAGCTTCGGGAGGAACCAGAACTCTTCAGGCCAGCCCTCCCAGCGCCTCAGGGGGTCGAAGCTCAGCCCCCCCAGCCAAAAACCCGGGGCGGGAGTGAGGTCCTCGAGGCGTCTCGCCCAGCGGACCGCACCCAGGCCGAGGCGCTCTTCACCCTGAGGTGTCGCAAGGTAGCCTAGAGGGCCGGGGAGCTCCCAGCGGAGCCAGGTGCTCAAAGGGGTAGGCCAGAAGAGGCTGGTTCTTCGAAAGCGGTAGCTTGCTTCCTCTAGAGGGGCATCTTCGAGGGCAGCGCTGAGGGTTTCGGGACTCAGGATCATGAGCGAAGGGCTCTGCGCAGCAGCTTGCCCGCCGCGTTGCGGGGCAAGCTCGTTGCGATGACGAAGCGCTTAGGAACTTTATAGCCAGCCAGGTGGTTGCGGCAGAAGGCTTGAAGCTCCTCGGGGGAGACCTCGGGCTTGCGGAGGACCACGTGGGCGACTGGGATCTGCCCCCATTCGGGGTCTGGCGCGGCCACCACTGCTGCGTCTTCGACCAGCGGGTGGCGGAGGAGGACCCCTTCGACCTCGCTCGGATAGATGTTCTCGCCCCCTGAGATGATCAGGTCGGTCCTCCGCTCGAGGACGAAGAGATAGCCCTCCTCGTCGAGGAACCCGAGATCCCCGGTGAGGAACCAGCCCTCCCGAAAAGCCTGGGCATTCGCCTCTGGCCGAGCGTGATAGCCGCGGGTGACCGTAGGCCCTTTGACGGCGATCTCCCCCTCGGTGTAGGGCGTCCGGGTGAAGCCTTGAGGCGTGAGGATGCGGATCTGATTGCCGGGTAGGGGAAGGCCCGAGCTACCCAGCTTCCTGAGGCTCTCGCTAGGCGGGAGGGTCGCGAACTGGGCGTTGGTCTCGGTCATCCCGTAGCTGAGACAGACGGGGACGCCAAGCTTGTGGGCCCGCTCTAGGAGCTCGCGGGGAGCTCCGCTGCCGCCGAGGAGGATCGCTCGCAGGGAGGGGGGATAAGGACCCTGGCGCAGCTCGAGGAGCCGATAGAGCATCGTGGGGACCAAGGAGACGAGGGTAATCTTCTCAGCTTCGAGGGCATGGTCGACCGCCTCGGCCTCAAAGCGCTCGTGGATCACCGCGGTGGTCCCGTAGATGAGGCTACGCATGAGTACCCCAAGGCCGCCCACATGAAAGAGGGGAAGAGGGACCAACCAGCGCTCCTCGGGATCGAGCCCTAACTGAGCAGCAGAGCCGAGCGCGCTGAAGAAGTGGTTGCGATAGCTGATCCAAACGCCTTTAGGGCGGCCGGTCGTCCCGCTCGTGTAAAGGAGCGCTTGGGGCTCTTCCAGGTCGATGGCCTCCCGGCAAAGATGCTCCTGGCTATCTTCCAGGGAGTCGACGCGAAGGAGTGCGCCTGGGACCTTCAGGGATTGGGCGAGCTCAGCTGAGGCTTCATCATAGAGGAGAAAGCGGGCTTGGCTGTCTGCCAGCTGGAACTGAAGCTCCTCGGGGTGGAGGCGGAGGTTGAGGGGGAGGAGGACGGCCCGAGCTTGGATCAGGGCATGGACCCACAGGGCGAAGAGGTCCCCTCGGCGGATCAGGAGGGCGACGGGTTCTTGGGGTTGGATCCCCAGGCGCCGAAGGGTCGCTGCAAACCCAGTAGCTTCCTCAAAGAGCTGGACGTAGGTCCAGCTTCTTCGGGCTGTCTGGATGGCCAACCGATGAGGGCGCCCTTCCGCGTGCGCTGCGAGCCAGTCGGGGATCATCAAGGCAAGCGGCCAAACTTGCTGAAGTCCGGCTTGCGCTTCTCCAAGAAGGCCCTCTGCCCCTCTTTAGCCTCTTCGGTCATGTAGAAGAGCATCGTCGCATCGCCTGCGAGCTGCTGAAGTCCCGCCAGGCCGTCAGTGTCGGCATTGAAGGCCATCTTGAGGAAGCGGATCGCGGTGGGGCTTTTTTCGAGGATCTCCTTCGCCCAGCGGATGCTCTCTTCCTCCAGCTGCTCGAGAGGGACCACCGCATTGACGAGCCCCATGGCCAGAGCCTCTTGCGCAGTGTACTGGCGGCAGAGGTACCAGATCTCGCGGGCTTTTTTGTGGCCTACGATGCGGGCGAGCAGCGTCGCCCCATAGCCCGCATCGAAACTTCCCACCTTGGGGCCGGTTTGGCCGAAGATGGCGTTATCGGCAGCGATGGTCAGGTCGCAGACGACGTGGAGAACATGTCCGCCGCCAATCGCGTAGCCAGCGACGACCGCGATGACCGGCTTGGGAATCTGGCGGATCAGGCGTTGGAGCTCGAGGACGTTGAGCCGGGGAACCCCATCGGCTCCTACGTAGCCCCCGTGCCCGCGAACCCGCTGATCTCCTCCAGAACAAAACGCCTTATCGCCAGCCCCGCGCAGCAGGACCACCCCGGTGCTGGGGTCCTCGCGGATGTGCCGGAAGGCATCGATCATCTCTTCCACGGTCTCAGGCCGGAAGGCGTTGCGAACCTCGGGGCGGTTGATTGTGACTCGGGCGATCCCTTCGGCTCGCTCATAGATGATGTCCTGGTAAGGCTTGACTTGTTCCCAGTTCATGAGTCCTCCGCTTCTTAAGCTAAGCTGTTGGTAGACCTATGAACTTGACCAGACCACAATTAGGAACTTTGGGCCTTCAGGTCTGGGGCCAGGTCTATCGCCTCTACTGGATCGCTGCCTTTGGGCTCGGGCTCCTCGGCTTCACTCTAGAGCTTCGCTGGGGAAGTCCCCCCCTCTGGCAGACAGGGGCTTTATACCTCATCTCGGTCCCCCTGGTCTACGGTGCCCTGCGCCGTTGGCCAAAGGCAGCCATCGGGGTTCACCTTCTCTTCGGTTTCCTCGCCTCCCTCTACCTCCTCTACATGCCAGCGGGTCAGGTCTTTCCTGGGCAAGCCCCTCCGCTTCTGGCCGCTGAGGTGCTGCCGGCCTTTTTGGCTCTGGGCCTTTACGCTCAGGCGGCTCTCGCGGGCTGGGTCTGGGGAGTGAGCGGCCTGCTTCTCCTTTTGATCCTCTTCCCTGAACCGGATCCTTCAGCCCGGATCCTCCTAGGCCTCGCGTTTCTCCTCTCCTTGAGCGCGGGGGTAAGCGTTCACGTCCTCCTTTCTCGCCTGGAGCTCCAGAGCCGGCGCCTTCACGAGGTGGCCCATACCGATAGCCTGACCGGGCTTCTGAACCGCCGCGCCCTTCTTGAACACTATCCTCGCTACCAAGGCCTCGCGGACCGCCAGGGTCAGGGTCTCCTCCTCAGCCTCTGGGATCTCGATGGCCTTAAAAAAGCAAACGATCTGTACGGCCACGAAGCAGGGGATGGGATGATCCGCTGCTTTGCTCAGGTCCTTCAAGGGGCGGTCCGCCATGGAGACGCCCTCTTTAGGACCGGAGGGGATGAGTTCTGCGGCCTCCACTTGGTCGAAAGCGAGGAAGAGCAGGCAGCCCGGGCGCTCCTCGAGCGGGTCCGCCAGAGTTATCCGGAGGTTTCCGGAGGCCTCATACCCGTCCGCGGGCTCGGTCTCGACGAAGCGTTGAGAAGGGCGGACGAGGCGATGTATCGGGATAAGCAAAGCCGTAAGGCTCGTTCTTGACCTGAGGCCGCCCTCGAGCTAAGACAAAACTGATCTCTGCAATGGGGGTGGAGCCGATGCGGCGTTGGTGGTGGTTGTTGCTTTTGCTCAGCGGTTGCAGCTAGATGAGCACGCTTGGAGGGGGGTAACGGTCCGTTTTATCAACGTTCAAGGTCAACCCGTGACCCCAGCGGCAGTGGCCATCCAAGTCGGTCAGGGATCGTGGTCCTCGATCACCCCAGCCTCGCAGATCCAGATTCCCCTTCAGGGGGGCGGGGACTACGGGGTGGCGTTCACCTGCGCGAATGTTCCCTTGCTCCAGCTCGATCAGCTGACTGCGGCGGCGGATCCCTCGGTGACGCTGATCTGTCCCAACGGGTTTTCGAGTCCCGCGACGGTGAAGATCAACGTCTCGTATACCGCTTCGCTCTCCGGAGCTCAATCAGCCACCCTCTGGTGGAGAGGGGGAAGTCAATCCCTGCCGGCGAGCTGCTCATCCTGTTCCGCCTCAATTCCTTCTGGAACCCAGGATCTAGTGCTCACGGTTCAGAGTTCGAGTGGGGCGATCATCGGGTTGTCCGAGGCAGCGAACCAGGACATCACCCAAGGAGCATCCGTAAACCTTCCTTCTCCTCAACCCTTAGGAAGCTCCCAGGTGAGCTTCTCTCTTCCTTCAGGCTTCCAGGGAACGCTCGATACGTACTGGGTCACCCCTAACGGCACATTTGCCTCGCTGCTGGCGTCCCCGCTTCCCCTCGCCAGCTCTCCTGCGAGCTTGCCTGCAGCTCCCTCGGGGAACTCGGGGACCCAGGAGGTGGTGGGGTCAGCATTCTCGGTCTCTTCGTCGTCCCAAGAGCTCATCGCCTCTGCCGAGCCTCTGGCTTCCAGCCTGGCCTTTCCTCCTCCCTTTGGGCCTCAAGTTACCCAAAGTAGCGGCGCGTTTCCCACGTTTTCCGGGCTCAATGCCAGCGGGGCGAGCTTCTATAGCTTTTCCGTCAGCTGGGGAAGCGGCAGCGCTCAGGAGGCCTACGCTGCGACCGTGCTCCCGGCTTGGCTCAGCCAGCCGAGCTATACGCTTCCTAACCTCAGCGGTCTCCCTGGGTTCTCAGCGTTCCAGCCTCCAGCGAGCGCCCACTATGCTGCTCTGGTCTTCTATGGCAGCTTAAGCCCCGCTCAGAGCCTGCTGCTGACCCCAGCTCCCGGTGCAGGTATGGCCCTCTCTCCTGCTGCGCTGGGCTCTCTCCGTCTTCAGGCTGCCGCTCTGTTTGGGAGCTACTGAGGGACCACCTCGAGGAGCCGTTCGAGGGTCCGCTCTTCCCCGTTCTGGAGGAAGATCCTCACCTTGAGGTGGACCCAGCCGGGTTGCTCCAAGATGAGCGTTCCGCTCCAGTCGAGGCCCAAGGGATCGTTTGAGCGAAGCGCGAGCGAGTGGCCGGGAACCTCGACCACCACCCGGCGGGCGGGGAGAAGCAGCTGAAGCTCGAGGTTCAGAGAGCTGCCTTGGCGGAGAGCGAAGGGGAGCTCGAGCTCGGCCCAGCCAGCCTGGGGGGAGACGACGAGGTCGAAGACCCTCTGGCTGAGCAGCTGGCCCTTCCAGACGAGCTCGGCGACCAAAGGGTAGACGCCTGCTCGTTGGGGGGCGGGGAAGCGCGCCTGGTAGCGGCCCGGCTCTGAGGGGGCGAGGGCGAGGAGAGGATGGTGCCCTGCTGCGGTAGCTAGGATGACCTGGGCTCCTGGAGGGGCTTGGGGAGCGAAGACAGTGATCTGGGGCAGGCTTGCCGGGGGAAGGCCACCGCCGAAGCTCTCGACCTCCACCTTGAGAGAAGGGGTGGGAGGAGGTGGAGGGGGTAGGACCTCCTGGAAGGCTAAGGTGACTTGGCTATAGACACCAACCTGGACCTGGAAGCTCACCGGGGCTGCCCGCCACAAAGAGGGAAAGCTGGAAGCGATCGGCACAAGGCGGTAGCGCTGAGGGGGGAGCCTCAGCTCAAGGCCGGAGACCGCTGGGAGATGAACCTGGTGTCCAGAATCGCTCTCGAGGAGAAGTTCCCCGTGAGCGGGCAGCGAAGCCCCAGGGGGCGGGAGGAGCTCGAGCCGGACAGTTCCGGTGGTCGGAGCGGGAGGAGGTGGGGGTGGAGGTGGAGCGATGGGGAGGCGCACCGGCAGAGCGGCGCTGAGCGCGAGGCCGAGGCTTTGAGCCGCGCTGAGATGAAGGCCAATGAGGGCCCCTTGCCAAGCCCAAGTCCCCTGGAAGCTGGCGCTCAGAGGGACTCCCGAGCTGTGGCCCAGGACAAGCGTCAATGCAAAGGGACCTTGGCTCCAGGTACCTTCCAGGCTGGCTCCCGCGAGCTGGAGGTTGCTGAATTGGAGGCCGAGGCCGAGCTGACCGCTGCCTCCAGCCCAGGTCAAAGGAGGGCTTGCCGCGCTCAGGCTGCTCTCCACAAGGCCAGGGCTCGCCAAAAGTCCGAGGCTGAAGAGGCCCCCACCGATCTCCTGACTCGCACCGAGGCCGAAACTGACTCCTCGCGCGCTCACGGTCAGGCTGGCTGCCCAGGGGAGATTGGGGGGAGCGTAGAGGAGCGTGCCCTGGGGGCCCTGGTCGTCCAGGCGAAGGGCGGCTTGAACGCCTGAGAACGAAGGGCTTTCAATGGCGAGCCCGCTTGGCCCAGGAGCGCCTAAGGTGAACCAGAGATCAGCGCTGCCATAAGGGCTTGTATAGCTCAGGTTCTGGCTTAGGCTGGGGCTGCTTGCGATGGCGTAGCTTTGCTCGAGGCCCAGCGATCCTGGGCCCAGAGGAAGGCTGAGGGCGGCCTGTAAGGAGGGGGTTCCTCCTGAGGGAAGGCTGAGCTGGTAGGCGACCGGATCGTGAAGAAAGCCCAGATTGAGGCCAGCTGGTGAGGCGGTGAGGCCCCAGGGTCCGCGCTGGACCGATGCGAAGAAGGTTCCCGAGCTGGCTCCAAAGAGGGCGACAAGAGCGCCTCGCACGTTGCCGGAGAGCTCGAGATCGGCACCGCTCAGCGCCCCTAATGTGGTCTGCAGGCTTCCTGAGAGGCCTTCAAAGGACCCTTGGGCGAGCAAAAAGCCTTTGAGCGGAGGAGGGGGGGTGACGGGAAGGTGAGGCGGAGCGAGGGGAATAGCCTTAAGTTCGATGCGATAGGCTCCAGGCGCCCAAAGGGGGAGCGACAAGGTCGCTTGGCTGAAAGCCGGCACGACCAAGGTGGCGCTGCTCGAAGTGTTGCCGGTGAGGGCAAAAGCCCGGATCCTGAGGGGGAGGTTGCTCGAGTTGGTGAGGGGAATCAAAGCTGCCGTGTAGGGAGCTTGCCAGCGCACCTGAGCGGGGATATGGGCTTGGAAGCCGATCTGGGCTTTGACTCGAGCATGGATCCGAAACGAGCGGCCTGGGCCTTCGATCTCGAGGGTCAACAAGCTTCCCGCCTCAGCCCGAGGGAGCACGTAGGCTATCACAGCAGCCAAGCCCTGCAGCGATTGAGGGGCCTCAAGAAGCTCGAGGGGCCCCTGGGCGCTCACCTGAAGCGCGGACGCCGTTCCTTTGAGGACAACCGTCCATAGCGAACCTGGAGCGATGAGCGAAGGAGCAGGAAGCGGCTGCCAGCTCTGAGCTAGGGTCGAGCTGAGAAGAGCGAGGAGGAAGAAGCAGCGTTTCAGGGCCATCCAAGGGGTTTGAGCAGGACTGGGGTCGGTGCTCCTTTGAGGAGGAGGATTCGGCTGAGAGGGTGCTCCAGGATGTTGGTCCCCTGGAGCCAGAGCCCTCCCACCGCCAGCTCGTAGACTCCCGGTGGCCAAGCGGCGCTCAGCATGAAGGGGAGTTGAGCGGTGAACTGAGCGCCGGTGCCTGGAGGGCAAAAGCTTTGAGGAAGCTGGCTGAGCGCCCCGGAAGCGAGCGAGAACCACCGCTCGTCCTCCACAGGTCCCGATACCTTGAGCTCAAGGCGGAGCTCTTGGAGAAGGGGCTGGGCCTCGAGGAGCCCAAGGCCCTCCAGGCAGAGCGGAATGGCGACCGTGAGGGTATTGGGGGGTTGATGGGCGCAATTAAAGAGGCGGCGCAAGCCGTGGACCTCAGCCTGAGGCCTTGATGGGAGCTGGGGGGGTGTGGGAGTTTCCAACTCCGAGCAGAGATCGGGGAGGCTGGAAAGCTGAAGTTTCAACTGGGGGACCCCGAGGCTCAGGGTTTGAGCCTGCGCGATGAGCACAAAGAGCCAGAGGAGCCCGAGGAAGCGTCTCATGGTCCGAGGTTGAGAGTGGCTACCAGCGGCTGGCGAAGACCTGCGGCTTGAGCCTCGATGAGGAGGAGGGCGCTGCCCTTGGGGAAGGGACCGTCGAGGGGAAGATCGAGCGCATCCCCGCGGAGGAGGACTTCTTCTGATAGGCTCACCTCTTTGAGGAGGATCCCTTGGTGGTTCAGGAAGCGAAGCTTGGGGTGAAGCCGAAGGACCTGGGTTCCTCGATTGGCAAAGACAGCAAGCCAACCTTTCGAGGTTCGCTCCAAGGTAAGGGCGGCTTGGGCTTCAGGGTGCCCTACCCGGACGTAGACGATTTCCAAGACCTCTAAGGAGGTGCGAAGGCCAACACCTTGGGGAAGCGGTGAGGGGGCAGTCTTGAGGGCTATAGCAGCCCAGTAGTCGCCGGTTGGGGTCTGCGGGGGGACATGGATGGTGAGTTCCAGGCGGATGGGGTGGCTCGGAAGGAGCTCGAAGGGATTTTCCGCCAGGCTGATCCAAGTGGCAGCAGAATAGGGAAGTGAGCCTGGAGGAGCCAGGAGCAGAGTGCCCTGAGGGCTCAGCGTCCAGTCAGTGAGGCTCGGGTGGAGCTCTCCTCGGCCGTTTTGGGTGTAGACCGTAAAGCTTCCTTGCCAGCTCTCACCTGGCTCCAGGGTGATGAAGAGGTGAGGAGGGGAGAGGCCAATGCCGCTTAAGTGGGCGAGGGAGGGAGCCCCGAGGAAAACCCCCGCCAAGAGCAGGTTGCGCATTAGGGGAAGGCGACGGTGTACGTGACGGTCGCGGTGTTGGTTCCGTTCACCTGAGCTCCTGCGGCAGAGGGGTTGACCTGAAGGGCAAAGAGCTCAGGGACGACGTAGTAGCCCTGGTACTGGGTGTAGTAGCTATAGTTATCGGTTGTCGAGCCCGGCTGAGCGGAGAGCTCTGCGGGGGTGGCAGAGAGGCTGACCGGGGAAGCTCCGTTGACGAGCTTGCCTGAGTTGACCAGATCGGGAACGATCTGAGCGGTGAGCCCTCCCGGAGTGCTCCAGGCTCCAATGGAGGCTTCTGCCCGCCAGGTGGGAGAGTTGGTGATCACCAAAAGCGCTCCATCAGCGTTGTCCCCACTTGGCCAGGTCACGCTGAAGGTACCGTTGCTGCTCACGCTGGTGGGGGCAAAGGTGCAGGCGGAGGGGAGAGTGGCTGGCGTGTAGGTGGACGTCGGGGCAGTGCTCTGGGCCGAGAGGCTCAGGCTAGAGGTGACCAGCGCGTTGATGCAGGCTTGGAAGGTTCCTGCGGTGGCTGCCGGATAAGGGGTGCTCAGCGTGGTGAGCTGCCCAGGGTTTGTCGCGCTCGCTGCCGTGAAGTCGAACGTCACGGTGCCGATGTTGGTGTAGACATAGGCGAAGGCTTGGTTCTTGAAGACCCAGCTCTGGGTGCTTTGCGCGTGGGCGATTCCCAGGACCAGCGCGCCGAGGCCAAGAATAAACGAAGACCGGATTCGAGACATCGATCACCTCCGAGGTCGGTCGCACCACTCGCTCCACGCCCCACCATGGTGCCCGTTTAGGCAGGGCGTTTCTTCGCTTCCATTAGACAGAATATTTGAAGGCGCCATCAGCTCAAGTGCAAAGATCACAGGTTTAGTTTGGAATCACTCCCTTAGTGTCCCCATCGAGCTCGAGGATCCCCTGGCAGCCGTTTGGGAGCACCAAGAGCAGCTCCCGCCATCCGTTCCCGGTGAGCAGGGGGTGAGCGATCAGCGCATCATCGATGACCACTGGACAGCTTGCCTGAACTCTGAGCCGCCAAGGCTCACTGGCTACAATCCACACGTGATGGACTCCAGGAGCGATGGGGACGGTGAGCTGGACCTGGTGACCATCCACAAACAGCTCGAGAAGCTTGGGAAAACGGACCTCAACGCTGGTTTGTCCTAAGGCCAGGCTCCACAGCAGGAGCAGACTACTCCACCAACGGACCACCGCCCTCGCCTCCTTCGATAGGGCGGTGCAACCGAGTCGGCTCGGCCGGTTGCACCACTGGCTCCCTGCGTTCCTTGGTGCCCAGATGGGATCACGCAGTTCTTCGCCTCCGAACCGCCCCCTTAGGGGCACCTCTACTCTAGAGCTCTTTGGCGAGGCCGGATGGTCAAATGATCCTCAGCCTCTTTAACATTTCGAGACTTGGCGTTAAGGTGGGGCCTGATGAAGCTCTACCTGGGTACTGGAGGCTACGCCCACCCCGACTGGGTGGGGCTTTTGTATCCTCCCGAGCTTCCCAAAGAGCGCTGGCTTGAGGTCTATGCCCAAGAGTTCAACGCCCTTGAGCTCAACGCTTCCTTCTATGCAATTCCCGGGGTCCGGGCGTTTGCCGGAATGCTTCGTCGAAGCCGGGGGCAGCTTCGCTTTGCGATCAAACTCCATCGCTCGATGACCCATGATCGGACGGCCACCTCTGAGGAGTATCGGAGGCTCTTCGAATCGGTGGCTCCTTTGCGTGAAGCCGGCGTGCTGGGGCCTTTTCTCGCTCAATTTCCCCAAAGCTTTCACCGGACGTTAGAGCACCGCCGCTATCTCCAGACCTTGGTTGAGCGTTTTACCCCAGAAGTGGCCCCATCGGGGCTTGCAGTGGAGTTTCGTCACTCTTCCTGGCACCGGGCCGAGGTCCTCGAAAGCTTCCGGACACTCGGCTTGATCTGGGTGAGCCCTGACTATCCGGCCCTCCCCGGCCTTCCTCCCCCCCGTCTTTGGATCAGCGCCGGGATTGCCTACATCCGCTTTTCAGGCCGAAATCAGGCTACTTGGTGGGAAGGGAGGGACCAAGCCGAACGCCATGACTACCTCTACCGGCGCGAGGAGCTCCTAGAGTGGGTCCAAGCCTTAGCGCAGGCTCGAGAGGAAGAACAGGTAGACGAAGCCTGGTGGATCTTCAACAACACCACACGGGGCCAGGCGCTCACGAACCTGAAGACCTTGAACGAGTTGCTTGCTGCCTACGATCTCTAGGCTTTTTGGGCGATGAGGCGGGTAACGGGGATGTCAAATGAATGGTCGTTGCGGAGACGGAAGGTTTCCCGAAGGTCGGCGGGAGCCTCCTGCCAGAGGCTCTTGATGGCTTGGATCCGCACCTCCGAGGTGCCGGCACGCTCAACCCAGCTCGCAAACTCTAACGTGAGGGGGTGATGTTCGATGTCGAGGACCTGAAAACCAGCTTGAGCGAGGAGTGTTCGCCATTCAGAGGGGCGATAATCTCGGACGTGGCTGGGGTCCCGAAGCAGCTCGAGGCTCTAAAGGAATGTGTCTTGACGGGGATCTTCAGGGGCGGTCGTGTCGATGAGCACGAACAGACCACCGGGTCGAAGTACCCGATGAATCTCTAGGAGCGCTTGGGGAAGCTGGCTCCAGTGATGGGCAGAAAAGCGGCTGACCACCCAATCGAGATGGTCTGCCGCCAAAGGAAGCGCCTCAGAGCGTCCCTGAAGGGTCTGGATGGTCAAGGAGCGCCGCTCGGCTTCCTGCCGGAGAAGGGCCAGCATCTCGGGGGAAGGATCGCAGGCGAGCATCTCTTGGGTGTGAGGAGCTAAGGCAAAGCTCACGTGACCTGCTCCACAGCCGAGGTCGAGGATGCGAACTGGTTTCAGGTGCCTAGCCAGGTCTTGAAGCCAGCTCAGATCCGCGCCTTGAGCGTGGACCGCGCTTTCCAGGTAAGCGTGAGCGAGCTTCCCAAAATGCCTTGCGCTGAATTCAGCATCCATCTTGCCTCAATGATAAATCCCCAGGCCAAAAGGCCTGGGGATAACGAGGAAGGATCACTCCACGACGAAGCTTCCCATCATGTAGCCGGGGGTCACCATGGGGCCGCCCATGCCGTTGGGGCCGGTCCCGCAGGGCGTCTCGCATTGCCAGATGTAGTGGCCGGGAGCCCCGGTCCTAAAGGTGACCGTGACGACCGAGAGCGGGGGGATGGGGATGTTGAGACCAAGGGCGGCGACTGTGAAGGTGTGAGAGGCGAGCTCGCCAGGCAGCGCTGTGAAGTGGCCCTCTTGCTGCAGAGCGAGCAGCTCCTTAAGCGCGGTCCCTGAGAGGTCGGGGCGGTATTCGGCTTTGCCTGAAGTCGCCTCAGTGTCGGAGGCCCGGCCCATGAAGCGGCTGATGAAGGCTGGCCCCAGCGCTCCCCGGACTTCGAGGTAGGGCGAGTTCGCCGGGAGCGGGGCGGTCCCATCGTCGAAGTTAAGGATCGTAAGGGTCACCAGAGCATGGGCGGGGACCACAATGGCGGCTGGGTTGTAGCGTGGCCATCCTGGTCTTCCGTACATCTTTCCGGTGATGATCTCGGTGACCAAGTAGACGTGGGGGGTCGCAGCGGCCAAGCCAGTGCCTCCGAGAAGGGCGAGAACTAGAGCTGGGACTAAGGATCGGATCGTACGCATCGCTTACCTCCTGAGAGCAGTCTGAGCTTTTGTTGAGTCTCTGGGTAGGTACATGTGTCCTAGAGTACAAATGTCCCCTAAATCCTGCGACTGAAAAAAGTAAAAGAAATGTTGATTTAAGGCAAATAAGCAAGAGGACAAAACTCCCCTTTAAAGTGTGAAAAGATGAGATCGGGAGGAAGATGTATGGAGCGCCTAGCGATCATCTTGGAAAGCGGCACGACCGATAAGCTGCTGGCTGCCTCGATTTTGACGGCAGGGGCGGCGGCGATGGGCAAGGAAGTTCGGATCTTCCTGACCTTTGGCGGTTTAATGGCCTTCCGTAAAGGTGCTCAGGAGGGGCTGCTCCTACCCAAAGAGTTTGCCGGTCAGGAGGAGGAACTCGCGCGCCGCATGGAGGCCAAGCGGGTTCCCCATTGGCTCAAGAACTTTCAGGATGCCAAGGAGATCGGGGAGGTCCATCTCTATGCTTGCGACGCGACGATGAGCCTCTTCGACCTCAAGAAGGAGGATCTGGTCCCCGAGGTGGAGGATGTCGTCGGGGTAGCTACTTTCTTGAACGCAGCGGAGGGAGCACAAACACTGTTTATCTAGGAGGAGATCATGGACGAGGTCAAGATCGATAAAGAAATCGATGCCCGCGGAAGCTTCTGCCCTGGACCGCTCATGGAGCTGGTGCGCAACCTCAAGGGAGCCCAGGTCGGCCAGGTCCTCGCCGTCCTCTCGAGCGATGCCGGATCGGCCAAGGATATCCCCGCCTGGGTGGAAAAAGCGGGTCATGAGCTTGTGCGGATCGATGAGATGGAAGCTGGTGTCCGGCGCTTCGTGGTCCGGAAGCGCCGCTAGGAGGCTGTGATGCCGCGCATTGTGGTGCTTGGTGGGGGGGTCGGAGGGACCCTGGTCGCCAACCTGCTAGCCAAGAAACTGCGCAAGCGAGCGGAGATCACGCTGGTCAGCGCGACACCCCGCCACGTCTATCAGCCAGGTTGGCTCTACGTCCCCTTTGGTTGGCAAGAACCCCGCAGCCTCTCGCGGTCGCTGCGCAGCCTTCTCAACCGGATGGTAGCCCTTGAGATCGCTGAGGTGCAGGGGCTTGACCTTGAGGGGCGCAAGGTCCATTTGCCGGAGCGCGATCTGGAGTATGACTATCTGGTCATCGCCACAGGTGCCCGGATAGTTCCAGAGGAGATCCCGGGCTTTGTCGAGGGGGCTCACCACTTTTATACAGAAGAGGGGGCACTCAAGCTTCAGAAGGCGCTCAAGAGCTTCCGCGGTGGTAAGGTCGTGGTGGGCGTTGGGGGGCTTCCGCACAAATGCCCTCCTGCTCCTCTTGAGTTCACCTTCTTGCTCGAGGAATATCTGAGCCGCGAAGGGTTGCGGGAACGCACCGAGATCACCTACACCTATCCCATCAATCGGGTCTTTTCGATTGAGAGCGTAGCTCAGATAGCAGAACCTTTGCTCCAGGAGCGCCGGGTGAGAATCGAGACCTTCTTCAATGTGGAGTCTGTCGATCCCGAGCGGAGAGTTGTGACCAGCCTGGAAGGGACCGAACTACCCTATGATCTTTTGGTCATGGTGCCGCCACACCGGGGGGCTCGTTTCCTCGAGGGGTTGCCCATCGCGGATGCCCAGGGATGGGTCCAGACCGATCGAAGCACCCTCCAGGTCAAAGGCTACCCAGGTGTCTACGCCCTCGGCGATGCTACGGATCTACCGATTTCCAAAGCTGGCTCGACGGCGCACTTCGAGGCACCGGTGATCGCTGAGCGGATTGCTGCTGAGATTGAGGGTCGGGAACCAGATCCGCGCCGGAGCCACTACGACGGGAAGGTGAACTGCTTCCTAGAGGTTGGCCACGAGCGGGCGACGTTCTTGGCCTTTGACTACCAACACCCGCCCAAACCCCCGGCCCCGAGTTGGATCTACCACTACGAGAAGCTGGCCTTCAACAAAGCTTACTGGTACTTGGTCCCCACCGGCGTGGTCTAATCGAGAGGGCGCTGGAGCACCCTGAGCCAAGGCGCAAATGGCCTCTGGTGGGGGTGCTCCAGAAACTTCACGGGCCAGCTCTGTAGCTCGGGATCAAGCTCCTGGAGGTTCATCCGGCGGAAGCCAAAGAGGATGAAGAGACCACCTGGCCGCAACCGTCGGCTGAGGGCCTGAGTGTAGCGCTCCCGATCGTTGGGTCCGAAGGTGTGGTAGCACCCCAGATCGAGCGCGATGTCAATGGGTGGACCTGAAGGCAAGGCCAGGACGTCAGCGATCTGGAACGTCAGGTTGGGGAGATGAGCTCGGGCGCGAGCGCGGGTGATTGCGCGCGGGGCGAGGTCGATCCCCTCAACCTGGTAGCCTTTCTGGGCGAGGTAGAGAGCGCTCGAGCCAGTCCCGCAGCCGAGATCGAGCACCTTGGCTGGCGGTGGGGGAAGAAGGTGTTCAACTTGGAGTAAGGCAGGGTGTGGCCCTTCGCGGTCCCAGGGTGGGCGACCTAGGTACGCGAGGTTCCATAGCCAAGACCTCACGAGGTCTCCTGGGCGATCCCTCCGGTCTTGAGCTGCTGGCAGCGCCTTAGCAGCTCGGAAAAAGCAGCCTGGCGTTCTTCAATCCTCTGTTGCCAGACGAACAAGGCTTCCATACCTGAGGGGGTGATTCGGTAGATCCTCCGCGCGGGGCCTTCGGGAGAGGGGCTGATCCGGCTCATGACCTCACCGCGGGCTTCCATAGCGATCAGCTCTCGATAGACGGCATCGGGTTCTGGAAGCAGATGGGGGCCCACCCAGCGCTTGAGCTTCTGGTAGAGCTGGCGACCGTAGCTCTCCTCCTCCGCGAGGAGGAGGAGGAGAAACGCTGGGAGGTAGCGGCGAAGTGAGAGTTCCTTAGCGGGAACCGAAGGCCTGCATGCGCGCTTCGACTTCTTCGATAGCTCGCTCATCAAGGGGTCGCGCTCCTCCAAGGAGATTGGCTCTCAGGGTTAGGGTCGCTGCTTCCTCCAGGCGAGCCATGAGTCCCAGGGCTTGGGTTGGAGTGGCTCCCCAGACGAGAACCCCATGGTTGGCGAGCAGGACGGCCTGTCCTCCCCGAGCCGCTTCTCGGAGGATTCCCTCGACCGAGTCACGGGATCCACGTGGAGCCCAGGGGACGACTGGAATCGGTGCGGTGAACCCAAAGCGCAGGAGGGGCTCATAGACGAGAGGGATCGGTTGGTGGGCCACAGCAAAGCTGGTCGCAAAGGGAGGATGGGTGTGAAGGACCGCGCCGACCTCGGGCCGAGCTCGGTAGACTTCGGTGTGCATCGCGACGACCTCTCGCATCTGGGGGATCAGCTCGCCTTCGAGGACCTGACCTTCAAGGTCGACGAGAGCGAAGCTGTTCTCATCGAGATGAGAGATGCTTCCTCCGCGGGTGAGCAGAATTCCCTCGGGGGTGCGGGCCGAAAGATTGGCGTGCTCGCCGAGGAAGAGGAGGCCAAGTGTCTTGAGCTCCTGGCCAACCTGGATGAGTTGCCGTTGAGCTTCTGCTTTAGAGAGCGGCGTCATGCCAGTAAGTGTATTTTGCATCTAGGTGAGGTGCGTGAGGTGAACCGATCCACGTAGGCTCTGGCAAGGATCAGGGCCAGCTTTGAACAAGCTGGCCCTGATCCTAGGGTTGGTCAGTAGCTCCAGTATTGCGGGGAGATGACCCCCGTGGGATTCAGATGCTCCTGAACTCCATGGAGGAGTTCGCTGTATTCGGTGATCGCTCCTGTCGCACCTGTCCAGGCTCCGGCGGCTTCAGGAAGCCAGAGATCGGGCACGACCTGAGCGAGGTAGTCCTGGTAGGCCCAAAGGGCCCGAAGAGACTGCGCCTTAGGAGTAAATGCGTGGGTTGCGGCGATGAGCCGATCGGCTTTGGGATCGGAGAAGCCTTGCAGATTTGATCCGCCTCCGGTTCCGAAGAGCCCGCCGTTTGAGGGGTAGAAGTCGGGAAGGTAGGTCCAACCATTGCCGTAGAAGGCCATCTCCCAGACATTGGGACTCCCCAGGTTCCCGAAGATGGTATCGAAGGGCTCGGGTTTGAGATGGATCCGGATCCCCTCCTGGGCGGCCGCCGCAGCGAACGCTTCGGCGATCTGCTGGTTGCTCAGGGAGCCGCTCGCATAGTCCAGAGTAAAGTCAAGGCGCATCCCGTTCTTTTCCATCACCCCATCGACCAGGTGCCATCCGTGCGCCTCGAGGAGGGCCTTCCCCTTGGCTGGGTCGTACGGGTAGGGGATATAGCCCGCCTTGAGCTTAGGCGATAGGTACGTGGGGGGTGCATAGGGGACCGGGCCGTACTGGGGGATTGCCTGGCCGTGGTAGAAGGCCCGGATGTAGGCGGGTTGATCGATCGCCATCTGCAGCGCCTGCCGGACCGCAAGGCTGTGGAAGGCCTGAGTGGCAGGGTTCTTGTAGTTGAGCTCGATGAAGGTGATTCCCCAGCTCGGGAAGAAGGCGATCTTATAACCGGGAATATGCCGTTTCTGGAAGAGGTGGAAGGGGATGTAGCCGATCTGCACCTCCCCGGTGGCCAGGGCGTTGTACTCGGCGTCGGAGGTGGTGAAGT
>OGCG01000174.1_pt1 | contig 43349 bp, 33 predicted proteins | sample 1570061 | NCBI WGS metagenome assembly OGCG01 (sample SAMN06268698, study PRJEB24515) | hot springs metagenome | isolation source: Joseph's Coat, Yellowstone National Park, Washington, USA | place: USA:Joseph's Coat, Yellowstone National Park, Washington, USA
ACCGCCGGAACACAGCAGGATGTAAGCAACTATTACACAACACTTCTTCAATACACTTCATACCAGTTCAGGGAGGTCACGGTAAACAGCAACCAGAATGTCAGCCTCTCAGGATATGATGTGGTCATCTGGTTCACGGGCAACAACACCCAGGGGCTTTCAAATGTTCAGCAGGGTGATCTGAAGACATTTTACAATCAAGGCGGAAGGATATTCCTCATATCGGGTACTGATAACAGTTACCCCGGAACAGGTCAGATCAGCATAAAATCAAACATAGTAGTAAATATATCAGGATCAGCTGTAAGTGCGATGGGAATAGATCAACTTAAAAATGCAACCGCTGGTAATTACCCATTCATGGATCAATATTTTGTTTATTTTAATGGAACATCATTCCCGTGGATGCAGAATTATGAACCTTTGATGAATCTCACCTATGAAAATAAAAATTATACTGTCGGCACATATTCAAGCGGTGAAAGTGGTGGAAAGATTGTTGTTGTGGGTTATGAATTCGCAAGGCTATTTCTCTACCAGCAGGATTATCTTGCGAACAAGATACTTATGTGGCTTGCCAACATAAGCACACTATCCGGAAATCAACTTGTGCTTTCTGATATACAATTCTCAACAACATCCCCGTTATTCTACCAGAATGTCACGGTGAAATTCATCATAACCAATCTTTCTCCTGGCAATCTCACCACGACCCTTGAAATGCTCGTAGATGGTAACTTTTATGAATATGTGAACGGCATTTCCGTTCCCAAAGATGGTGGATTCACCATTGTAAATGTTAATTGGTCTGCAGCACCGCCCGGTGTGAATACAATAACGGGTATAGTCGATCCCTTCCACCAGATAAACCAGATAAATTATGCCCTTGATGAGGCCTCTGGACTGGTTAATACCACAATAAATGTCAGATTCTCTACACTCGTCCTATTTGACCACGGAACTGGCAGTTCCAAGGGTACTGTTGCTCTGAACAGTACACTTCAGAACATCGGTGCCCCTTTTAAATGGGTAAATTTCGTGCCAAACGGGACATCATCTCTAAAAGGCAATATATCATCTTATTTTGCGCATTTTAACCTTATTATACTTGATTTCGGAGAGAATTCCGCTATTAATTCCTCCCTCAGGTATGCTATATTGAATTACCAAAAGATGAAGGAAAACAATCCCTCATATCCATATTCCATAATCTTCATGGGAAATGAGACGGAAAATGTACTTCAAGGAAAATACATAGGAAATAAATTTGGCTTGAATTTCAATAATTTTAACGTGAAAGCGTTCGGACAGGGAAGCAATGAATACTATTATCTATATGGTATCAACAGTACAGTAAACAATGGTTATGGCTTCTTTGGCAATAATGTGACCAATGGCTACGGCATCGTAGTTAATGCAACACAATCTCTACCCATATACAATATTACGGATACATTATCCGGAGGATATGAGCAGATTCTTTCATCGTCCTGGAATTATTTGAGTTCAAATGGTGGGCCCGGTATCATTTTCAATGACAGTGGTTTAAAGGTGACTGTTCTGACATTCAGCCTATCATCAATATGGGGCATAATACAACCCCATTCTTCCCAATACGCTCCATCATCACCCACTATGGACGCGAGATCATTGTTCATGCTCATGATAATGGGCTATTCGGGATACATCATAAATTCACCTGTGCCGTATGTGATGTCTTCTACAATATCCTTCTCTTCCCCGGTGTTGATGATAAACAGGTATTACCTTGTAAATGCCAATATTTCAAATCTTGGAGCCAGATCCACCACTGCAATTGTTCAGGCTTACGATGGATCAGGCATGTTTTCTTCTGAGACCGTAACTCTTCCAGCCCTTTCCACCACTCCAGTACAGTTTATATGGGATCCGCAGTATGCTGCTTTGCCATCCAATCCGAGGGAACTCAGGGTAATAGTGAGTTATGCAACAGGTGATATTCCTCCAATGTTCAATTTTGCAAGGGAGGGGATAAGGGGCACTCCAGTGTACGTTTTCTACGATAATCTGAGTACAGGTGACAACTGGCATTCTTATGCAACGGTATGGGCATGGTCAGGAGTTAACAATTATGCAACTTCAGGGACATTCTATTCCGCTGAGCCATATTCCACTGAAGGGGCTGCTGCCTATGAATACAAATTAGAATCAAATGGAGACATTGTTCCCTACAGTAGTTCAGATCTGTTTCAATCCATAAACACTAATTATTGGGGTTTAATACCTAACTCCTTATCTGGAGGATACAGTATAGGGACTAGTTCTTCTTATGTAGATTCTCAAGGAGGGTCTTGGAATAATACTCAAGGAAAAGCCTCAATAATAACCTCACAATTAGATATCCATAATTCAAAGTATGCATACCTTGAATTCTATGCTCTTTACAAGCTAGCTCTTGGCGGAGAGGGTGTGGCTGTCTTCATAAGCCCCGATGGTGTAGGGAGTGGTAACTGGATATGGATTTCTCCTGAGCAGGGTTATCCTGGAAATGTTTATGATGCTGTCCTGCCAAATTGGAATTTTCCCGCTAATAGTGCGGATCTCTTGCCAGCTTTTACTACAGTCTCAGGTGGGGAGAATTTCGGATGGCAGCACTATGTCTTCAACATTTCACAATATACGTCTGATTCATCAATATGGGTTAGATTTGTTTTAATAATAAACGGTGGTGGAAATGGATATTATACAGGCATTTATGGAAATGATTTCTTCTATGCGGATGATATAAAGGTTATAGAGAATCAGACCACTGTCGGAACGGGAAGTTTACAGGGTGATCTTTGGAACAGGGAGTACAGTAATGGTCAGTGGTTCTATAACAGTAGTACAATGTATCCACAGGAGGTGGATAATGTTGTTTCTGTCCCCATATCATTCATCAATCTGGCAAATGCAACACTGTCATTTCAGACACAATATTCAATATATGCCAGATTTGCATATGCTTCAGATCCCACGGACGTCCCGAACGGGTTCAGGCTTTATATTGGATACCTGAGTTCTGGCGGATCTGTAATATGGAATCAGATAGATACGAGGTGGGCTGGAGAGGCCGGCCTTGAATACTGGCAGAATGCGGCGGACATATTGAGCGCATATTATCAAAATGTTTATGCATTTCACCAGACAGGCAGTTCTATATCTCTTACAGGATATATTGGACTAACTGTTTTCATAAAATTCGAGGTGAATGGGGATACAAGTACATATTTTGACTCCAGTAGTAACAGTAATGGAATATTCGCAAATGAACCGTCCTTATCATCTAACTTCTATGCAGATTTTACCGATGTTGTAATAACAGGAACGAGCTACGCTGATTTGATAAGTGTTAATACGGTATGGACTTGATTATTTTTTTCTAATTTTAGAAAAACATAGAAATACTTTCATTCAATAGTCTCTTGTGGTAACTGCCTTAGAAATTATAGGTCTTATTGGAGTTATTTATATCCTTTCGGCTGTAATAATTTCCATAATCAAATTCAGTCAGGTTAAAAGGCCATTCCTGAATAAATCCGCACTGTTCTTCCTATTTGCAATGCTGTCTATGATTGTTATTGCACTGTCACCATTAATAACAAATTTCTATCTGATTTTTGTTGTTACTGAATTTCTATTTTCACTGGTCCTTTTTTACAACTATCTAAAGTCCAATCTTGTAGTTCTCAGTATGGCAGCAATATTTTCCTATATGGAAGACATTATGGTAATACTGTCAATTTATTTTTCCTTCTATATTACAGGATCAATATTGCAGAGTATAATGAACGAGAATAAGGGAAGTAAACTTGTTCTTTCTTCCTTCATCATAATGGATTCATCATTGGTATTGCAGGCCTTCTATATTTTGAGAATGTTCACACCATTCATGACTGCCGGCATAATATTATTCCTTGTTTCAGTAATAATCTTTATGGTACCTTTCTTTACGGGGGGAAAGGATTAAGATGAGGAAGAACAGGAATGAAATTCAGATAATGTACGAATTTCTATCCTGTCTCAACGATGGAGAAAATCAAGTCTCTAACATACTCAGAAAGGTTAATATCACATATACTAGGATGGGTGAAATATCAAAATATCTTGAGGAAAGAGGAATGATAAAAACTATTCAGAATGGCGATAAAACGATTTTTGAAATACAACAGAAAGGAAGGGAATTCTTAGAGGAATATAAATCCTTTAAGAAGATGATGGAAAAGGTCTATGGATTGAAAATCTAGAAAAGATTTTCTTTACCTGTTATATAAGGTGGAAGATGAATATGGAAGATGAAGGTAAAATGATAGAGGCCACTGCCAGTCAGGTAGTCACTGCAATGGTGCAGATAAAGGCCGATACAGAGAAAATAGAGGATATAAGTTCACAGTTATCAAAGATGAACTTTGTCGAGGACATTTATTTAGTTACAGGAAACTGGGATATGGTTTTGAAGGTAAGATTCCCCGATATGAATCAGATGAGATCCTTTTTAATAAAGGATATAAGGAAGATTGACGGTGTGAAGGATACATACACATCAATGGTCATAAGCATATTCAAGGATAGGGGTGTTGTATTCAAATGAGGTGTTTTATATGGACGAAATGGAACAGATGTTGAATGAAACGGTTAAGATGATGGATGACCTGATGACTGATTATTCAATTCCCAGGAATGTAAGGAAGAATATACAGGCAATAAGGAATAAACTTGCCACTGACAAGACTTCTCTGGATGTGAGGGCAGCAAGCTCCGTTATATCTTTGGACGAACTTGTAAACGATCCCAATATGCCAGGTCACGCTAGAACGGTCCTGTACATGGTCATGAGCAAGCTCGAAATTCTTCAGAAGAAGGCATCACACAGATCCTGATTCCAGTTCCCATTTCTTCTTTGCTGCCTTTCTTATATGGTCTATAATCACATTTAAAGGAGTGCCAGGGCCGTAGTTGCCAGTTATACCCATGGCCTCGAGTTTTTCCCTATCTTCTGGGGGAATAATACCTCCGCCAACAATTTGAATATCCTTTGCTCCGAGTTTCTCAAGCCATTTTTTCACTTCAGGAAATGCTGTCATGTGGGCACTGTTGTGAAGGCTCAGGGCGACAACATCAACATCCTCATCCACAGCTATTTTAGCAACCATCTCCGGTGTTGGTAATAAACCTGCATAAAGTACCTCCATTCCTGCATCCCTGAGTGCTTTTGCAAGCATGAGAACGCCCCTATCATGGCCATCAAGAGCAGGTTTGGCCACAAGAACCCTTATCCTCCTGTTCATATTATCATAGGCTCCTTCCATCCACCGAACACCTCCCTTCCTACGTTTGCAATCTCCTCCAGAGTGGCATAATTCCTTACAGCTTCTATTACAGCTATCATAGAATTCTCATCGCTCAGATATGCGTTCCTCAGTTTATCAAGGCTTTTTCTAACTTTTTCCTCATCCCTCATTGCCTTTATCTCCCTTATTCTCTTCACCTGGTTTTCTTCTGCGGTGTAATCTATTTTCAATACATTTATTGGAGATTCATTCTCCTTTGCGAATGCATTGACACCGACGACCTTCACCTCACCGTTCTCTATCCTCCTCTGGTGTGCGTATGATGTCGCTGCTATTTCCCTCTGTATATACCCATTCTTTATTGCATTGACGACCCCACCCATGCTATCTATTGTTCTGAAATATCTGTATGCCTCCTCCTCCATTTTATCTGTGAGATACTCTATGTAATATGATCCTCCCATAGGATCAATGACATCAGCTATTCCAGTTTCATAGGCAAGAATCTGCTGAGTTCTGAGTGCGACTTCAACTGCCTGTTCTGATGGTAAGGCCCAGGCTTCATCATAAGAATTGGTGTGAAGGCTCTGCGTCCCTCCTATTATTGCCGCCATGGCCTCCACCGCTGTTCTAACAATATTGTTAAGGGGTTGTTGCCATGTGAGTGTGTATCCAGATGTCTGGGTGTGGAAGCGAAGCATCATAGACCTTGGATTTCTGGCACCATATGTCTCCTTCATCTCCCTTGCCCATATCCTTCTTGCAGCCCTGAATTTTGCTATCTCCTCGAAGAAATTGATTGAACTGTTGAAGAAGAAGCTCAATCTGGGGGCAAAGGAATCCACATCCAGCCCATTATCAATGCCGAGTTTGACATACTGGAATCCATCTGCAAGTGTGAATGCCATCTCCTGCACTGCAGAAGCACCTGCTTCCCTTATGTGGTATCCGGATATTGATATGTAGTTCCACTTTGGCATGTTCTTCGTTGAAAAAACCATCATGTCCCTTATTATTCTCATATGAGCCTCAGGTGGGTACAACCACTCCTTCTGTGCTATGTATTCCTTCAATATGTCGGCCTGCACGGTACCACTCAATTTTTCCATCGGGACGCCCTGCTTCTCTCCAACAATTATGTACATTGCGGTGAGAATATTTGCAGGCGCATTTATTGTCATGGATGTGGAAACTTTGTCCAGAGGTATATCCCTGAATATTATCTCCATATCTCTGAGCGAAGAAACGTTCACCCCGCATTTCCCCACTTCACCATGGGCCCTCTGGGAATCTGCATTGTATCCGTAGAGTGTGGGCATGTCAAACGCAATGCTAAGGCCAGTTTCACCGTGTGATAATAGAAGTTTAAGTCTTTTATTGGTATCTTCAGGAGTTCCGAAGCCTGAGAACATCCTCATTGTCCACAGTCTTCCTCTGTACATATCTGGATATATTCCTCTCGTGAATGGATATTCCCCCGGAAATCCAAGATCTTCATCGTAATCAATATTCACATCCCAGGGTCCGTAAATCTCCTTGAGCTTAATATCAGAGCTGTTTATTCTCTCTTCCCTTCTCCCCTTTATCCATGGATCGAGCGTCTCCTTTCTCCATCTTTTTTCATCCGGCATTAATGGAATATAATAAATTTTAACAAAATACTTTCTATTAGAAATGTATATTAATCCATATATCATATAGGTATATGAGAATTGCAGTAGTTCTGAATGGAGAACAGGTTAGTTCCATGGATGATGGAGAAGTAGCACTAATATTTGAAAATGGAAAAATGGTTGAAAATTTTCATCTAGACCACAGGGATGAACATCCCGGTCTTTACAAGCTCTCACAGATTTTGCCAAAGAATGTGAATGCTGTGGTTACGAGATCATGCGGTCCACCAGGATTCAGGCTTGCCATGAATAACAATGTTCGACTATACAAGGCAGAGGGAAGGGCAGAGGATATTGTGAGGAAAATAGAAAATGGCGAAATAATTCCTGCCAGGGAAGGGGAGATGGGCCAAAGGCACCACCACCATCATGAAGAATGCCACCATCATGAAGAATGATATTCTTCATTTTTTTTAAAAATAGAAAAAATAAGTATTTAGAAAGACTTTACCATCATGGTCTCTAAAATTAAAATCAACGGTAAGGAATTCAAATATTTTGACCTGAAGGAACTTGAAAATAGAGGATATAAGATAGACAACCTACCATATTCAACAAAAATACTGCTAGAGAATCTTCTCAGGAAAATGGATGGGAAATATGTAACAGAGGATCACATTGCAAAGGTGATTAACAAAAAAAAGGAAGAGATACCATTCTACCCTTCAAGGGTAATTTTACAGGATTATACAGGAGTGCCTTTAATTGTCGATCTAATAGCAATGAGAAATGCTGCAAAAAGGATGAATAAAGACCCTGAAAAGATAAATCCTGTTATACCTGTGGAACTCGTTGCAGATCATTCTCTGCAGGTGGACAGGTTTGGAACGAGCTACGCAATAATAGAAAACAGGTCTCTGGAATATAAAAGAAATGCCGAAAGATATTCTGCCCTGAAATGGGCACAGAAGAATTTCAAGAATTTAAAAATAGTGCCTCCAGGGAACGGTATTGTTCATCAGGTGAACATAGAATTTCTGGCGAGGGTAGTGATGGAGAATGATGGTTATCTCTATCCAGATACTGTTATAGGGACTGACTCACACACCACAATGGTCAATGGAATATCCGTGCTGGGATGGGGTGTCGGAGGACTTGAAGCTGAAGCCGTAATAGTGGGAGAACCATCATATATTCTCGTTCCAGAAGTTGTTGGAGTGAAACTGACCGGAGAGCCGAGGGAAGGTGTCACTGCAACGGATATAGTTCTATCAATAACTGAATTTCTCAGGAAGAGCAATGTAGTTGGAAAATTCGTTGAATTTTATGGAGAAGGAATGGATCTCCTTACAGCTCAGGACAGGACAACTATTTCTAACATGGCTCCAGAGTATGGAGCAACTATGGGATTCTTCCCAGCCACGGAGGCAACATTGAAATATCTTTACCTCACCGGGAGGGATGAAAACCACATAAGGATAGTTGAGGAATATCTTAAAAGGCAGGGTCTTTTCTATGACGGGAAGGAGAAGAATTATGATCAGAAACTTGAATTCAATCTTTCATCTGTGGAGCCTTCAATAGCAGGACCTGCAAATCCTGAAGACAGAATATCTCTGAAAAATTTCCAGTATATAAGAAAATTGATCCAGGATACACTTCAGAAGGATTACAATTCGAGGGAAATTAAGAAAGAAATTATAAGGATGAGGGGGGAAGACGTTGATATAGCAGATGGAGCGGTTGCGCTAGCTGCAATAACGAGTTGTACAAATACATCCAATCCAGATGTACTTATAGGTGCTGCACTAGTTGCAAAGAAGGCAGTGGAAAGGGGTCTTCGAGTAAAGGAATATGTTAAGACGAGTTTTGCTCCAGGGAGCCCTGTGGTTGCTGAATATCTTAAGAAGGCGGAACTGATGCCATATCTTGAAGCACTTGGATTCCATATTGTAGGTTATGGATGTACCACTTGCATAGGCAATGCGGGGCCGCTCATCAAGGAGGTTGAGGAGGCAATAAAGGAGAAGAAAATTTACACCGCTGCCGTCCTGAGTGGAAACAGAAATTTTGAGGGAAGGATAAATCCATATGTCAAGGGTGCCTTCCTGGCCTCTCCTATGCTTGTCGTGGCCTATGCCATCTCAGGAAGAATAGACATAGATTACGACAATGAACCCCTTGGAATAGATCCGAACGGAAACGAGGTATTCCTGAAGGATATATGGCCTGATAAGAGGGAAATAAGAAGATATGAAGAGGAGTTCATGAACAGGGATATGTATATTTCCAGGAAGGAAAAGATATTTGAAGGCGTGGAAGAGTGGAAACAGCTGAAAATACCCGAGGGAAATATATATGAATTTGATGAGAAGAGCACATATGTAAGGGAACCTCCATGGTTTGATGTTTCTTCCGCATTGAAAATAATAAAGGATGCAAGGATATTTGCCGTATTCGGTGATAGAATTACGACTGACCATATATCACCAGCAGGAAACATAATACAGGATGTTGATAAATACAGGAAGATATGGGCTGATTATCTTAAGATAGGAAAGAAAGCTCTTGAAAATGTTGATATCCCAGCCGCAAAATATCTTATGGAAAACGGGGTATCTCCAGATGATTTCAACACTTACGGAGCAAGGAGGGGTAATCATGAGGTAATGATGAGGGGTGGTTTCGCCAACACAAAGATAAGGAACCTCATGATAGATACCGCTGGAGGTTTCACAGTACATTATCCAACCGGCAAGAAGATGACATTTTTCGATGCCTCACAGCTTTACAAGAAGGATAATGTACCTCTCGTAATATTCGCCGGAAAAATGTACGGTGTGGGAAGCAGCAGGGACTGGGCCGCCAAGGCAACGTACCTTTTGGGTATCAGAGCAGTCATAGCTGAAAGCTTTGAAAGAATACACAGGAGTAATCTCACTAACATGGGAGTAATTCCAATCGAGGCGGATACAAAATCACTGAATCTTAAGGGTGATGAAACGGTTACAATAACATGGGACAGGATATCCCCGGGAACTAAGGTCAGGATAACAATAAAGGGCAAGGATGAAATGACAATAGATGGAAAGATAAGGCTAGATACCCCAGCTGAAATAGAATACTGTGAAAATGGAAATATACTGAATTATACATTGAAAAAATTATAAAAAAATTTAATTTATTTTTTCTTCTTTCTTCTGATTATTACGGCAACGAATACCGCTATTATAATCAATGCGAAGATGGCTATTATATAAGGCAGGGCGGAGCCTGACGTTATCTGTTCCAAGGCAGTATTCTGTACTGTAACGTTGAAATTGTATGTAGTGAAGAAAGGTAAAACAGAATTATTGAGCCTGTAAGAAAGGAAAAGTTGAGAGGGATAGTTTCCCGGGGAAGTAGTGCTCCTCACATCAATCAGGAATGTTATGATTATGGATTGTCCTGGATTTATCTGCGTGAATGTTATGTTGTTAGCTGTCAAAGAACCGAGAGGATTTGATGAAGGTACATCTATATAGAATACATCCGGCGTAAGGATGTGGATACTCACATCCATAAGTGATATATTCCCATCATTCGTGAGAGTGAATCTGAAGAGATTTTTGTTTGTTCCAGGGGATACTGGAGGAACAGAATTTTTTATTATTATACTGCCCTTATTGTAAACATTTTCCGTAATTTTGAATTTATTGTTATTGATGAAAAGGTATAGAGGTATTTTGCCTGTTTCTGATGGGGCATTCATCAGGAATGTGAAATTTAAAATCTTTCCGGGTGGTAACGCGGGAAGATGATAGGGAAGGGTGGTTATATTGAACAGACTGCTATCCAAGGAAATATTTACCGGTACTGAAATAGAGTTTCCTCCGTTAATTATCAGGACAGTCAGTGCTATAAACTTTTCATCCTGGAATATGTACGGTGGATTAGTATAGTAGTTAACAACACTGAAATTGTAGTAACCTGGTATAATTATTTTGTATGTTAGGGAATGGTAGCTGCCATTGTAATATATACTGATATTCTGAAGTGTACTATTATCCGGACCAATTATATTGACTAAGAATGTGACTGGTTCAACTCCAAAGGATGGAATAGCACTTATAACTGTATTCTGTTGTTGCCCTGTAAAGGGATACTGTGGCTTATAGGTCACAGAAATATTTGTAACAGGGAGGTAGGAATCCTCTTCAAGGTAGAAGGTTACAGGAACATTATTCATCCCCTGAGACGGGATTACAGAAGTTACAGGAAAATCAGATCCAGCTGCAACTATATGTGGAAATCCGGCCAGTGAAAGGGTGAAATGCTCAGTATGAGAGATACCGAAATATGAGATGGTCACATTCTGCAATGTACTGATAGAAGCATTTCCTGTATTCACTGTGAAAACAAGAGGCAATGAATAGAAGGAAGGGAATGCCGATATTGTGAAATTCTGTTGTTGCCCTGTAAAGGGATACTGTGGCTTATAGGTCACTGTAACATTGGTGACAGGCGCGTTCCCATTGTTCTCAAGAAATAGTGTGAATGGAATATTGTTCTCGAATGATGTTGCTTCCATTGGCGAATTTTCAGTTCCGAAAAATGCCCTTTGTGTAATTATGTTCGCAGAACCCATAACAGGCACGGTTAAATTACTGCTTCCTGTTATAAACGAACCTCCCTCATAGAAGCTATAAGATATCTCAGTTTGATACATCCCTGAAGGATAATTTGCACTTATATTTGTAAGCTGGAATATTGTGGCATTCTGACCGGGTTGCATCACTGGAATTGTGTAATAGTCCCTTACATCTCTGTTAGGTCCGTGGATATACGAATAAGAGAATATCCCTGAAGTAAAATTGAGCGAAACATTCACATCATTTATTTCAGCAGGTACCTCCGACACAAACTGTACGAAAAGCGGTACGTAATCATATCCCGGAGCAACGAGCGAAGTACTGTTTGAAGAATACCAGTAACCCCTTTCAGCTATTATCGGATCCTGCGAAGCTCCGACCATCGGAATCGCAGAAATTATTATCATTATTATTCCTATAATTAACAATATTTTTTTCATTCTAACACCTCGTTTAACTCATTGACCCTCACCTTCTTCATAGAAAATGTGAAGATAAGTGAGATGAGTAGCGTGATAAAGCCTATGACATATATGTAATCAAAGGCAAGATCTGATGGAAAAGTGGAATATACGGGAGTGAAGGGTATAGGACCTAAAGGTTCCGGGATATAGCCTACCATGGCAGGAACTACGAACTGTGTTTCAAGAACTCCCGCGACTGCAGGACTTACTGTTGAACCAATATTCCTGAAAACTGTATTCATACCCGTTACCATGCCGGTGGAGTCCCTGGGGGTAGAAATGATGATCATATTTATTATCCCAACAAATACGAATGATGTTCCAGAACCTATAAAAACTGCATCCTCAGTAATTGATGTTACACTCCCTCTATTGAAATAGAGAAGTATGAATGCAACAAGCATCACCCCCGTTCCAATTATTATAGAGAGTTTTGGGCCATATTTCCTCACTATAAGGGCTCCTATAGGAGCGAAAACTATCGCCATCAGGCTACCTGGAACCATCACAAGACCAGACGTCAATATATCTTTACCGAATCCAGCGGGTGATGGGTCCTGAAGCAATGGGGGTATTGTATAAAAGAGATAGAACATCCCCCCCGAAGCGAAAAGTCCTGTAAGATTTGCAAGGAAAATATTCCTTATTTTGAGTAGTTTCAAATTTATGAATGGTTGGACCACAGTGTTCTCATAAATCAGGAATAGAGAGAAACTTGTCACTGCAAGGAAGGCAAGTGAGATAATCAAATAAGAGGTCCATCCCCAGTAAACTCCCTCTGATAGTACGAGTATTGCAGAAACAAGTCCCACGCTTAAAAGGAAAATCCCTCCATAATCTATAGTTTCCCTTTTTCTGTAGGGTGACTCCTCAAGTATTACCAGCGAGGCAATAAACAATCCAAAGGCTATGGGAATGGCGGAGTGGTAGGACCACTGCCAGTCGTAATTCTGAGTTATCCATGCTCCTACAACTAATCCCAGTGAAGCTCCGACCGTGAATGTTGCGGATATTATACCCTGAGCTAAAGGCAATTCACTTTTAGGAAGTTCATCATTTAAAAGAGCAAAGGCAACAGGCAGCATCCCCATTCCAAGTCCCTGGATTGCTCTTATGATTATGAATTCAGTTAATGTATTGGCAAATCCACCGAATGAGACTGCAACTGCATAAACAAGGGCAAGGATAACAAATACCCTCTTCTTTCCATATATATCAGCTAGTTTCCCGAATATGGCTGCTGAAATTGTTCCCGAAATAAGGTATGAAGTAATGATCCATGAAAGGGAATCATAACTGGCTGAGAAGAATTTAGAGAGAACTGGAAGTGCCGGAGTTACCATTGTTTCAACATACATTATCATAGTTCCAGCAATTGCCATAATTGTAATCGTCGATTTAGCCCTGGTTGTGAATGCCATGTTCTTCCTCCATTATATCTTTTAATTCTTCTTTTATCCTGAGAATAGCATCTCTGTCACCCCTACTTATCAGGGTGATGAGTAGGGAAAGAAGGTCTGTAACTTCATTTCCTATAATATCGCTCAATTCTGAAATATTATTCACGAAATCCTTCGATAGAAGAAGAGAATAATCGTCCCTTTCATAGATGAGTATATGGTCCCTCAGGTATGACTCCATAAGTTTCTTCCTAAGATTGTCCCTCAGATTCTCAAGGGTATTAACATAATTTTTACCCTTTTCAGTCAATGAATACAATTTCCTTCCATTGTTTCTCTTTACTATTACAAATCCATCCTTCTCGAGATCCCTGAGGATGGGAAAGAGAGTTCCACTGGACATCCTTCTATCATGAGTTGAAAGAATCTTACTTAACTGGTAAGAATTTCTGTCTCCCCTTGAAAGTATAAATATTATCCTGACACGATTGAAGGATGTCATATGTCTATTCCGACATATAAAAGAGTTAATAAATTTTATTTCGTGAAAAATACAAAAAAATTCAAAATAGGACAAATAATATATAAGATGTTTAGTATTATGGAATAGTAAATGGATGTTGAGGATTTCATAAAGGAATTGATAAAGATATACTCAGATCAGAAGGGTCTTCTACAGAACTATTACGACTCATTATTTTCATTAATTGAAATAAATGTTTCCAAGAAAATAGGAAATGAACTTGGAAACAAAATGATAAATGAATTGAGGAACTTGATGCCCGGTGAGGTGGAAACATTAAATTCAATATATCCTCTTCTCCAGAAATACGCATTTATAAAGTTAGAACAGCTTATTGGGGTAGAGAATCTACCCTCTAATTGCAAATTTATACCTCCGAAAAGATTGCTGAGGATAAATGCAACCGAGATACTTGATAATCTTATAAAGGGGGAGGTCTGCGTAACTGACAACCTAAGAAAGGTCGGTAGATCGGTGAATAATGCCGATCTGATTAAAATATTCACAGATCTTGTTATAAGGCATGAAAAGCACCTTGTAAGATTGAGAAAATTGTGGGATGAAGTAGCTTCATCAGGTGAGGAAATTTTCTGATATTATTTTCTGTAAAATTTTCTGTAAAACTCCATAGATTTATTTATACTCTCTTCTTCAACACCTTCCTGCAGGAGCATCTTAATCCTGCTTGGAACTGAATCTGCAGGAAGTACAAAATTTGGCTTGTTGATATCACCGGCAAAATCTGTCTCAAGGAAGAATCCTTCATTGCCCCAGGGCACATTTCTTGCATTTTTCCTGTTTGCAGGTACTGAAGGTATAATTCCACAGTTATCTGAAAATATTGGCTGGCTGAAATGTTTTATAATTCTATCCCTTTTACCTACTCTGGAAGCAAGTTCCATTATTCCACACATACCCTGAGAATCAAGAGATTCAGTATGAAGTATCACAGGAATATCATTGTCTTTGGATACTGAAAAGATATAGGACATTATTTCATTACTTGCATCAATAATTTTCTTATCCACCTGGAAATGTGGCCTTCCAACTTCCCCGATGGCATCTGCTCTGTGCTCTATTATTTCTTGGACGGATATGTCAATAGCTTTTTCATACAATGAAACGGCTTCCTTAATATCCATATATTTTAACATTTCAATAATGTTCACTGGATAAGGACCTATTGTAATAACTACATCAAGACCCTTTTCCATAATTTTCTTTGCAATTAACTCAGTTTCCCTATATTTCTTGACAAAAGAATCAATGGTGAAACAATTTTCAGTTAAATTCACAATATTCAAACCGGTACCTCCATTCATTCCAAATCTCTTATAGAAATAATCAATAGATTCATCTTTAAGATGAACGTGATTGTCGAATATTATCATTGTAATACTAAATCATTCCATAAATATTTATTATTCCATTTTTGTGACAAATAATAAAATATACCATTTTCATGACATGCGGTGCTTGAGAATCAATTCGATAGGCTCGGACTGTTCATAGAAAAGAGGTATAAGATTATCATAGCTATATGGATAATAGCACTGGTTATTCTTGTTCCATTTGCTGTACTTTCCACATCTATCACAAATTATAATGTTGAAATGACTAATAGCAATACATCCTCAATGTCACAGAAAGCCCAGAATATATATAATTCACAATTTCCATCAAATAATTCCTCCAATAATGACACTGCTGTAGTTCTTTTTGTTAATGGATCATTCTATTCCTCATATTCGTACAACATTTGGCAGCAGATAAATTCAACTTACAGGCAGGGATTGAAAGGCACCGGCGTTACAAATCTCATATCTCCATACCCCGTGGCAAACCGTGTTCTAGATTCAGCGGGAAGGGCAGTTTATAAGATTTATGTTAATATATATAATGCGTCGAATGGTATAATCAAAGGTTATGTAAAGATTCTCAACGGCACAAAACAATTCATAAATTTCACTTTTAGTCTTAAACAAATTGACAATGCTTTTATTCTGACGCACGTAAAAGTGAGTGGCGCAATAAATAATTTCACATATGCTCTGAATATGACTAATTCGCAGATAATATATACGTCTGAGATGATATATGGAATACCTCTATCATTCTACAAAATTTATGTTCAATCTCTATACACACAACCACAATTGAATAATTCCAGTAGGGACATATTGGTAGAAAATACACTTCTCAATGAAACTCACGACTTCGACGGAAGTCAGTCATCGCTTGCATATTTTAATATTTTTTATAATGTGTGGAATAGCACATCTATGCAGATTGGATCAAGGCTAAATTATTCTATTGCTACATCAGTGAAGGAATTTGCTTCAAGCATGAATTCGAGTGAACAGGATTTTTTCCTGACAATTTACAATTCCTTCAATGTTTCCTCATATTCCAATGTAAGTGCTAGAAAATTAATAACTTCAGAACTTCTTTACAATATTTCATACACTCAATTTGGAAGATACAGTCCTGATATATTCAATCTCACGTACCAGGCATATGAAGTGGGAGGGAATATAACATCGCTTTCATGGAATATCACAGATAGCTATATTAACGAATCTTCCGTCTCAATTTATAACTTTACTAGGGAATTTTTTGATATGAATATCAATCAATTTTCATATTTTATAAGAAATATGACATCTTTTAATGATACACTGGAGGAGCAACTGAATGCATCAGCGCTTTATTCCGGGATAGAGGAAATATCATCATCCCTGAATTTATCCATAAACGAATATTATAAATATTTAATTGAAAATAATTCATCTTTTGTTTCCAATGATTACATTAATGCCATCTCACACAATTTAGATAAACTTTCTTCTGTATTGGGTTATTCTGGCACATACATAACAAAATATTTCATAGAAAATGGATCTTCAAGATCATCATTTTATTTTTCTGAAAATTTCATATCAAGGGAATTTGGCGGTTCACCATACTTCTATTTCACAAACAGTTCAAAATTTATAACAATCGCTAATGAAACTTCTGGAAATATTTCCAATATAGTTGCGGAAAATTACAATCAGTCTGGAATGAAATTCAATTCTTCTTTATTCAACGTTCTTGTTCCCAGAAATTTTGGTGGCTATATTATGATATTAAATTTCAACATAGCTTCCCTTAACGGAACAAGACTAACCTCAGTAAACCAGTATATTTCCGATATCCAAAATGATTTCCCGCAGGTTCACATTTATTATACGGGATCCGACGAAATTGCAGGCGGCGTTGAGCATACAGCGGTTTCATCACTTTCAGAATCCATGATAATAGGGATAATAATATCAATAATAATAGTCGGACTTTACTTCAGATCTGCAATTCTAGCGTTCATACCTCTCGCATTTTTTGGAATTTCTTATTCCATAACCCTTGGTATAGTTTATCTAATTTTTGGAGTCGTTCAGAAAACAACGCTATCATTTATAGTTACAACTCTCAGTGCTATACTGATCCTAGGTCTGAGCGTGGATTACTCCGTATATATGCTGAACAGATTTGTCAGAAGCAGGGCAGAGGACAGGCTGGAAAATACGGTAAAATGGGCCGGACATGCAGTATTCACATCAGGTCTCACAGTTATAATATCTTACATAGTACTGGCTCTTTTCAATATTCCGCTAATAGGGGATGGCGGATATGTTAACGCTCTCGGAATCACAATATCATTGGGTGTTGCTCTCACACTATTGCCCTCATTCCTCAGATTGTTCCATACCAGTATAAGAAGGCCGGATCACCTTGTAAATTTTGATAAAGTGGCAAAGGTCAGCAGAGACCATAGGAATATTCTTGTTGTGGCTCTGGTATTATTGTTTGTTTTCTCACTGATAGTTTACGAAGTTACACCCACATCATTCGACCTTCTCTCCCTTATTCCAAATAATGCAGGTAAGATTGGTTATTATGAGATAGCTTCTAAATATGGTTATGATCCATTAACACCAAATTTCATCCTTCTTAATTTTACAAGTCCCATATATTCAGGAGGGAAATTCAACACATCAGAACTTAAAATATTGAATACAATATCCAGCGGTTTGCTTTCTCAGAATTACATAGGTGCAATATCCACAGTAACATATCCATTCGGTAATATTGTCAATATTACAGATCTTTCTGGTAGCAATTCTTCAATAGGACAGATTTTAAATCAGTCGCTCACATTCATAGGAAAGGATGGAAAGACAGTTCTCATTCAGATCTACCTTAAAAATGTGTCATTCTCGCAGCAGGCTATAAATGCAATGAGTAATGTTGATTCTTTTATCAAAGGTATAGTCCCCGAGAATATAATATATTATATTGGGGGGCCTTCACAGAGTCTTTTAGATAGTTCTAATTTCATATCAAGTTCAACAGTGAAGATTGTTGAGATCCTCGCTGTTATAATTTTCGCTGTGCTTGCATACCAGCTTTCAACAATATTCACTCCCCTCAGGCTCTTATTTAATGTTGGAACTTCGGCACTGGTGGCCGTGGTGATGTTCTATGGCTTTTTCTATTATATATTACACATGCCAATTATAGTTTTCGGACCTCTATTTGTGATAGTAACATTATTCGGAGTGGGTCTAGATTATGATATTTTCCTAGTTACGAGAACAAGAGAAGAAGTGATAAAGGGGAAAAATGATGAAGATGCCATTTCAGAGGCGCTGAAGGAGAATGCCGGGGTAATACTAGCTCTTGGTCTTATCTTGGCCGGTGTATTCGGTTCACTCATAATGAGCCCAATAGCAATAATCAAAGAAATAGGATTTTCAATTACGATGGGGGTGCTCATAGATACCATGGTTTCTTGGTTGTTCCTCATACCTGCACTGATGCTGATAATGAAAAAATACAACTGGTGGCCTTCCAAGATTGCCTCAGGAAAACTGAGGAATGAAAAATAGAAAAGTTTTATAGTATCTTTTCATTATTTTTTCTATGAGTTCTTTTGATTTATTAAGGGATACAGTTAATTCCCTGGAAAACAAACCAGATTTGAAGAAAGAAATTTTATCATTTAACAAGACGTTCCAGTTCAATGTATCGGACGGGAACCCATTTTATGTGGAAATTAACAGCAGTGGAATCAATGTATCGGAAGGAAAGAAGGATTCCCCATCTGCAACCATAACAGCAACAGATCAAATCCTTAATGATGTGTTCACAGGGCAGCTGGACGGTGTAAAGGCATTCATGCAGGGGAAGCTGAAAATAAGCGGAGATATATTCTCAGTCCAGAAACTATCTTCAACAATAATGAAGGCCAGGAAGTGATATTATGAAGGTAGCGGTCATAGGATCCGGAGAGATGGGAAGAGGAATTGCTCTCGTTTTTGCACAGTATGGCAATGAAGTTAACCTTGATGATTCATTCCCCGAGGCTCTTGAAAAGGCGAAAAAATACATCAATGATAACATATCTAAAATGGCAGAAAAGGGTATAATAAAACCTGGAGAGGATGAACAGATCAAAAAAAGGATAAATTATATGAATGTCCTTGAGGAAGCCGTTAAGGATGCTGATCTTGTTGTAGAGGCAGTACCTGAAATAGTGGATCTCAAGCAGAATATATTTGCCACCCTCGATAAAGTATGCAAGAGGGATGCAATTCTTGCCACGAATACATCAAATATAAAAATTTCACAGATTGCAAAAAATGTGGTTCATAAAGAGAGAGTTCTCGGTCTGCATTTTTTCAATCCAGCAAATAGGATGAAACTTGTTGAGGTGATAAGATCAGAGGAAACGGGTGATGAATATTTTGAAAAAGCTGTAAAGATAGGAGAAAGCATAGGTAAAACTCCAGTAAGAGTGCTCAAGGACTCGCCAGGTTTCATAGTTAACAGAATAAATGCACCCGATATGCTGTTCTTCTGCTTGGTTATAGACAAAAATATAGAGAAGCCGGAGGAGCTTGATGCATATGCTAAAGGTCAGGGTCTTCCTATGGGTCCATACGAATTGATGGACTTTGTAGGACTTGATACTGTTGCACATTCACTTGATTATTATGCCCAGACCCTTTCGGAGGAATATAAAAAATGCAACTCCATTAGAGAGCTTGTAAAGAATGGAAAATTGGGAAAGAAGACAGGCAAGGGATTCTATGACTGGTCCACTGGAAAGGCCTCTATTCCCAAAGCAGAGGCAAGTGAAAAAGTAACAATGATGGACATATTCGCAATAGAAATAAATGAGGCAGTAAAACTTCTTGAAGAACAGGTAGCCCTTCCAGATGAGATAGAAACTGCAGTAAAATTAGGTTTGAACAGGCCATTCGGTCCAATATCGGTCGCGAAAAGTCTCACAAATGCGGAATTGAAGAAGATGCTGGAGAATCTCAGCAAAACTTTTGGAGTTTCAGTTTTCGAGCCAGCAAAATCGATCAAAGAAGGGAAATTAAAGGAAATTATATCCATAAAGGCTTTTCCAACAGCCGCAGGATCAAAGAAGGAGGAAAAGATGTCAGGAGGTATAGTTCCAAATGTGCAGGGTGAGAAGAAATACTCCAATATTATTCTTGAGAAAAGAGAGAATTACGTTGCGAGAATACTTTTAAATCATCCGAAGCACAACCTTATAAACAGCGATCTTCTCAACGATCTCGAAAATGCCATCAAGGAAATATGGGATGACAAGGAGATTAGGGTTGTTGTAATAACAGGTGCAGGAGAGGAATTCTCTGCCGGAGCAGAACTTTCCCAGTTTATTCCAGGATTATTTGATTTTGTGGAATACACAAGGAAGGGTGAAAGAATTTTCAAGCTTCTGCAGGAAATGCCCAAAATAGTGATAGCAGAAATGAAGGGTTATGTTCTAGGAGGAGGTTTTGAATTATCTCTATCCTGCGATATAAGGGTTGCAACACCTGATGTTCAGATCGCTTTTCCAGAAGTCACTTTAGGTCTCATTCCAGCATGGTCTGGAAGTCAGAGATTAGCAAAATTGATAGGGATGTCAAGGGCTTCATATTTAATTTTGACAGGAAAAAGGATCACCGGGGAAGAAGCAAAAAATCTTGGAATAGTCTCGGAAATATATCAGAAGGGAACAATTGACAATGATACACTCAAACTTGCTGAAAACCTTGCAACAGGAGTATCACCAATTGCAGCCGCACTTGCAAAAAGATTAATAAACAGGGGTTCCGATATATCATATGATTCTGGTCTTGAAATGGAATCAATGGCCGCAGGCATAGTTTATGGAACTGAAGATCTGAAAGAGGGAATATCTGCAATGCTGCAGAAGAAAAAACCAAATTTCCAGGGTAAATAATTTTTTTTAAAGAAAATTAAAGGGCTTTTTAGCCCTTATTTTATTAAGAAAGATAGCTCATTATTTTTGGAACTACCTGGTAAAGGTCTCCAACTATTCCGTAATCTGCTTCCTGGAATATGGGTGCACTCTTATCCTTGTTCACTGCAATGACTATTTTCGAATCCCTCATACCTGCAATGTGCTGAATCTGCCCAGATATTCCTAAAGCTATGTATATCTTCGGTTTGACCTTCCTGCCGGAATAACCCACCTGCCTGTCCTCGCTCAGCCACTTATAGTCAAGACAAACAGGTCTCGAACCGGCAAGCTCACCCTTCACCATTTTAACAAACGGCTCTATCTGCTGAATACCTTCCTTCTTACCAAGCCCTCTCCCAACTGATACTATTATATTGGCCTTTTCTAGATCCACTTCCCTTCCTTTCTTCGGTTTCACAGCTGTTATGCTAACCCTTCCCTTCTGTATTTCCTTGCTTTCTAGGATTGAATTACCGCCAGATGGATTATCATCACTTATGCCAGGAATAAATGTGAATATTTTTGCATCACTTTCTTCTTCAAGGACAACTTTACCTCCAAGCCCATACCTCTTTGTTTTCACAGTACTTCCGTTAATTGAAACATCATATATTTCAGGTATTACTTTTAATCCAAGGCTCTGAACAAGATAGGACGCAACATCCCTGCCTATGACTGAGGATGCTATGAAGATGCTTTCAAATCCATTGCTTTTGAATTCAGAGGATAAGAATGATGATAGAGATTCAGGTGTCTGGTCTCCCTGGATCACAGTAACCTTAGCCGCTCCGTATGACAGTAGCTCTGGTTTATCCTCTGTAGTATAAAGGAAGAAATCCCCCTTTCCTCTTAGATAAGTCATTATTTGCTTGCTGAGATCTGATGCATCACTGAATATCATGAATTTCATCTTGCCACCTCCTTTATGACCTTTGCAACCTCCTGCGCACCTTTGTCAACATCCTCAAACACAATTCTCTTTCTGTCGCTCTTCGGAGCCTTTCTGGAGATCAGTTTACTCATGGATTCAGATTTAATCTGAGAAGGTTCTATATTTATTTTCTTTCTGCCGGCTGCAATTATCTGCATTACAGGTGGAAATCTCGGTTCGTTTATTTCCTGTGCTACGGAAATAACAACTGGCATCTGTGCTTCCATTTCAAGAATTTCTCTTTCAGTACCTGAAGAAATTTTTGCTGTTCTATTATTCACTTCAAGAGAAATAGCGCTTGAAAGAAGCGGTTCATTGATCAGAGAGGATATAATACCCGGCAGTAATCCCGTCATGGAATCTGCCGATTGATTTCCAAGTATAACCATATCGTGGGGAATCTGTTTTATTTTTTCTGAAAGTACCTTAGCTGTAACAATTGGATTTGACTCTTGATACCCAGTGATTATGAAACCCTCATCAACTCCCATAGCATATGCCTCTTTCATGACCTGTGTGGCCTTATCATTTCCAAATAGGATTGCAGTGATTTTACCACCATTCTTTTCCTTAATTCTAACAGCAGTTTCCACAGCATTCTTGCTCAAGTTTTCAAATCTGTATGGAACTCCATCAAGGATTGGTTCACCCGTTGATGGGTTCACTTTTATGAGCTCTAGATCCGGAATCTGCTTGATCAGCACTATAATATTATACGGCATTATGGATCACTCCAGCGATTATCAAATAGTGTAATATTATATTTTCCTAATTTTTGATAAAGATATAGCTTATATATGTGATCTCTATAATTAATGGATTTATATGAGTGACGGAGTGTATTTAGTTTATTACAAAAGAACCGCTTTTTCTAGATCCAGACCTAACGACCCCGCCAAGGATGTTTTTAATAACATAAGAATGGATGAGGCAATGGCATTGCTCATGAAGGATGCAGTCAAGAATACGGGAATTAACCCAAAGGAAATAAATGATGCAATACTTGGCTCAGCATTGCAGGTAGGGGAGAACTGGATGTATGGAGGGAGACAGCCTGTCCTTCTTGCAGGATTGCCTGTAGAAGTACCTGCGATGGCACTAGACAGGGCATGTTCATCATCCCTCAATGCTATCACAATAGGTGCAATGGAAATAATGACAGGTAATTCCGACATAGTAATGGCAGGAGGGATGGAGCATATGACCCATGTTCCTCTGAACGACAATCCTATGGTCCAGCCAAATCTGAAATTACTTCTCAGGCCAGAATATATGAAATACGACATGAAGACTGGCTTCTCTATGGGATTGACAGCAGAGAAACTTGCTGGTGTCAAGGGAATAAATAGGGAGGAAATGGATCAATTTGCTTATGAGAGTCACAAACTTGCAGGAAAAGCACAGGATGAAGGTTACTTTAAGGATGAGATTCTCCCTATTGAAGTAGAAATAAATGGCGAAAATACTATTATAGATAAGGATCAAAGTGTGAGAAAAGATACAACATTGGAGCAGATGAAAAAGCTACCACCGGCGTTCAGAGAGAATGGGGTAATTACTGCAGGCAACTCCTCACCCCTGAATGCGGGGGCTTCGCTTGTAATGCTGATGTCAGAGAAGAAAGTGAAAGAATATGGTCTAAAGCCATTGGCCAAACTTGGGTCATTTGGATGGGCTGCAGTGGATCCATCAATCATGGGTGAAGGACCGGTTCCAGCCTCAAAAAATGCATTGAAAAAGGCAGGTTTGAAAGCAGATGATATAGATGTATGGGAAATAAATGAGGCATTTGCTGTTGTGGTATTGAATGCAATGAAGGAATTAGGAATTCCCAGAGAGAAGGTCAATACCAAAGGCGGAGCTATCGCCATAGGGCATCCACTGGGTGCTTCAGGGGCAAGGCTTGCCGGAACTCTATCCAGAATATTGCAGCAGAGCAAGAAAGAAAGAGGTATGGCAACATTATGTGTTGGCGGAGGCCAGGGCTACTCATTAATACTTGAGAGGGTGTGAAAATATGGATTTTGAGATAACTGAGGATATGAAGGACGCAATCGCAAAGGCAAGGGCTTTTGCTGATAAATATTTTAATGAAGAATTAGCATCAAAATCAGACTCCATGGAGAAATTCCCAATGGAACTTGTGGAACTATCAAGAAAAGAGAATCTTCTTGATTATTCAAACCCATGGAAAGTTTTGGTGACAATTGAGGAGCTATGCAGGAGAGATCCTGGACTTGGAATTTCAGTAACTATTCCAGCCTTTGGCTCTGAGGTTCTAATGCTCTTTGGAAGTGACAAACTTAAAGAAAAATATCTTAATAGAGTAGTGGAAGGAAAGGCCATAATGGGACTTGGTGTCACAGAACCTGGCGGAGGATCAGATGTTGCCAGCATAAAGACAGAGGCAAAAAGGGAAGGAGACCATTATGTTCTTAATGGAGGAAAGATGTTCATAAGCAACGGGCAGATCGCGGATTTCTTTATTGTCCTTGCCAGAACTTCACCTCCCCCATCTCCTGACAAGAAACATAGGGGGATGAGTGTATTTGTTGTTGAATCAAAATCAAAGGGATTCACTGCAAACAAGCTCCATGGCAAACTTGGTGTTAGAGCTACCAACACTGCAGAACTAATATTTGATAATGTGGAAGTACCTGCAGAAAATTTAGTTGGGGAAGAAGGAAAGGGATTCTATTACATAATGACATTTTTCAACATAAGCAGGATATATGTAGCAGCCCAGGGACTGGGGATAGCACAGGGTGCATTGGACAGATTGATTGATTTTGCATCAAAATCAAATAACATCAACGATGCAGGTGAACTGAAAGAGGGAATTCAGTTTGCAATTGCAGAAGTTGCCACAAGAATAGAGGCTGCAAGAAATCTCACTTACAAGGCAGCTTCTTTCCTTTTTAACTTTAATCCAAATCCTGTGGTTACGAGCATGGCAAAATACTATGCGGCTGAAACAGCAGTATACGCTGCAAAAACAGCAATTGAAATCACGGGAGTTACAGGTCTTTCGACAGAGCTTGAAAGGTTCTACAGGGATTCAAAGATTCTTGAAATATGGGAAGGAACCAGTGAGGTAGAGAAACTTATTATATCAAGAATGATGATGAAGAATCAAGGGGGGAATTAAATGGAAGAGGAATATGAAATTCTGGAAAATACTGTAAAGGATTTCAATGCAAAATATATTGAAAATAATGCATTGAAAATTGAAAATGAGGGTATAAGCGAATTGCTTTTAAAATCACTTTCCGAGCAGGGTTTTTTGTCAATGACCTATCAGGTAGGGGCAGGAAAGAATTTAGATATGAAAGCATATTCAATAATATTGGAAAATCTTGCTAAAGTCTCACCATCGGTTGCAGTTAAAGTACTGCTTACAAATGCTTTCCTCTCAATTGTGAATGATGACGGCGTGCTAAATGAGGTTTCTCAGGGCTCCAAATCAGGGACAGTTGTGTTTTCTGAACTGCTTGGCGGATACAATAGCAAGGAGAAATTGAAAATTGAAAATGGACGACTTACGGGAAAGAAGGAATTCATTCTTGGTGCCAATTCCAACTATATTGTTACTCTTGTTGATAATGGAGAACTTGTTCTTGTGAAATCAGGTTTCAAATCTGTTGCAAGTCACAAGAAACTTGGCTTCAGAGGTCTCGAATTTTCAACTGTTTCTTTCGACACAGGAGATTTCAGTATAATAGGAAAAGATGGAATTGACATCCTGAGGAAAACTTATGATGAGATGGCAATTCCAATTTCTGCAATAGCACTCGGTATCAGTGAGGGTAGCATTGCTAAGGCCATAGAATATGGAAAAGTGAGAATGGCTTTTAACCATTATCTCAAGGATTTCCAGCCCATAGCTTTCAATCTCACAACAAATATGGCTGAGTTATCAATAATAAAGCAATATTTCAGGGATATCACATCTTTGAATTCGGCAGTAAAGGAATCTCTTTATTTAAAGATCAGGGCAATAGAGATGGCAAAAGAAGTCAGCAAGAATTCATTGCAGACACACGGTGGATATGGTTATCTTGAGGATTTTGGTGTTGAAAAATTCTACAGAGATTCAATGGCCTTATCAATACTTTTCTACAATGAAGAAAAAGAAATGGAAAAATTGGCAGAAATGATATTTGAATCAAAGGCCGGATTTGTTTAATTTTTATTTTTTTCTTCTCTTAATTCTCTTCTCAATACTTTTCCCACCATGGTTTTAGGCAATTCTTTCCTGAACTCTATAACTCTGGGTATTTTGAATTTCGCTATCTTGCCCTGGAAGAAATCCTTAATTTCCTGCTCTGTTGCAGTTTCCCCTTCCTTCAATACAATGAATGCCTTTACTATTTCACCATGAACATCCTCTTTTACTCCGACAACAGCTGCCTCTTTAACCTTTGGATTCTGGTAAAGGATTTCTTCCACTTCCCTCGGATAGACATTGAATCCTCCAACAATTATGACATCTTTCTTTCTATCCACAATGTAAAAATAGCCTTCTTCATCCATTTTTGCAATATCTCCAGTGTAGAGCCAACCATCGCGTAGAACATTTGCTGTTTCATCATCTTTATTCCAGTAACCTTTCATTACCTGCGGACCTTTTATAATTAATTCACCTTCCTGGCCGATGGGCATCTCTTTAGTACCAGTTTCCGAATCCACTATTTTTGCATAGGTTGATGCCATGGGGAGTCCTATTGATCCTTCCTTAATTTTTCCAAAGAGAGGATTGAGATGTGTCACAGGGGAGGCTTCAGATAGACCGTAACCTTCTACAAGATGGCCTCCAGTAACTTTCTGCCACTTCTCTATCACATCAACCGGAAGGGGCGCTGAACCAGAAATACAGTATTTAACTGGACTAAGATCAACTTTTTTCACATCTTTATGGTTGAGAATATTGATATAAATCGTAGGTACACCCGGGAAAAAGGTAGGTCTATATTTTTTTATAAGTTTCATTATGCCATCAATATCAGGCTTAGGCTGTAAAATCATAGTCGCAGCGATTTTTACTGGAAAGTTCATTGCAACTGTCATACCAAAAACATGGAAAAATGGTATAACCGAAAGTAAAGCATCCTTTCCATTTTCTAGTCCAGGAATCACCGAAAGCGACTGGTATGTATTGCAAACGAGATTCCTGTTAGTGAGCATAGCACCTTTCGGTATACCAGTTGTACCGCCAGTATATTGAAGGACAGCAACGCTCTCTGGATCATTATTTTCTTTAACTTCACCCTTTCCCTTAAAACCTTCCTTCAATTTTTTTGCAAATTCAGGAATTTTAACGAAACTCTTCTTTGACCTTCTTTGGATGTTGTAAAGAAAGTTAAGGGGGAATTTTAGGAAATCTTCAATTCTTGTTGCTATAATAATAAAATCTTCTTTTTTCCTAACATTCTCCAACCTTGGAATCAGATCATCCAAAATAATAAGAGCTTTTGGTTTAGAGTCACCAATTATATGCTCGAGTTCAACATCAAAATATGTTGGAGATATCTGGACCACAATTGCTCCTATTTTGTTAATAGCATAGTAAGAGATCAAATATTGAGGACAGTTGGGTAGATCTATGGCAACTCTGTCTCCTTTATTGATTCCCAATTTAGTTAAATAATACGCAAAGGAATCAACCATTTCTTTCAATTTTGAGTAATTGGCGTGATAGTTGAAGAAAATCACAGCCTCTCTATTTGGAAATTTTTCAGCACTTTTTTTCAGGAAATCATAAGGTTTTGAATCATCACAATTAACATCGCTTGGAACTCCCTTATCATAATTTTTAAGCCAAATCCTTTCTTCCACAAAGTTAAAAATTTACTGGTAAATAAATTTAATCAAAAATACCTAAATATTAAGAAAAAAATAAAGTAAAATGGAATAAGCTAAATTTTTTTTTGATTAGAAAAGGATTAATTGCTTATTATAATATCAACCTATGGAAGAAGGAAAGAAAGTAGAGGATAGTATAGCTGTGATATCGAGAGTTATGATGCCGCCTGATGCCAATATAGCCGGAAATGTTTTTGGAGGTACAATATTAAAAATGATAGATGAAATATCAGGTATAGTTGCAACAAAACATTCCAGAAGAAATGTGGTAACTGCGAGCATAGAGCATATGGATTTCCTTTATCCAGTGCACATTGGAAATCTTGTAACATTAAGGGCAAGGCTTAATTTCGTAGGTAGGTCCTCTATGGAAGTAGGAGTTGAAGTTTACGCAGAGAATCTTAACAATGGGGATGTAAATTTTACGGGTAAAGCTATAGTGAATCTGGTCGCAATAGACGAAAATGACAGGCCTGTTGACGTTCCAAAATTAATTTTAGAAAATGAAGAAGACAAAAAATTATTCCAGGAAGGGTATGAAAGATGGATTCAGAGGAAAAGCAGAGTGAAGGCAATGAAAGATGCTGACAACGGTAAGAAGCAGTGACTTTGCGAATAAAGTCCCTAAATAAAAAAAATATTGTTAAATATTAAAAATGATTAGGGTATTATGAATAAAATGGAAAAGGCGCCAGATTTTGAACTTGTTGACACTGATCTAAAGAAGACGAAGCTATCTGAACTAAAAGGAAGCCCGGTAATCCTGGCTTTTTTCCCTGGAGCATTTACGTCCGTCTGTTCTAAAGAAATGTGTACATTCAGAGATTCAATGGCAAAATTCAATAAATTCAGGGTCAAGGTATTAGGGATAAGCGTGGATCATCCATTTTCCCTTAGTGCTTTCAAGCAGCAGAACAATTTGAATTTCACCCTTTTGAGCGATTTCAATAAGGAAGTAAGTGCAAAATACGGCGGACTTCATGAAGATTTTGCGGGTATCAAAGGGTTAAAAGTATCAAAGAGATCGGTTTTTATCCTCGATAAGGATGGAAATATAGTATACAAATGGATTAGTGAGAATCCCGGAGTGGAACCAAACTACAAGGAAATAGAAGATGCTATTTCTAAATTGAATTGATTATAACATGTATTATTTATTTATTAATTTCAAGGCTTACAGGGAATCTACATCGCTTTCAGCAATAAATTTAATAAGAGCCATAGAGAGAAATTTTGGAAATGATGAAAGGGTTAAGATAGTGTTAAATCCTCTTGACTCCATGATAGAATCTAATCTGGATAAATACATACAGCACGCAGATCCTTTTCCAGCCGGACCCTATACCGGATTTACACCCGTTGAACTTCTTCCATCCTATAATTACAAGGGAATAATGATAAATCATTCAGAGCACAGGATTGGAAAAGAAATAATTTTGAAAAATGTAAATGAAGCAAGGAAAAATGGATTAAAATCTATGATATGTGCAGCTAACCTTAATGAAATAAAGGAATTTTCTCTAATTAAGCCAGACTTTATAGCTTACGAGCCTCCAGAACTTATAGGCGGCAATATTTCTGTATCAGATTCAAAACCTGAAATAATACTTCAGGCCTTTAATCTCCTGAAGGGAAATGGAATAGAGCTTATAGTGGGTGCTGGGGTGAAGAATGGGAAGGATGTGAGGAAAAGTATCGAATTGGGAGCAAAAGGTGTTCTCGTAGCATCTGGAATAGTTAAATCCAAGGAACCTATTACCGTCATTAAGGATATGATAAATAATCTGGGTGATTGAATGGATGTATTCAATAGAGAAAATTATGTAAAGGCCGATCTAACTAGAGGAAAGATAATGATAGGATCATTTTTCATAGCTGCATTCATGGGTATACTTTCAGGCTTACTACCAATGGGGATGTCCTCAATCGGATTCCTGTTGTTGATAGTTGTGCTATTCTCAGGAATTTTCCTTGTAAGAAGAGCAAATTATGATATAAAGAAGAGTTCCGATTATCTAATTGTATTTTTCATCACTCTGTTTGCATTTCTTGGATTCTGGATAATCTCATTGAATATCCCCTGATATCCATTTACCAAGACCAGGCTTTATAAAATTATTTTTTATTTTTTCTGGTACTCTTACATCGTTTATTCTCATAATTGAAATTCCTTCTTTTGAAAAATCATTGGCTATTTTCACTTTTTCTAGCGCCTTTTTTAAAGAATTGGAAAATTCCACGTCATTTCTTTCTTTTATTATACATATTTTATCACCAATAATGAATGGAGGGCCAAATCTTGTTCCCTTTCCCCACTTCTTGAGGAAATCGGAAACGTTATCACTTGTAACTGGAGGACCGGAGTGCAATATACACTCATTAACTTCAATATTTTCGGGTATCAATACAATGTATCCTTTATCTAAAAGGAAAACAGAAGAATAAAGAATTCTAAATCCTGATGATTCCATCTCACTCTTTACTATGGATGAAATTCTCCTCATATTTGGAATGAGCACTTCTTCATTGCATTTTTTGCAAGGTATTGATATTACGTACCCGTATCTGGGTGGTTCAAAAGAATTCTCAACAGGGAAAAAGAAATCCGTATATTTTTCCCATCTGAACAATCTGCATGCCAGTATGAATGTTGCAAGATTTTCCTTTGAAATATTGGCTGCTGCATTTCTCTCATTATCAACTGGGTCTATTAGAACCAAATTCGCATCTTTAAACTTTTCAATACTTCCATTGATCCCAAAAGGTATTTTCCATTGTGATGCATTTTCTACGACATTATCAAAATTTTTATAATAATATATCAGCAATTCGGAAACATAGCCTGAAAAGCCCTGTACTGAAGATTCAGCTCCGTACACGCCAATTCCTTTCATAAACTGTTTCATCAATCTGGAGTCATTCTTCATTTCATCATTGAATTCATTCTTCACGAATTCTACATGAAGAGGGGTTCTGTCTACTGAAGTCATCATAGTATTTCCGGAACTCATCTTGTAAGCAGGTACTATGTCAACTGAAAACTCAGGATATTCAAGAATAATATAAGGATGTTCAGAATATTCTTCCTTCCCTTCAGTAAATTCTCCTTTCAGGTTTTTGAGAATAGAGATTGGATCAAATATTTCAGAAAAAAGTAGAAAAATATCAAGGTCGGAACCCTTTATATCAGTTCCTTTAGCCATCGAGCCACCAAGAAATACTTCAAAGTTTAGTGAATACTTATATTTCAACTTCTGAAGTCTTTCACTTATTTCTTCAAAAGCTTTCTTTTTCTTGAGTAATACATCCTCTTCTTCTAAGATTAATTTTAAAATATGATCCTTTTTTATCAAAAAAACACCCTATTTATTTGTCATAAGATATATTATTGCCTCAGCTGGTTTATATCCATTTTTTCTAAGTGCTTCTACAGCCCTTTCTTTACTCACTCCAGTTTTATCCATCACTAAATTCAAATCTTCAGGATTTACATCTTCATTTTCCTTCTTCTCTTCGACTGGTTTACCCACGGATTCCTCTCCTCCAACAACCTGATACGTTCGTGTCCCCTGTATTTCCAGGAGAGTAACCTCAGGATTCTTGATTGTTATTTTCTTGTCCGGGAATATAAAATCAACCTGAATAATCCCACTCATATCATTTGATTTTATACCCATCTGTTGCATCATTCTTTTTATTTGCCTTTCATTGACCTTTCCTCTCATCATTAGAGGTCTATATTATTTTAAAATAATATCTTTATTATGTAGATATATTAGTTTATTTACATTAATAAATTTTAATGTATTTCTAAAAATTAATTAAAAGTATAAATAATATATTACTGATATATGTCAGACAGATATATAGGGAGATGATGGTGTTTGTCGGATGATCAAGATCAATCTAGAATTACAGTTAGGTTATCACCTGAATCACTAAAAAAGATTAACTTACTAATTTCGGAAGGAAAATATAAAAATATTTCAGAATTCATAAGGGAGAGCATAGACTCTCATCTTGAGGAGCTATTGAGTTCAGGGCCATCTCAAAAAATGGCATTAAGGCTGGGGAGAAATGAAATTAATTATATAGAGGATATGGTAAAGAAGGGGATGGCAGTAGACAGCGAGGACCTCATAAGAAGTGCGGTTAGAGATTATATCAGGGCCAGAATAAGAGAGCTACAGAAGGATGAACTCAATAGGGTTGCCCAGAATGAGTAACGCTAAATCAAATGATATCAGGATAATTGGCATAGGACAATTAGGAATATCAGTAGCTTCTTTTTTCTATGATGATTTAATGACAACTGGAATAGACTATAACAGAGAAACATTCACCAGTTCGAAAATTGATAATGGTTTACTTTTAAAAAACTTCGATTTTGCTTCGTCCGAGAGAATGGAAGGAATATTTCAGGCTGAAAAGGGAATTGTGATTGATAACCTGAAAAGTCCAATTGTATTCCTTGTAGGGCAGACAGAAGGAAAATTTCAGGAAACAATTATACCTATTATCATTAAAACGCTAAAAGCTTCAGGAGTATTTATAGGTTTTTTTGCTATTGTTCCATTGGGTGCAGATAAAAAATCTCATATAGCCAAGATGAAACCAATATTCAATTTTCTCGACGTAATGGAAATAATAGACTCCGATCAGCTTTTAAGCAGCAGGAAATTGGAAAGGATTCTTGATATCAATAATATATATTACAATGCAATCAAAGAAAAAATCTCAGCAATACTAAAAGTTCTAAATAATTCAAATATACTGGGTATTTCCGTTAGGGATATCAAAATGATGACAGAAATGTTCGGCCCAATCTATTTAAAAATACTGAATTATTCATTTAAGAATTTTAGTGTCATTGAAAGAGATTTCTTTGAGCACATATCATCGTTGGAGCTTTCAAAAATAAAAAGGCTTTATTTAATATTTGAAGTTAGTAATGATATAGATTCAACGGAAATCATATCTTTCCTGAAAAGGATAAAAAGTAGAATACCTGGTATTGATATACGGCAAGGTTTCATACATTCGGATAATGACTTTGGTTTAATTATTTTACATTTTGGGAACATATGGTTACCGTAACATACAAAGATGATGTTTTCTTATTACAAGAAAATTTTTATAAAATGACATAACAAAGAGAAAATATTAAAAGTATTCTTCCTATTATGTTATTAGAATGCCAAATCCTTATGTAGACTCTCTAAAAATAGCCAAAGAATTAGAAAATAAGGCTAAAGAGTTTCAAAAGAAAAAGAAATCAGTTGAAGAGAGTTTAGACAAACTTTCAAAAATAATGAAATTGTTGGAACAATTCGGGTTAAAAGAAAATATAGAGGAGACCAGAAAAAAAATTGAGGATTTACTTAAGAATAGAAATGTAGATGATGCCAGTAAATTGTTGAACGAACTTTCTGAATCTCTTGCGAAGATGTGGAATAATTTCTATTCCAATGATCTCAGAAAGAGATTTGAATTAATGAAGAACGAAATGGGAGAATTTTATGCTGAATTTTTTAAGACAATTCTATCTGAAGATAATAACAGATTTGATCTCGACTCGATAAACAATCTACTGAAAGCGATAGAAACGCTTGACAATGTTATAAGGGAAAAATTGGGGAAAGAAAGGATAGAGAATTATTCCTATATTATTGAAAATTTAGAAGAAGATGTTAATTCAATTTTAAAAAAGAGGGAGGAGATCAATTCAAAGCTTAAGGATATACTTCAAAAAATTTCTCAGTTGGAATTGTATGCATACAAGAATAGAGTTGAAATAGAGGATATAGAAAAAAGTAAAAAAGAAGCTATATCATTTTTTAAACAGGATAATTTTGATAATACCATCAAAATGCTGGAGGATTACAGTGAAGTTCTTCAGGATTATATCAAAAAAAGTATCAATAGAAGAATGGAGAATATAGAAAATCTTTTTGAAAAGGGAAGGGTCATAGAAGTTAATCTTGATGAATACAGAGAAGCGTTTGAAAAAATAAAGGATGGGACATATAATTCAGATATAAATCAAACCTCAGAAATGATCAGGAAAATGGAGCAGTTAATTGATAGAAAGCTGTTTGATGATACAATTTCCAAGTTGTCAAAATTAAACAACGAGGTTAAAGATATTTATGGAGATAACATTCCAGATTTCATCTCGGAAACCATCAAGAAAGTAAGAGAATCCATCAAGGAAAATGATCTGGAAAGGGCTTATAAATATATTAAGGAGGCAAAGAAACATATAGAAACTCAGAAAGGATTACAATCTAGCTTAAAAGAAAGATTGTCTATTTTAAAAGAAAATGTATCATCTGTTCCATTCAAAGAAGAAGAAAAATCTAAAATTATTGATGAAATAAACACGTTGTTATCTTCAAAGATAATAGATGATGACAAAGTTGAAAAATTAGAAAAAGAGGTAGAAAATTATATATACAATCAAATAAATAATTATTACAATGATATTAATGATGCAGTAATTCTTATAAAGAAATATAAAAAAATTGATTTATCCCCTTATAAAATAGATGCATCAAGGAGAGATATAGAGACCCTAAGGAAACTTGCTGATATAAGATCTGAGGAAATAAAATACCTGAAAGAGATAGCAGTGGAAATAGAGCAAAAGCTAAAGGCAAATGGAAATGATACGAAATGTTCAAATGGCGAAGATATAAGTTTACTTATAAAATCCATCAATAGTTGTATTTCTGAATATCAAAAGATCATAGTATCTAATTTTGATAATTATAAAAACATACTTTCAACATACAAAAATTTTCTTGAATATATTGGGTTAAATATTCCTAAAATCGACAAGCTAATCCAGATAATTGAGAAGCATCCAGATAAGAATGCAGAAATGGTCATGTTGTCTGCGGATCGGGCTATACAGGAACTAAGAAAGTTAACTGAAATAGTTATTACGAATCAAAATTTATTAAAAAATTATAATCTTTTAAAAGAAAATCAAAGAGAAGAAGAGACTATAAATATGGCTAATTCAGCAATAGATAATTTTAGTTCCTTAATGATAGAAAAGCGTAACGAGCTGCAAAAAAAGGCCATTGAAATTATTTTAAATGATTTATTCATATCCAATAAAAATATTCCCGATAACACAGATACAAGTCCCTTCAGCTTATTGACCCATGAATCTATAATAAAATTAAAAATTGACGATATTAACAAAGTTCTGTCCAATTTAAAGTGGTTTGAGCAGTACAGGGGGAAAGATGATAAAAAGATTGAATCATACCATGATCTTAAGGACCAGGTCATAAATGCAATTAGAGGATTTTACGGAGATCATCCAGAAATGGCTTTAAATGGAAAACTTGTTGAAGATATAGTTTGTCTTAAGGATGTTAACGCAAGCATAGATGATATTTCAAAACCTACTGAATTTTCAGAAATTGCAAATGAAAGAATAATTAGGGACCTAAGTATTTTTTATAACATAAGCGATGCACAAAATGAAGAATCCATAGATAATACCCTCAAGGAAAGGATAAGAAAGATCCTAAGAGATATAAAATTGAAGAAATCATCAGCACCCTTAAATATGGCGGTCGGAAGAATAGAATCAATTCTGAATGAAAAACCCAAGGAAGCTTACATATCAGCATTAGCACTGTATGATGAAAATATCGAAAAGGGTTATTTAAGAAAGGAAATAAACGGGATGATAACAAGAATGAGGGCTATTACAAACGAGTACGGTCAAGAAGTTCCTTGGTTTCAAGAGGAATTCAAGAAAATTGCTGGGATGATGGTAATAGGAGATTATGTTAAGGCATTGGGTAATTTAAGCGAAATTATAATTAAAGCGTCCAAAGATTTACCATATTTGAGATACCTCCGTGAAAATCTTAATATTCTGAATAATGAAAGTGATATTTTGGACGAGGAGGATAAGAAAAACCTGTTAACAATAAAGAGGATGATATTGGAATACAAATTCAAGGAAGCATATGATGGAATCAGGAATATCTCAGAAAAGGTAAAAAGAAAGAAGGCGGAATCGGAACTTAAAAAACTTGCTGATAAGATGGAAATGATATCTTCAAATATATTAATTAATCTGTTCAATGGAACGAAATGTGAATTCATGGATAGTGAGAAAGATGTTGAGACCATGCTCTCAAATTATCAAACACGCTATTTAATAGCCAAAATGGAAGAAATTAAAAATTTGAACGACATGTTGGAAACTAATATTGATCTCGACGGTATAAGTATTAAGGATATTAATGAAATAGGAATTTTCCTATTCAATTTGAGAGTGAATTTAATAGTTAAGATATCTGAGAAAATCAGGGAAATAATTGATAATTTTACTTTAAATGCTAGACTAGTAATAATCACTCACATTTTTCAGAAGTATCTTGAAAATATGAATATGATAGGTAAGGCATCATCAATAGCTCAATTTTATTCAGAAATCAAATCAATGAACTCCGAACTATTGAGTTTAGTGAAACAATGGGCAGAGGAAATTACTGAAGGTTCTTTGAATTTGGAAACTTTTAAAATGGAGGTGGATACCATAATAAAGGGGGCGGAGATTCATCATCTAGAAAACATCATACAGTTACCTATTCTATACAATCCAGAAGAAATAGAAAAGAGGATAGAATTTTTAGAAAAAATGGGATACAAAGTTGAAAAAAGTTATGAAATAGATTCAATCATAGATGAGATAGAAAGCATATCAGAAAAATTTATTACCTCATTGGACACAAAGGTTTTCCCAACCAATTTAAAAAAATCTCACGGATTTGTCGTAGAATGTCATATTAAAAATAACGGCACTGCCCCATTATTTGATGTCACGGTAACATTTAATGGACAGACATCTAAAGTCGGGGATATACATCCAGAAGAAAGTAAGGAGATACTGATGAAACATGAGAATTCAGAACCCGAGATACTTATGATCAGCGGCACTACAATTGACTGGAAAGACTATATGATTAATTGGGAAATCCCTCCAGTGGTGAAATATATTAGATATATTGAGAGGAACAAGGAAGGCTGCGCATATTGTAGAGGCGTAATACTTCAGGGTATTGAAGCATTAAAATGCAATTTTTGTGGAACAACTTATCATTTAAAATGTGCACAGAGATCTAAAAAATGTATTGTATGCGGAAATGATTTCGGTTTGCAATGAAAAGGTATCTTTTAACAAGATTCGGCGAAATTGACAATATTGAAATCCCTTCAGTGATTAAAGCTGGAAGCATTCCCATAAGGGAAAGCTACTCTGAAAGGAATAAACATATATATATTTCGGGAAAATTTTTAATTATAAATAGGATAAACAGATTCAATACCAAAGAATTCGTAAAAACAATTATACAACTGAGGAAAAAGTACTGGGATAAAATTATTTATTTGCCTAATGCAGGTCTAATTTACGATTATCCCATTCTTTTCTATCTGGGAATAGATGTTTTAGATGATTTATTTATTAGAATACTCGGAAATGGTAAATGTATAACTGAATTTGGCATTATAAAAGGAGAAAATTGTCTCGAGAAGAATATGAAAGAAAAGGAACGAATGGTGGAAAGAATAAAATTATCTCTTGAAAATTCTAAATTTAGAGAATTTGTAGAGGGATACTCAATGACTTCATTTGGGAAGGAAGCACTTAGAATTTCTGATATGCTGCATTACGAAGATATAGAACCATTTCTTGATTTCAGAGAAAGAGATGTCAGAGCTAATAATATTGAAAGTATTTATAGGCCGGAAATAGAATATTTCCGCAGAAAAGTCAAAAATTTGAGGCGGACTTCTGAGAACCTGCTATTAATTCCATGCTCCGCCATCAAACCATATTCACAATCTAAAACTCATAAAATTCTTCATTCAAGAATTTACCCATTCTTGAGCGGTATACAGGAAGTTATAGTTACGAGTCCACTGGGACTTGTACCGAGAGAGCTTGAAAACTTCTTTCCTGTTAAAAACTATGACATACCTGTTACAGGATACTGGTTTAAGGATGAAAAGGAAATGTTGCGCAATCTTGCAATTGAATTCTTCCAAGATAAAAAATACGATAATGTTTTCTTTATATTGAGCAAGGATGAATCAGAATTTTTAGATATATTTCCAAATGCTGAGGGAATAATAGGCAATCTGAATTTTGAAAACTCTGAAAAAATTCAAAAAATAATATCTTCTCATAATATAAAGAAAGATAGAAACCAGAAAAGAAAAAATGAGTTCTCAAACATTTTACGATATCTCTATGATATAAATATAGAACCATCCGAATTGAAGATAGAAGATGAAGGAAATAGGTCCTTTGTTAAAATAGGTAAGGAAATTTTATTAAAGAAAACTGTGGCAGGGGTAAGCATGGAAAAGGACCTGGGTGAGCTCCTTTATAAATCAGATAAGAGATTCATAGAAGTCAGTGGAAAATTTCAAGGGGACAGCGTTTATATCCCAGGAATAGTCTCTATGAGCAGTGATGTGAGGCCAGGTAATGAGGTAGCTTTGGTTTATAATGGAGAAATTATAGGAAAGGGGATATCTCAATTATCTATGTTGGATCTACAGTTTCAAGAAAAGGGATTGGGTATTTCCGCAGTAACTTATTTTCCAAATAAGGAATATCGGTAAAAGGTTTAAATATTAAAAAATATAGTGTATTGATGAAATTTAATAAAGGGGGGAAATTATTCATAATTTCAATTGTAATAATAATGATTGTATCCTACTCTCCATTATTTGTGGGTGGAACTCCATCCAGTTTACAATCATCTACGAGCGGAAATCTTTATATTCAGAGTGGGACGACATTCATAATAAATGAATATACGGTTGATCCTCTAACTGGTCAAACAGGTCAATTCGGCATGAGCGGTTCTCTATATGTCAATTCATCAGCCACCCTAATTATAGAAAATGCAACTCTATATTTCAGGCAGGATATAATGCATCATTACAGGATGTTTGTGAATGGTACTCTGATAATGAATAATGCGGTAATAGAAACATCTTACAATTCAGTTAAACCTTACCTGCCTTTGAACATATCTTTTTATAATGCTTTAGTTAGGACTAATGGGGCTCATTTCCTTTTTCCCGGAAAGGTTTATTTTTATAAATCAACTCTTTTTATGAGGAATACATATTTTGATAAACTTCCTGGAATTCCATCGCAATTAAATCAGGGAAATATCAGTGATTCTTCACCGACACCATCATTTTATTATACAACAGGATATTTTGACAATGTTTATTTCAAAAACATGTTTAATCCAACCCCGATTGGTTTAGTTTACTTTATTAATTCAACTGCCAGTAATACTCCTGTAAATATTTCTGCCGGAAGTTTACCATATACAGAATATTCAACTCTTACGAGTTCTTCTTACCCTTCACAGACAGTGATTTCAGGAATTAATCTTAATCTAAATTATATATCAAATTCAAACGCTACAATAACTCTTTATGCAGATGGAAAGAACATCTCTCTTGTTAATCGTAATATCTCTTCATCATCTGGAAAGGAATTATCAGATAATATTTCAATAAGCGAACCTCTCCTTCCACTGAGGTTATATCAGTTATATAACAATAAATTGTATGTCACAATTAAGGATACTTCCAAAACCGGTTACTTCAATGTGATGAAATTAAACTTCCTCTTATCTACGAATGATACCTTTAACTACTACGGCGGCAATTCTTCATTTTATTTTAACATGGTTTCAACAGATATTTATGGGATGAATGTTTTCATAGATTCAAATTTCCTGAATGATACAATCTATAATGGTCTTGAACAAAATATAAAGAATGTAATAGTTTTGGAAAGGGATTCCAATCTATCCATTGTCAATCTAACAGTGGCAGGGAGTTTGAATGGAACTAATCAAATGACGGATAATCCGCCATTCTTAGTCGACAAGACAAGTGAGGTTAACTTATTCAGATTCGCTGATGTGAACGTTGAGAATTATCAAGGTTATCCTGTCAGTGGACTTAAAATAAGTGCTACTGAAACCTGGCCTAACAATTATCCTAATGCCGAGCAGTTGGTAAATATGGCGGCATCCTATAATTCAAATCTTCAAAATATTTTAGTATCGAACGGATTTATTCAATCTAATTTCAATTATACATTTAATGGAGTGGCATCCTTACCTCTGCTCAGTGATATTTTTACCAATACCACCAGTCCTAACACATTGATTATGGGACATTATGAATTATTTCTACCCGATGGAGCTAATTATAATCTAACTCTAGACTCATTTCCTTCAATGTCTTCCTCTTCTAATACCGCAAAGATAAATATTACATATGATTCTCCTTTTGTATATTTTTACGTTAATTCAATGCCGCAATTAATATATGGAAATAGCACTAATATTGACTTAACCGCTACATCCTATGGTAGCTCGATCATAGGAACATTTGTTATAATGAGCAACGGAACTGAAATTGATTCGTATTCAATTAGTTTGAAATCTAATGTTACAAGTCAGGTAGAGATACCATATGTGGATTCTCTCTCTCCTGGTAAACATAACCTCTCTATAGCTTTTGTAAGTAACCAGGTTTACTCGTCACCTCCTCCATTAAGCTTAAATATTACATCATACAGTAACGTAGAACTTGTTTCGTCCGCTATTTTAAAACCTAAATATGAGATGAATGGAAATGTGATTTCTGGATATAGGTCAAATTTATCTGTTACCGTAAAAAATCTAGGTAATGAGAATTCTGGAGTTGTTAAAATTGTAACAAATTATTCACTTCCAAATGGGCAATCCTACTCATTCCCAATGAAGGCGGTAATAAATGGAAAATCGGAAATTACCGAATCATTTATAGTCCCAGCTGTTAATATTAGTACGCAGGGGACTATAAATATAAAAATATCAGCTACACCTTCAAATGGAGTAATACCTTATTCAATTTCAGGTGAGAATTACAGTGCAAATTATTCAATTATTCCACAACCAATCGTAAAAATAGTTTCAGCATCATTTAACAATTCCTATCTTTTCGGTTTAAATGCAAATGGAAACATATTGCTGGAATCAAATGAGGCAGTTTCCAATATAAGCCTTACATTAGGAATCAATGGAAAGACTTTAGATTACAATATATCTTATATCAATGGTTTCCTCAGTATTCCTATAAATATTCCGTACAGTTATCTTGAATTAGGAAATAATAATATATCTATATTCATCAACAATTCAGAACAGCCCTACCTTAATATTTCTCTACCAATTACTGAACATTTCATCGTAGAGAAAAATTATGAATTCATAATAGAAAATGTAGCTTTTATTCTAGATTCTAATATCACGGGATTTGTCAATGGTTCACTATTTTTCACTATAGTAAATTCTGGAAACTTTTCAGTTAGCTCCGTTCCAATTGAAATTATGTACAATGGAATTCAGGTGTTCGCTGGAAATGAGACAGTGAATCTGCCAGTTCAGGTACCACTTAACTTATCTTATTCATATACTATGAATTTTGAAATCATCGCTAATTATAATTTCCTTTATCCTACAAGTTTCACCTATTATCCTTATATGTACTATAATTCGTCACTGAAATTACCGTATGTTTATTCATCTTATTCACTCCCAACACAGTTAATAAACGGTTCATCAATCAAAGGATACTTTTCAATAAATGATATAACAAATTATTATTCCAATAATACAAAGATATACTTCTATCTTGGCAATTATCTGGTGTTGCAAAAATATCTTGGAAATCTTTCCATAGGCTATTCTGGAACACTTAACATAAACGTATCTACCTTAACAATACCGGATCTGATGGGAGGGAATGTAATCAATCAATTTAAAAGCTATATTTTAATCAAAAACTCAGAAACAGGATTCTTTGGAATTGAGATAAATACAGGTATGATAACAATTTTAGAAAGGCCTAATTTCGTACTGTCAAACATAACCATAAATGTAAATAATCATTATACAAGCATAATCTATGCCGGCGAAACTTTTGTGGTCAAATTCAATGTTACTAACAATGGTGGCATTGGTTCAACAGGCATTGTACCATACGTAATCATAGGAAAAAATAATACAACCACTATGTTGTTATACAAAGGTTTTACAAATGTATCTATCTATCCCGGCCAGACTGTTCAGATAAAAACACAACCTATAGCCACAAAATCGGTATTTTCAGGAGTACTTGTTGTTTATTTTAATTATAACAATACAATAAAAACAGTTGTGTCCGGTGCGTTAAATTATACTATTCCACTGAATATTGTAAACCCGAAATTAATATTTATAATCACGCCCCTTTATCCAAATATAAAGGCGGGTTCTATTGAAACCTTAGAAATTAAAGCTATCAATTCTAATAATTCTCAACCCTGGCAGACCAATATAACAGTAACAGTTGAACAGGGTTCCAGGATCATTGAAAGGGTTACAGGAACAACAAATTCTTTCGGTATATATACACTCTCTTTCAAAGCTATGAACTCAGGCAATTATAATGTGATAATAAATTACCAAGGTCCAGTCGGTATACAAACAATAAGTTATTCTGGGGTCTTCTCTGTTAAGCAGGCCCCTATAGAAATACCATCATTCATCTATCCTGTTATAATAATTGTTGTGGTAGTGATTGTGTTCCTTTATCTGATAAATTATTTCAGAAACAAGAATATCGGAATGGTACAATGTAGCGTATGCGGAGCAATACTTCCAGAAGGGACAACAAAATGCCCGAGATGCGGTACGGAATTTGAAAAGGATAGAGTAAAATGTAGTGAATGCGGTTCCTGGATACCAGAGGATTCTAAATATTGCCCGAACTGTGGTGCTTTATTCATAAACAAACATGATCCTGAATACACTGGAATGTCTAAATTAAAGGCGGAATATGAACAATTCCTGGATTCTTATAGGCAGAAAGCAAAAGCTGTTCTTGGCGATAAGATCAATGAACAAGAATTCCAGAGTTGGTGGAGAAACAATCCAGACTATAAGAGTTTCAGGCAGTGGATAATGGAAAAGGGAATTTCCCCAGAAGAACCACATAAGGCGGAAGTGAATGTGGGGGAAGTAAATGTTAAGGCAGAGAAAAGGAAAGGACTATTGAGGCGAAATAAAAAGTAATTTAAATTTATTTTCAATATTTTTTATGTATTATTTAATTATTTACAAAAATATGAATAACAAAGCTCTGATCTTTAGGAAGGGGACGAATAGCGTGAAAATATGTAAATCCCTATTCT
>OGCG01000175.1_pt1 | contig 43223 bp, 41 predicted proteins | sample 1570061 | NCBI WGS metagenome assembly OGCG01 (sample SAMN06268698, study PRJEB24515) | hot springs metagenome | isolation source: Joseph's Coat, Yellowstone National Park, Washington, USA | place: USA:Joseph's Coat, Yellowstone National Park, Washington, USA
CCGAACTCGGCAGTTAAGCCGCTATGCGCCGATGGTAGTCTGGGAGCGCCCAGGCAAGAGTAGGTACTGCCAGGGGGGTAATAAATTATGCAAAGAACATTCATTTTAGATAAGTTCAAAAATATTTCTTTAAATGTAGTATTGTGTTGCCCAGATATTCCTCAAAATACAGGCAATATTGCTAGATTATGTGTAGGGGCTGGGGTAAAACTTCACTTAATTAAGCCTTTTGGGTTTACACTTACAGACAAAAAGCTAAAACGTGCAGGCCTTGATTATTGGGATAATCTAGATCTTATCATTTATGATTCAGTAGAAGATTTTTTTGAAAAAAATCGCAGTATTAATTTTTACATAGCTACAACAAAAGCAAAAATCTCATATTATGAAGTTAAATACACTCAAAATGATTATTTAATTTTTGGCTCAGAAACTAGCGGTTTTGCGCTTGAGTATATTGATAGATATTTTGATAGATGTATAAACATTCCAATGAAATCTACGGTAAGATCACTTAACCTTTCTAACTCAGTTGCAATTATTTTGTATGAAGCTATTAGGCAAATACTAAATAACTAAAAAAGCATCTCCATAACTAAAAAATCTATATTTTTCTTCAATAGCTTTTTTGTAGCAAAATTGTGTGTTTTCTATACCTATTAGTCCAGCAACAAGCATAATCAATGTAGATTTTGGCAAATGAAAATTAGTTAAAATATTTTTTACAGTTTTAAAATTATAACCAGGATAGATAAATATATCTGTTTTTGTTGAACTTGGCTTTAAAAACCCTTGAGCGTTTGAGGCACTTTCAAGTGCCCTTACTACAGTAGTGCCCACAGGTAGTATGGTGCGATTTTCTAGTATGGCTTTATTGTATATTTGCGCGGTTTTAGCTGATATTTCAAAATATTCTTCGTGCATTTTATGTTCTTCAATATTTTGTGTTTCCACGCTTTTAAATGTACCAAGACCCACATGGAGCGTAATGTAGGCTATTTTAATGCCTTTTTGCTTTATTTTTTCTAGTAAATCGTTTGTGAAGTGTAAACTTGCTGTAGGTGCAGCAATTGAGCCTTCAACTTCAGCAAAAACAGTTTGGTAGTACAGCTTATCAAGAGCGTCAAGTTGGTTGTCTTTTCTTTTGATGTATGGCGGCAGTGGCATTGAACCAATATCATATAAGCAATCTTTAATATCGCTATCTGTCTCAAATTTAATAATCTTTTTTTGCTCATTGGTTTGTAAAATTGTAGCTTTTAGGTTTTTTGGTAAAGTAATTATTGTATCGTGTTTAATTTTACCTTTAACAAAACAATAATAGACATTCTTTTGGATTTGTTCAATTAACAGTATTTGAAGCAAACCACCGCTTTCTTTAGTTGCAGATAATTTTGCTGGTATCACTTTGGTATTGTTTAAAACAATTAAATCGTTTGGCGATAAGTAGTCTATTATATCTTTAAAAATTTTATGCGATATTTCTTTTGTTTTTTTGTTATAAACAAATAGTCTACATTCATCTGGTGGTATATGTGGACTTTGGGCAATTAGTTGTTTTGGAAGAGTGTAGTCAAAAATATCTAAATTCATTGAACAATATAGAATGTGCCAATTCCCACTGCTACAATATCGTCTTGATCATCCTTTACATAGCATTGGGCTACAATAGTTGTAGATCCTAAGTGAAGTATTTTAGTTTGAGTAAGAAGTTCACTACTGTTTGTTGCTTTTGTAAAATTTACATTTAACTCAAGTGTGTAAATTTTTTTATCTTCACCAATGGTTTTGAAGATTTCAGCGCCAAGAGCTATATCAATCAGACTGCAAATGGCTCCACCATGCACCACACCATATATATTTTTATTGTTAATTCCGGGTTTTAGAGTGATATTATTTTCTCTTCTTATACCTATTAGTTTATCAAAGTAGCGCATTTTAGAGCCATCTAAGCTTTTTATTAACTCGCTTAAGAAGTCTAATTCTTCTTGTTTAGCACTATTTATAAATTCAATAAGTTCTTTTTTACTCACAAGCAATAATTATAATCATTTGGTTTAAAAAATCAAATATAAGGGACCGCCAAAGCCCCTTATATTATTCTTGTGTTTTAGAGCTTTCTATAATTTTTTGAGCCTTTTGAGCTGGCACTTCCTCGTACCCAAAAAATTTTGTTCTAAAGAAACCTCTTCCTGCCGTTAGAGAACGAAGCGTAGGAGCATATTCTAAAATTTCAGCTTCTGGTATTAAAACTATTACTTGCTTGAAGTTATGCCTTTTACCATAAGTTTCCATTTTTAGCATTTTGCCTCTTCTTGCATTAATATCACCTATAATATCACCTACATTTTCTTCTGGTACAAAAACTTCCATTTCAAGAATGGGTTCTAATAGTGTAGGCTTGCATTTTAAAACGCCTTCTTTAAAAGCTATAGAACCTGCCATTTGAAATGAAAAATCACTTGAATCTACAGGGTGATACATACCATCGATGAGTTTAACTTTAATATCTGTCATGGGGTATCCTGCTAAAGGACCTTTTTCCATAGCAGCCTTAACGCCTTTTTCGACAGATGGTATAAATTGGCGTGGTATGGCGCCACCTACAATCATATCAACAAACTCAAAACCAGCCCCTCGTGGAAGTGGCTCGATTTCAATAGTAACATCACCAAATTGTCCATGACCACCCGTTTGTTTTTTGAACCTTGCTTTGTGCGTTGTTTTGTCTTTTATTGTTTCTTTATAAGCTACTTTTGGCAATTTTAGTTTTATATCAAGACCAAATTTTTTTAGACGAGAAACTACAACTTCTAAGTGATTAGTGCCCATACCAGTTAGTATAAATTCATTTGTTTCCGTATTTTTTTTAAACGAAAGTGTTAAGTCTGATTCAAGGATTTTGCTCATGTATGTAGAGATTTTTTCATCATCATTTTTGGATGAGCCGTAAACTGCGTATGAAATGAATGGCAGTGGCATTTTTACAAATTCAATAGGTGTATCTTTTTTGTCATTTGATAAAGTATCGCCTGTTTGAGTATATTTTAACTTGGCCACAGCAATAATATCACCTGCAACAGCGGATGTCATATTAACTGTGTTTTTGCCAATGAGTGTCTGAAGAGCACCGATACGTTCTTCTTGTTCTTTGTTTATATTGTAGTAAATGCTATCAGGTGTGAACTTGCCGCAAAATATTCTAAGTAGGCTTAATTTGCCTGATTGAGGGTCATTGTAGGTTTTAAAAACAAGAGCTTTTGAAGTGCTACCTTCATTTTTTGCTGATGGCAAATAAGTATTGGCAAACTCTATTAATTTTTGCGTATTAAACCCATTTAGTGCGCTGCCAACAAGTACTGGTATAATTTTTTGTGAAGATATAGCATTTTTTAATGTGTCATTAAAAAGTTCATTATTAAGCTCTTCACCTGATAAATAATTCTCCAGCAACTCATCATTTAGAGATGATACTTCTTCTATGATTTGAGAATGGTAATTATTAGCCTCTTCTTTGAGTTCATCTTTCAAATTAATCTCTTTTTGGTTGAAGTCATAAGCTTTTAAATTTAATGTATCGATATAACCAATAACTTTGTCGTTTTCTTTAATAGGTATCTGTAAGGCAACAGCTTTAAATAATTCATTGATAGACTTAAAAGCATTTGAGAAATTGCTATTTTCTTTATCTATTGCATTAACAAAAACAATAAAGGGTTTATGTTCTCTTTCAAGCTCATAATAAAAACGCTCTGTTTGCGCTTTAACACCTTCTTGTATATCAACTACTAAAATAGCACTATCTGCAGCTCTGATACCACATAGAGCATCTCCTATAAAATTGTGATAGCCAGGAGTGTCAATTAGATAGATTGTTGAGTTATTTTGCGATATGTTTGCAATAGAGAGCTGTATTGAAACTTTGCGCTCAATTTCTTCGCTGTCAAAATCCATAGTAAGGTTGCCTTTTTCTGTTGAGCCTTTTCTTGTAATTTTTTTATTTATAAATAATATATCTTCTATTAATGTGCTTTTGCCGCAACCTCCTGCTCCGCATATTACAATGACCTTTTTATCAGCTTCTGCCATAACTGCCTCCCCTTTTTTTTTAAGTTTAAGAAAGTGATTTCTGTCTTAACTGCAAGCAGTATTCTTTATATTGCGAAAATTTGTTTTCTTTTGAAGAAATCGCTTCAAACCATTCTTTTAACCATTGAGCATACTCTGGATGATTTTGACTATTGGAACGCAAAATCTTGTTTTGCAAATTATATGCTATTATCTTATCTGATACATCTACGGCATCATTGATTGGCACAAAATGCGCTTTTTGTGCTGTTATTTGGTATTTGCCTGGGGCTATTTCTTTTAGATCTAAAGTATCTGCTTCGTAAAAACCAATAATTAAGTGCTTAACTTGCTCATTGCTAACAATTGCCCTAAATAGAATAATTATAGGACTGTGTTCATTTTTAGATACTCTTTGTAATTTTTCAAACTCTTTAAAACCAACAATACAATCTAATTTTCCATCTAGATTAAAACCTTCAGGGTAGGGACCATATTCGAAACCATTTGCTTTGGTAATCCTTGCTGCAAATTCGTCGTGTGAGCTTGCAGCAAAGAAAGGGATGCTCAAGATAAGCTTTTCCATGACTACCTCCTTTTTGATTTGTATTTATAAAAAATGTACAAAATCAAAATTCCACCAATAAGCATAATTATGCCGATTATACCAAAGTATTTCTGAACTTCTTGAAACTGTAAACCTAAAAAGTAACCCAAGTATACATAAAAAATACCCCACAAGACAGCACCTATCGCATCGAAAATAACAAATGAAATAAAATTCATTTTTGACATACCTGCAACAAGCGCTGTAAAGCTTCTCAAAAGTGATAAAAATCTACTGAATAAAACAGATATACCACCATATTTTTCAAAAAAGTATTGTGTTGGCTTATAGTATTTATCTTTTAGCAGTTTTTTTCTTATAATAATATCACCAAAATAACTTCCCAAAAGGTAGCTTGTTAAATAGCCTAAAAATGCTGAAATTATCACAACAACAATAAGGTATCCCATATTTATGTACCCTTTTGAAGCCATCATGCCTGCTATCACAACTGCGGTTTCGCCTGGCACTATTATGCTTGCAAATGCGACTGTTTCTAAAAAGGTAAAAATAAATACAAAGAGTAAACCATATTTTTGAATGTAGGTTGTTAGCTCAGATATTTCCATAAATTCATCCTTATTTTTAAATATAAACTAAATTTATTCTAATATCAAGAGTTTGTTAAAAATTTGTAAAAAAAACTTAGCCTTATATATTTTTTGGAATTTTTTTTCTTGAAATACGAAAAATTTTGTGATATAAGAGAAATATGGAAAAGTTAACTGCGCTTTTGCCAATTATAAATGTGTCTTATTGGTGGTATTACTTTAATAGCTGGCGGGAGTAGTCTATCCTTTTTTTAGGCTTTAATTGGCCGGTTGGGGTGGACTACTCCAACCGGCTTTTTTTTTGCGCAAAATTTATGAGGAGGTTTTATGATAGTAATAATGAAAAAATCTGCAACAGACGAGCAGATTGAGGGTGTTGTTAAAAAGATTAGCGAATTAGGCTTTGTAAGCCATGTGAGTAAAGGCAGTGAACGTACTGTAATTGGCGTTGTTGGAGAATTTTCAAAAGATAAGCTCAAAATAGATCCTCTATCGCTATTATCTATGGAAAGGGGCGTAGAGACTGTATACAGAGTCTCTAAGCCATACAAATTAGCAAGCATAGAAAACAGACCCGAGCCAACAACAGTTTATGTAGATGGTGTAGCTATTGGCGAGGGGAAATTTACCGTTATTGCAGGCCCGTGTTCTGTGGAAAACCATCATCAAATGATAACCACAGCAAAAGGTGTAAAATCAGCGGGTGCAAAATTATTAAGAGGTGGTGCATATAAGCCTCGAACAAACCCCTATACTTTTCAGGGTCTTGGAGAGGAAGGTTTAAAGCTTTTAAAGGAATCTAAAGAAGTGACAGGTTTACCCATTGTAACGGAAGTTATGAACCCAAAAGATTTGGATTTAGTATTAGAGTATGCCGATGTGTTGCAAATTGGAGCAAGAAACATACAAAATTTTGCCCTACTTAAACTTGTAGGACAAACAACAAAGCCCGTTTTGTTGAAAAGGGGTATGTCAACATCCATAGAAGAGCTATTGATGAGTGCTGAGTATGTAATGAGTGAAGGTAATGCTAATGTTATACTGTGCGAAAGGGGCATTAGAACATTTGAAACAGCTACGCGAAATACGCTTGATATATCTGCGGTGCCGGTTTTGAAAAAATTAACTCATCTGCCTGTTATTATTGACCCATCGCATGCAGCAGGTAAAAGAGAGTACGTTCCAGCATTATCAAAAGCGGCTATTGCAGCTGGCGCAGATGGCCTTATTATTGAAGTACATTATAAGCCAGAGATTGCAATTTCAGATGCTTCACAGCAACTAACGATACCTGAGTTTGAAGACTTAATGAAAGATCTTAAAAAATTAGCGCAAGTTTTAGGAAAAGAAATGTAAAAAGGGGCTCTAAAAGCCCCTTTTTATTCAACTTTTGCAGAATTGCTAATGTAGAAATCATTGGGGAAAGTCCCATCTTCGGGTTTCAACACCCAGTAGTTAGTAGCTTCTTTTAATAGTTTTGATACTATGGAATTTGGATCATTTAAATCGCCAAAATTTCGCGAGCCTCCGACACATGTTTGAACGCAGGCAGGCTCAAGACCGCTTTCAAGCCTTGGCAAGCAGAATGTGCATTTATCTACTGCGCCTAATTCTTCATTGTAGTATCTTGCATCATATGGACATGCTTCCATACAAGTTTTGCATCCAATACACATATTAGGCGTAACTAAAACTATGCCATCACTTTTTCGCTTATAGCTTGCACTAGTTGGACATACTCTTACGCATGGTGGGTTATCGCACTGATTGCACAAAATGGGGATAAATACCATTTTGCGCTCACCATTTTCTACCTTATCAATATCCAAAACTTTTGTACGATAGTTCAGCTTTCCATCAGGTACTTCCCACATTGCTTTGCATGCAACTTCGCAAGCTTTGCAATCGACGCATCTATCTTGAACAATAACCATTGCATAGTTTTTTTCTTTTTTTGGTCTTTCAAATAAAGCCATCTTAACCTCCTATTTATACCTTCTCAATGCTAACAAATGAATTCAGAAAAGCTGCAGCACCACTCATAGGATCAGCATCGTTTGAGCAAAATTCAGCATCTGAAACACCTTTTTTGTAGCATCTTGTTGTATATGGGGAAAATCTCCCCCATCCGTGTGCTACAAATACAGTGCCTTGTATTATTTTATCTGTAACTTTGGCTTTAACGGGGTAGGGTGATTTAAGGTTACCTTTAACCAATACTACCCTATCACCATCTTTTATATTTATTGCTTTTGCATCTTGGGGGTTAATCCATACATTGTTGTCATCATAATGTTCAAGTAGCCATTCGTTATCTTGCGTTCTTGCGTGAGTATGTACAGCAACTCTACCAAAAACAAGCCTAAATTCATTTTGTTTTTTTGGTTTATTTGGTGGTGTATAAGTAGGTAATGGGTCAAACCCAGCTTCTTTTAAAGATTCGCAGTATATATCAATTTTCCCGCTGCCAGTATTAAAGCTTACATTTTCACCTAACGCAATTGGGTATGGGTTAAATAGTGCTTTTTTGTATGCATCGAGCATTTTTTGATAAGCTACTTTTGGATCAATGTTGCCACTTAAATCAACATCTTCTGGTATAGGTCCAAGTGATATTACACCGTCTTTTAACAGTTTATCTCTTTGATCTTTTGGCATTTGATTTAATGCACTAAACAATACGCCTTTTGCATCTTTGAATGGGAAAAACTCACCAAGCCCCATATGTTTTGCAATACCGTGTACTATTGCCCAAATATCTTTTGTGTCATAAACTGGATCTACAGCTGGTTCTCTAAAATGAACATAAGGATATTTCCAACTTATAGATTTGAGTGCAGCATACATTTCAAGATACGTAGATTCTGGAAACACTATATCAGCATAAAGCGTATGTTCCCATGGTAAAATATCTACAACCATATAGAAATCAAGCTTGCTAATCGCTTCTTTTATTTTGTTAGAGTCACCATTGTGGAATAATGGATTTGTAGCGTAGCTTATCATTGCTTTGATTGGGTATGGTTTTTGAGTTCTAATTGCTTCCCACAAGACATTATCAAGCCCAAGTACACCTACTATTTCTTGCGTAATAGTAGGAAGATTTGTAAGTGACAAAACTGCACTTGGTGCATTTCTTTGCTGGGCTAGCTGGGCATATTTTGATTCTTCTACATCTGGCATATCAGCTTCTGGAACTTTAATTCTATTTGGCTTAAAAAAACCACCTGGTTGAAACCAGTTACCAAGCAGTGCGTTTGCTATGGCAATAGCTCTTGCAAATTGCGTATCATAACCATATCTCGTCGACCTTCTAGGTGGAACTATAATACAGTTTGGTGCAAAAGAAGAAATCTCTCTTGCAATCTGGATAATTTCTTCTGCTTTGATGCCAGTTTGCTCTTGAGCCCACTGTGGTGTGTATTTTACTATGTGTGTCTTTAGTTTATCATAGCCCGTTGTATATTTATCTACAAAATCGTGGTTAATTAGATCTTCTGTTACCATAACATTTATAAGAGCTAAAACAAAAGCAGTATCTGTGCCTGATTTAATCTGTAAATACCTGTCAGCTTTTGCTGCAGTATGGGTATACCTTGGATCAACATAGACTATTTTTGCCTTATTTCCAATGGCTTTTGCAAAGTGATAAAGCTCACTCACATGAAGTGACTCTGTCTCGTTTCTACCAAGCAATATGATGTATCTGCTGTTTGATAAATCATACGGTTCATGTCCACCAAGAGCTGCACCAAATGTGTAGTAAAATCCTACATCTCGTGAACCTGTGCACTGAGAGTAGGCAGGTATAGAAAAGTTTGTTGTGCCACCTAAAGCTTCAAATAATCTGTGGATAGCAGGCTCACCTGTGCCATGCATTTCAAGCCCAATTGTTTCTGGACCGTATTTATCTATTACTTCTTTGAATTTTTTTGCAGCAAACTCAAATGCCTCTTCCCATGAAACTTTTTTCCATTTGCCTTCGCCCCTTTCACCAACTCTGATCAATGGGGTTTTTAGTCTATTATCATCGTATAGAGTTTTAATACCCGCTTGACCTTTTGCGCATAATTTACCAAAATTTAGAGGGCTTTTATCATTACCTTCAAGTTTTCTAACCTTACCATCGTTTACAAAAGCTTTCTCTGTGCAATTCCAAAAGCACATTTCACAAAAGTTAAAGGTTACTTTGTCAGGCTTGTAAGGCTTCAGTTCTTCCCTTGCGTCAGCTTTTGAATCAAAAATTAAAGGCAAGGACAACAATGCCGAACCAGCTAAAGCACCCTTTAGAAAGGTTCTTCTTTTAATTTGCATACAACCTCCTTTTTCAATCTCGCCCCATCTATACCATTCATATGTCATTTTAGTCAAAAAATAAAAAAAATCCACTAAAATCTTGTTTGTAAGATTTTTTTAATAAAGCTTTATTTTTCACTGATTTTTTGTGGTTTTTTTGTATAAAAATTTACTAATAACTAAAACTTTCATTTTCCTTGACAAAATTTTTCTTATAATTATCATAACAAATGAGTGGGCCGCTAGCTCAGCTGGTAGAGCAACGGACTCTTAATCCGTCGGTCGAAGGTTCGATCCCTTCGCGGCTCACCATTTGTGGTGGGTATAGCTCAGTTTGGTTAGAGCACCAGGTTGTGGCCCTGGGGGCCGTGGGTTCAAGTCCCACTACTCACCCCATGTTTTTTTATGAAAACAATTGTTTGTAGAGATAAAGATTCTTTTGATTACTTGCATCGTATAAAAAGTGGCGTAGTTATTTACCCAGCAGATACCATATACGGTTTTGGTGCATATTTAGATAATGTATTTGCAAATAAAAAGATATTTGAGCTTAAGAAGCGTTTTGTTCAAAAACCATTTATTGTCCTATGTAGTCTGGATTTTGTTTTAAAAAATGCTTTTGTAGACGAAACTGCGATTAATTTGCTAAAATTAGGCGCTACAGTAATTTTAAAAAATAAAGCGACATTGCCTTTTTATGCTTCAAAAAATGGAAAAACTGCATACCGACTTGCATTTAACCCTTTTATAGAAAAAATTGTAAAAAAAGTTCCGCTTACTTCAACAAGTCTAAATGTATCAGAAAAAATACCCATAAACTCTATAAGGCAAATATTAAAACACTATTTTGGGGCTGTTGATATTATAATAATAGGCAAAACTAAAAATATAGCATCTAGTATTGTAGATTTTGAAAATAAAGTTATATTAAGAGAAGGTTATAATTGTGAATCTATAAAAAGTTTTTTGGGGGTATTATGAAATTTTTGAGATGTTTTTATGATGGAAAAGATTATTGTGGTTTGTTGGAAAATGATAGTGTCAAGCTTTTGTCAAACAATTTTTTAGAGGGTGATTACAAAACTTTACAAGAAGTCAATATAAGTAATGTAAAAATCTTGCCGCCTGTTTTAGCATCAAAGATTATTGGTATTGGTTTAAACTACAACGACCATATCCAAGAAATGAAAGACGAAAAACCCAGTGTGCCAAAAATGTTTATAAAGCCTTCAAGCACAGTAATTGCTACACAAGAGCCGATAATTTACCCAAAACATATGTCAAAGAGGGTTGATTACGAAGGTGAGTTAGGTGTGGTAATAGGCAAAGTATGTAAGAATGTTTCAGTTTCGCAGGCAAAAGATTACATATTTGGCTATACAATAATAAACGATGTAACAGCTAGAGATTTGCAATCAATTGATGGTCAGTGGACTAGAGCAAAAGGTTTTGACACATTTGCCCCCGTAGGTCCTTTTGTAGAAACGCAAGTAGACCCTATGAATTTAAAAATTACTACAAAGTTAAACGGCACAGTTAAGCAAAATTCTAACACATCTTATATGATATTCAATGTTTACGAGCTTGTTTCGTTTATTTCTCAAATTATGACACTTTATCCAGGTGATTTAATAGCATCTGGTACGCCAAGCGGTGTAGGTCCAGTTGAGCCTGGTGATACTGTTGAAATCGAAATTGAAAATATAGGAAAATTAATAAACCCAGTAAAGGAGTAGTTGATGTTTAAATTATCAGATAGGATTGAAAAACTGCCGCCTTATCTATTTGCTGAGATTGATAGGCTTAAACAGGAAGTCAAGCAAAAAGGTATTGAAATTATAGATTTAGGCATAGGCGATCCAGATATACCTACACCCAAACAAATAATTGAAGCTGCTCAAAAAGCTTTAGAAAACCCTGCAAACCACCAGTACCCATCTTATGAGGGAAGCTTTGAGTTTAGAGAGGCTGTAGCTTTATGGTACAAAGATAGGTTTGGTGTGGATTTAGATCCAGGCAGTGAGTGTCTTGCATTGATTGGCTCAAAAGAAGGTATTGCACATCTTCCTTTTGCGTTTGTTGATAAGGGTGACTATACGCTTGTACCAGATCCAGGCTACCCAGTTTACTCAACAGCCACAATGTTTGCAGGTGGCGTTGTACACAAAATGCCGCTTTTAAAAGAAAATGGCTTTGTGCCAGATTTAGACGTAATCGACAAAAGCATATTAAATAAAACAAAAATAATGTTTATCAATTACCCAAATAACCCAACAAGCGCCATTGCTACAAAAGATTTTTACAATAGAGTGGTTGAGCTTGCGCTAAAATACGGCTTTTTGGTGGCATCGGATAATGCGTATTCAGAAATCTATTATGATAATTACAAACCAATGAGTTTTTTGGAAATTGACGGTGCCAAAGAAGTTGCAATAGAGCTGCATTCATTTTCAAAAACATTCAATATGACAGGCTGGAGGATAGGTTTTGCTGTTGGCAACAAAGAAGGTATTTATGGGCTTGGAAAGATAAAAACAAATGTGGATTCTGGTGTATTTACAGCGTTGCAGCAAGCGGGTATTTATGCGCTCAATAATTACAAAGTACTGAATGAACCAATAAGAAAAATTTTTCAAGAGCGCAAAGACCAGATGAGCCTGGCACTAAAGAAAGCCAATTTTGATTTTGAAGAGCCACTTGCAACATTCTACTTTTGGGTAAAGGTGCCAGATGGCTACAATTCTAAAGACTTTGCCAAAAAATTACTTGAGGAAAAAGGTATTGTTGTGACGCCAGGTGTGGGATTTGGCGAGTACGGAGAGGGTTATTTTAGAATAAGCATAACAAACCCAAATATTCAAAAAGCCGTTGATGCGATAAAATCGCTATGAAATACGATAATGTTTTTTTAGGTTTGGGTTCGAATATCTCAGATAGAAAGAAAAATATAGAAACAGCACTTGATTTTATAAATCAAAACAATAGGATTAAGATTGTAAAGTCATCGAGTATTTACGAAAGCCCTCCATGGGGTTACAAAAACCAAGAGAATTTTTACAATCAGATTATACAAATCGAGACTAATTTAGAGCCATACGAGTTACTGGTATTTGTAAAATCAATAGAAAAAACTATGGGTAGGCAAACGGATATAAAGTGGGGTCCAAGAAATATAGATATTGACATTTTAATATTTTCAGATATCATAATCAAAGGAGATTTTTTGAATATACCGCATAGGTATTTGTTGAATAGATGTTTTTGGCTTGTAGGCTTGCACGAGTTAGACGATAAGCTAAACATCTTAGGTAAAAGCGTGCAGGTATTGCTTGAGCGCGAACAAGATCGCGACTTAATAAAAATTGTGTGTTAAGAGGTAATTTTTTGCTAAATAGCACAAAGACTCCAAAAGGAGCTTTAAGCAACATAAAAAAGAAATCAAAAGCCCAAATGTTAATTTTGACATTTGGGCTTTTTTATTTAAGGAGGAATTTTAATGAAAATGACAGTGCCTAAGTTTGTTGGTATGAAATCAAAAGAAAAAATAACTATGATTACTGCATATGACTATACACAGGCAAAAATTGCAGACGAGGCTGGTGTTGATTCTATATTAGTAGGTGATTCACTAAGCATGGTAATGCAGGGCAACAATTCTACGATCCCTGTGAGTTTAGAAGAGATGATATATCATGGCAAAATTGTAAAAAAGGGTGTAAATAATGCTTTATTGGTAGTAGATATGCCTTTTATGAGCTACCAGGCTTCAGTTGAGCAAGCCCTGCTAAGCGCTGGCAGATTAATGAAAGAAACGCTTTGCGATGCAGTAAAGCTTGAAGGGGGTCAAGAGTTTGCCCAAACCGTTAACAAGTTGGTTACAAGTGGTATACCTGTGGTTGGACATTTAGGACTAACGCCTCAATCGATAAATATTTTTGGTTCATACGCTGTTAGGGCAAAGACAAAAGAGCAAGCTGAAAAACTTATTCAAGATGCACTTATTTTAGAACAATCTGGTGCATTTGCAATTGTTTTAGAAGCAATACCTTTGGGTCTTGCTAGTGAAATTACACAGAAACTCAAAATCCCTACAATTGGTATTGGAGCTGGCATGCACTGTGATGGTCAGGTGCTTGTATTTCACGATATGCTTGGTCTTTTTGATGATTTTAAACCAAAGTTTGTGAAAAGGTATGCTCACTTAAAGCAGGATGCAATTAATGGTATTAAAGACTACATAAAAGAAGTAAAAAATGGCGAATTTCCTACGCTGGAGTATTCTTATGAGTGAAGTAATAACTTCGATTAATCAGATGAAAGAATTTTCTAAAAAGGCTATTTTATCAAGAAAAAGCATAGGTTTTGTCCCTACTATGGGTTATCTTCATGATGGTCATTTGTCTTTAATTAAAAAAGCCCGCAGTGAAAATGATTTTGTAGTGGTAAGTATTTTTGTAAATCCATTGCAGTTTGCACCAAATGAAGATTTTAATACATACCCAAGAGATTTGGAGAAAGATAGGCTTTTGTGTGAACAAAATGGCGTAGATCTAATATTTTACCCAACCTACGAAGAGATATACCCTCAAAACTATCAAACATTTGTAGAGGTTTCTTTTTTAAGTAAACCACTTGAGGGTACATCAAGGCCAACGCACTTTAAAGGTGTAACAACAATTGTTTTAAAATTATTTAACATCATTAAGCCTACAAAGGCTTATTTTGGAAAAAAGGACGCTCAACAGCTCATTATTATAAAAAAGATGGTTGAGGATTTAAACTTAGATGTAGAAATCGTACCTTGCGAAATTAAAAGAGATGTCGATGGTTTGGCTTTAAGCTCAAGGAATGTATATTTAAACGCAAAAGAACGCGCCCAGGCAATTTGCTTAAAAAAAGCGCTTGATAAGGCTAAAGAATTAATCGATGCAAAAATTCTTGATTCCGAAACTATTATTCAAAGCATGAGAAATGTTATAAACTCTTATGATTTAGCACGCATTGATTATATCAGTATAAATTCTATTGATTGTTTGTCTGAGCTAAATGAGGTTGTTTTAGGGAAAACATTGATATCTTTGGCTGTATTTTTTGGCAAAACAAGACTTATAGATAACATGTGGGTTTAGGAGGAGATATGCTTAGAAATATGCTTATTGGCAAAATTCATAGGGCTACTGTTACACAGGCGGATTTGCACTACATAGGAAGCATTACAATAGATGAAGATTTAATGGAAGCTGCAAATATGAAGGAATACGAGTATGTGCATATATGGAACATAGATAATGGTGAGAGATTTCAAACATACACAATCAAAGGCAAAAGAGGTTCTGGCGTTATTTGTTTAAATGGTGCTGCAGCGCGCAAAGTAGCAGTAGGTGACAAAATCATCATAGCCGCTTTTGGCTTAGTTGACGACAAAGAAGCAGACGCTGTTGTGCCAAAAGTGGTTATAGTTGACAAAGATAATAAAATTGTAGAAAAGTACGAGGGCGTTTAAAGTCGTCATTATGAATATTTTATAAAAGTTCATAGATTTTAAATTAACAAAAGTATTATAAGTTATATTTAGCATTTCGTTAACATTTTCTTGACATTATTTTTATTTTTAATTAACATAAAGCAAAAGACAATACGGGGGATTTATGGATTTTTTTGTTGCGGTTTTGCCTATTTTAATAGTTTTGATTGGTATGCTAGTTTTTAATCGCTCTGGAACTTTTGTATCTATTCTTGGTTGGTTGTTTTGCGTAGTTGTTGCCGTTTATTATTTCAAAACACCATTTAGTGTGGCAATGGGGGCGACACTAATGGGTATTATAAAAGCTTTGGGTATATCTTTAGCTGTGGTTTTTACAATGTTTTTAATCTTTTTAATGAACGAAACAAAGGCTTTATCAAAGATTATTGACTACATCAAAGGTATAACATCCAATAAAGAAGAACAAACTCTTTTTTTGGGTATGGGTTTTGGTAGTTTGTCTACGGCACTTGGTATGGTTACACCAGCTATGTTTCCACCAATATTTAGACTACTTGGGTTTAGCCCAGTAGCTGCAATTGCAATAAGCATACTTTGTTATGACCCACTTACATCGTTTGCGTTGTTTTCTATACCTATTACACTGCCTGCAAAGGTTGCTATGAGTTTTGGTATAAAACCACCTGGTATTGATAGCCTATCTAGCTTTATCTGGGATTATACATTTAAAATTACTGCCTTTTTACCATTTATTTCTGTGTTATTTGCTTTTTTAATGCTGTATACAGTTGGTGGAGCTAAAGCGTTAAAAAAACACTTTTTTGCAGCGATGCTTTCTGGCTTGGTGTTGTCTTTGACTGCTTTGTTTTTGGCATGGTCAAGAATAGCTCCAGTTGAAATCATAGGGATTTTATCTGGTCTTGCTACAATGTTTTTTGTTTATTTTTACTATAAAAGTGGTTCAAATGTCACCAAAAATCAAACTTTTTTTCAAAAAGACCTAATTGTTGCATCATCTCCATTTATCTTGCTTATTTTGCTTTCATTTGTGGTAAATATGCACGCTGTTAGACTTTATTTGAGTAATTTGTTAAACCACTATGAAGTAATAACTGTTTTTGCTGACAAAAAAGAAGATTTGAACATCTTATCAAGTGTGTGGTTTTTGATAATGGTAGTTTCGATATTGTCAATTTTTATCTTAAAGCCTACGGCAAACCAGCTTAATAATGTTGTTAAATTGTGGTTAAAAAGGATTTGGGGTCCATTCTTGGCTTACTCACTTTTTTTTGGTGTTGCCTATGTTATGGCATGGTCTGGAATGGATGTTGTAGACGGAAAATTATTGCCAGCAACAAATTTTATTCACAATAATATGGATATTATCATTGCACAAAGTTTTGCGCATAGTTTTGGCTCATTTTATCCATTAGTTGCGCCATTTTTGGGTTTGATTGGAGCGTTTGTTGGCGGTAGCGCTACTGCGTCTAATGTTTTATTTGCAAAAATTCAATGGGAGGCTACAATATCAACTGTAGGGGTAAATTCATTTATGTGGATTTATGCGGCCCATGCTGTAGGAGGTGGGATTGCATCAGCTATTACACCATCAAAAATTACAAATGCAGCAGCTACAATTGGTGTTGGTGGCAAAGAAGAGGCTCAGTTTATTAAGGCAACAATTTTGCCAGTACTTTTTATGTGTTTGTTGGTTGGTATTTTGTCTATGATATTTATATATTTGTAAAACTAGGAGGTGAATTATGGCTTTAATGAACCTAAGCAGGTTTATATTAGAAGAGCAAAGACGATTCAAAGAGGCAACAGGTGATTTTACAATTATTTTAGAGCAGATTGCATTTGCTTCAAAAATCATCGCAAGGGAGGTAAACAAAGCAGGTCTAGTAAATATTTTAGGAAGCCTTGAAACGCAAAATATTTTTGGCGAAACTCAACAAAAACTCGATGTATTTGCCAACCAGAAAATGATTGAGGCTCTAGATCATATAGGTAAGGTTTGTGTAATGGCTTCCGAAGAAGTTGAAACAGTTATAGAAATACCTAGCAAGTATCAAAAAGGCAAATATGTTGTGGTATTTGACCCTTTAGATGGATCTTCCAATATAGATGTAAATGTTAGCATTGGTACAATTTTTGGTATTTTTAGAAAAAAAGAAGAAGAGTGTTCACTTGTTGATAATTTGTTACAAAAAGGAAGGGACTTGATTGCTGCTGGCTATGTTGTGTATGGCTCTTCTACTATGTTTGTGTACTGTGCGGGTGGGACCGTAAATGGTTTTACACTAGACCCCAGCGTAGGTGAGTTTTTGTTATCAAACCCAGATATTAAAATTCCTCAAAAGGGGAATATTTACAGTGTTAATGAAGCAAATTCAAACAAGTGGGACAAAAAGATACGAGTATATATTGAAACTTTAAAAAATGAAGGATATACATCACGTTACATTGGTTCACTTGTGTCTGATTTTCACAGGAACCTACTAAAAGGTGGTGTATTTTTATATCCAGCAGACGAAAAGAACAAAAAAGGAAAGCTAAGATTATTGTACGAAGCCTTTCCACTATCTTACATAGTTGAACATGCGGGTGGTGCATCTTGCGATGGAGTAGTTGATATATTGGATAAAACTCCGCAAATGCTTCATGATAGGACGCCGCTTATTATAGGTTCAAAATACGAAGTGGAGTTATTTAAGAAAATTATTGCTTCATAGAGTTAATATATTGCTCAAATAATTGCAAATTTTCTTTTGTATCTATACCAATAAATTGCTTAGGAGATATTAGTACACCAATTTTTATCGAATGCTCTAATGCTCTTAGTTGTTCTAATTTTTCGGCTAGCTCTAAAGAAGTAGGTTGTTGGTTGTGTAAAAAAAGCAGTGTATTTTTATCGTAAATATAGATACCAATGTGTTTTAAATAGTTATCGTAAGAATTAGCGTTATAAGGTATTTTAGAGCGTGAAAAATACAATGCAAAATTATTTTTATCTATTACTACTTTTACATCATTTACATTGTCTGCACAAGTATTGCATTTAACAGCTACTGTAGCCATTTGGAGTTTTCTTTCTATAAAAAAGCTTATCAATGCGTCTATTGTGTCTGCATCTATTAAAGGCTCATCACCTTGCACATTTACAATAATATCGTAGTCTTTATCTGCTACAAAGTGGGCAATTCTATCTGTACCATTCAAAAAAGGACCTTCTACAATGTAGGCTTTGCCGCCAATGTTTTCTATTGTTTCTTTTATTGTTAAAGAATCAGTTAAAACCGCAATAAAATTAGCTAGTTTAGAATTTTTTGCACCCAAATATGTCCACTCAATGATAGTTTTATTATTAACTTTGGCAAGGAGTTTTTTTGGAAAACGAATCGAGCCTAGCCTTGCTGGTATTAAAACCGCTATATTCATAGATATTCCTTTATTTCTTCAAATTTAACACTAGATGTGCCTCGTTTTCCAACTACAATAGAAGCGGCAATGCTTGAGAGTTTTACTGCTTTTATAGGTTCAAAGCCTAAAGCGAAGCACATCGTTGAAACAGCAATTACAGTATCGCCAGCGCCTGTTACATCATAGACTTCTTTAGCTAAAGCTTTTTCATGATAAATGAGTCCTTTGTCTGAAAAAAGCGTCATACCATTTTCACCTTGTGTCACAAGCAAATACTCGCATTTTGTATTTTTAATAATAACATTTGCAGCTTTTTTTAAGTCATTGTCGTTTTGTATCTCAACTTTACTCATATCTTGTGTTTCTTTTAGGTTTGGAGTTATCAAATCAACATTTTTATACATTTTTGTATGGTTTACCTTTGGGTCTACACTTATGAATTTATCAAATATATTTCTCAAATCTTCTATTAGTTTAGCAGAAATTACACCTTTACCGTAATCGGATATAATAATTGCATCGATATCTTTTCCCAGTGCTTTTAAAATTTCTTGCCTTGCTTTGGAATCTATAGGTTGTTTTAATTCCCTATCAACCCTAACGATTTGTTGAGAGTGCGCTATTATGCGAGTTTTTTTCGTTGTAATACGATTTAACTCTACAAGCTTTGCATTAATATTTTCATTTTCACAGAGTTTTTTAAAAATGTTTGCCGATTCATCTTTGCCAATGCAGCTAACTAAGTACACATCGACGCCTAAATCTTTTAAATTTTTTGCAACATTTGCCGCGCCGCCTAAATAGAATTTTTCGTCTTTTACATTTAACACTGGCACGGGTGCTTCAGGTGATATTCTATCAACATTTCCAAATATGTAGTGGTCAAGCATTACATCGCCAATAACAGCTATTTTTAAGCGGTTTATTTTTTCAATCATTTTAACCCCTTTGCATGCGCAAAATTTCCATTTGTTTTTTTAAACAAAATCTTATTAGAAAATCTTTATCTTTTTGGTCAACTTCTTCGAATTTTAAACCATAGTGGAATGTAGATTTATCAATCTCTGATCTTCTAACTATCGTAGCATTTAGATTAAATGTTTTGTTTTCTAGTGTAAACTCTATAATAATAGATTTATTAAGCTCAAGGTATTCATCGAGCGATATTTTCGATCCAGAGGCACTAAGGTTTAAAATGCTTGCTTGTTTTGTTTGTAATTGATGGTTATGATCGTAGAAATAACATTTTGCATTAATCAAAACATCCACTCTAAAGTTTTCTCTATACTCGTATTTGTAAAATTCTGAAGGTTTGGTAATTTTATAGAGCGTTTTATCTCCTTTTATTATCTGCACTACCTTAGTTTCAAATCCAACCCTTATATTTTTTTTTGATATGCAACTGATTGTTGTAGAATCACCTGCTCTTAAAAAGGCAGCACGACCTAAAGTATCTGTTGGGAGTAATATATAGAAGTGATTATCGTCTTCATCATACACATACGAGTAATAAACGCCTTTGTAATCTCCACTTGGTATCTCTACGCTGATATTTTGTCCTACATCTATAATTTCTTTTATGTTTTTTGCAAATACTCTTTCTTTTTCCATAAATTAAGACAAAATCTCATAAAGTTTGGCTTTAATTAAATCAATGAATTTGTTGTCGTAAATTTTTTTGAAGTTAGAGGACATTACATAGAATGTATCTACCGCTACTTCACCTTTTGTATCTATAATAATCGAACCAATAAAAATTTCCAAGTCTTTAAATACTTTTGTAATATCATACAAAAGTCCCAATTTATCCGGGGCATGGATTCTAACAACACTGAAAATATCACTTTGGTTATTATCCACTTCTACTTCAATGCGTTTTATAGACATTTCAATCTTTGTTTTTTCCAATCTATTTAAAAACTTATTAGAATTTTTTTGTGCGCACTCATCTAAAAAGGATTCGTTTTCTTCTGATTTTTCAAATAGTTCCATAATCAAGTTTTCGTCTAAATTTTTATTGTTTGTTGTAAAAACAACAATTGTATTATTTTTATCTAAAGCATAAGTTTTGCCTAAAATAATGCTTGCGTTGGCGCAAAGCATAACGCCTGCAATTTTGTTTATAAGTCCTATTTTTTCTTTTGCAAAAACAAACAATCTACCATATTCATCTTTCTGCTCGATTAAGAAGCTTATCTCTTTTTGAGGTTGTGAGAATTTTTTTAAAAGTCTAAGTATTGTTTGTTCGTCTACATCAAATATTAAGTTATCTGGTATGCTATTTAAAAAATTCAACATATTGCTTTCTTGGATTTGTTTTACAATATTTTTTTTCTTTTTTTTGGCATCTGTCAAAATCAATTCATTTTGATCTTTTTTTTCAAGAGACATTATTAGTTTTAGGTATAGCGTTTCTAAAAGTTGTTCTTTCCATTTGCTCCATACATTGTCATTTACTGCATTCATATCCGCATAAGTCAGCAATATAAGCAGATTTAGCATTCTTTTGTCTTTCACTGTATTTAGCACATTTAGTACCGTTTTAGAGTCATCAATATCCTGGTATGAAATAACTCTATTTATAAGCAAATGGTTTTTTATTAAAAAATAGAGGTCTTGTTTTAACTGTTCTCCTAAGCCAAACCTGTCTGATATCTTAAGCGACATTTCAGCGCCTAAGATCTCATGCTTTTGCTTTTTTAGCTTGCCAATGTCGTGTAAAAGCACTGCAAATCTAATAAGAAACAAATCCCTTTCGTTAAGTGATAAAAAAATATGCTGCAGTCTCATAATAAAAGCACTATCGGTTCTTTTGTTAAAAAGCTCATCTAAAAAATATAAGGCTTGCAATGAGTGTTCATCCACTGTGTATTTATGGTACATGCTGTATTCACTCAAACAGTAAATTTTGCCAAATTCTGGTATTAATTTATTTAATAGGTTTGATTTATGCATCTGATAGATTTGTTTGTAAATAGGTTTTGGATAACCAAAAATCATCCTGAATAATTTAAAGCTTAAACTATCAACTTTCTGACTTACAATATTTGCAGTACTAATAGCATGTATGGTTTCAAATGACAAAGGAATGCAATAGTAAATACTATAATAAAACAAAACTAAAATATTATTAAGGTTTACTTCCCCAGAAAACTCAATAAAGTTATTTACAACCTTTGTTTTGTTATCTATTTCAAAGATTAGAGGATTTTTGTTTTCGCTTATGTAGGCGCTAGACTTATTAATAAGCTTTTCGCATATATCTTGCATTTTTCTAGCATAGTAATAATATTTTCGCATTAATCTTTCTTGAGCGCTAAAGTACGATGATGGATAAAAAAGCATATCATTTGCAATAGCTTCTCTCAAATTTATATAAAGTATGTCGTTTTTGCTGTTAGATACAAAATGCATAGCGTTTCTTAATCGCCATAAAAAGTATAATGCTGAGGTAAGTGTTTCATAATCAAAATCTGTCATTAGGTTTTGTTTTTTCATATCCAAAGCATTTTTTGTGCCAAATATAGCTTTATAAATCCATATTACACTGTGATAATCTCTAAGTCCACCAACACCTTCTTTAATATTAGGCTCTAAAACAAATACAGTATTGCCGTATTTTGCATGCCTTGTTTTATAAGATTCAATCTTTGTTTTAACATAAGAGATTTTATCCGTTTCAATTATTTTTTTTAACACGCATTCATAATGGTAAAAAATTTTTTGACTGCCACATACGTATTTACTATCCATCAATGATGTTTTAATCGTGTCGTCTTTTTTTGAAAGCTCGTAACAATCTTTGAGTGTTCTAACCATAACGGTTGTGTCATATCCCAATTTATACAGCAAGTCAGATAGGTTTTTTGATAAATCTTCTATAGAGTTATCAAGTTTTGTATATAAAATCATTAAGTCTATATCAGAGTAAGGGTTTAGTTGGTTTCTGCCATAACCCCCAAGTCCAATTATGCAATTTTGCTCATTTGGTGAGAAATTTTTATAAAATTCTTGAATGAGTTGATCAACCCACCTAGAGTGTATTTTTAATACCACTCTTCCACTTTTTGTTTTTTTATTTAATTCCCTGAGTTTTTCAAATAAGATTTTCTTTTGATATAATTTTTCAGTTGTGAATTCTGAAAAATTCATACATTTGACCTAATAAAATGCTGGGCTTCTTCAAGCGAATTAACTACTATATCGGCTTGGCTGAATTCTTCTTCATAAATAGATTCTCCGCGTCTGATTAGAATAAATGTCATACCTGCTTTTTTTGAGCCTATATCCCTTTTTATACTGTCTCCTATATAGATGCTTTCGTTTGCTTTTGCATTATGTTTGTCAAGCGCTATTTTAAAAATCCGCTCATCTGGTTTTCTAAACCCCAATATACTTGAGTGTGTAATGCTTGAAAAATAGCTATCTAAAGACAATATGCTGATTTCTTTGTATAAAAATAGCGTTTGGGCGTCTGATATTAAACCTAAGTTAAAATCTTTTTTTAAACTTGAGAGAACTTTATGCACATCGTCAAAAACTTTAAACTCTAATAAGCTTAAACTTCTGTATATTTTCATTATAGTATCCAAAATATAATCGCATACATTGTAACCAAAGCTTAAAATTGTCTCGAAAAAAGCTTTTTTTATATCTACATCTGGATATTTTTCTAATGAAATAGCCAATTGATGTTTTATGTTTTCTTCAAACCTTAATTGGAAGAACTCTTTTTCGATTCTTATGCCTTCATAATTAAGGTAGTTTACCATATGATAAAATATTTCTGGCCTATAATCATCTGTTTTTATGTCAATTAATGTGCCGTATAAATCAAAAAAAATATTTTTGTATTTCATTTCAACAACCACATTGCTTTTTCTACAAGCAAATGTCTGTAATTGGCGTCTAAATACCAATTGCGCGCTATTCTAAACAAACCTAATGCAATAAAAATTTTTAAATTATTTTCAATATCATTGAGATTTTTTCCAGACAAAAGACTATATTTGTATAAAAAGTACGAAATATACTCGCAAGCATGCATATCTTGCAACCCAAATAACATAAAATGATGTTTTAACTCTGCTGCAATGAAACCTAAATCAAGCAGATACGAAGCAATTTTTGATTTTTCCATATCGATAGAATAAATAGCGTTATCTGCAAAAATAAAATTTGTTGTTGTTGCATCTCCGTGTATGTTTGTTGCGTTTGTTTTAACTTTTGAAAATTCATTTTTGCATGTATTTTTGATATCAATAAGTTTATATTTATCAATTAAATGATCTTTATATAATGTATGGAGGATTTTGGAGCAGTAGTTTTTTTCCGCCAACATCTCGTAGTTTTCTTCTGTAGAGATTTTATGTATGCAACTAAGCAGTGTAGCAAGTAAGTCAAGTTTTTTGAAAAGCCTATTTTTTTGATTATTAAATATTGCGCCTTTTATGTAGAAATCCAGAGTTTTTCCGTTTATATAAGGCTCTACTAAAGCGCAATCCACATCTTTCAAGTAACAGTAAGGGTTTATAACTTTAGTTTTTTTGCTTGAGCAAGTTTGAAAAAATTTTAGTCTATTAAATTCCCATAAAAGTCTTTTTTCTGCTATTTTTTTGCTTATTGTGCCGCCTTGTCCAAAAAATTTTACAACAAAAGAAGTACCGTCAAAATTTGCTGTGTATTTATAAACATTTGTTTTTGTATTTGAAAACGCTTGAACTAAGTAAAAATCAACAGGTACAAAATTATGTAGTTTTAATTCTTTTATTTTGTTTAAATAAAAAAATAGCGGGTCATTATTTTTTAAAATCCCAAGATACTTTTCGTTCATTCAAGCTCTTCTAAAATCTCGTTTGGTATATCAAAATTTGCATAAACATTGGATACATCATCATCTTCTTCTAAAGCATCCATAAGTTTTATCATGCTTTTGGCCTGTTCTTTGTCTAATTTAACGGTTGTTTGAGGTAAAAGTGTTAATTCTGCAGTTTCAATGCTAAAACCATTATTTTCTAGTTGCGTTTTGATATTCATTAAATCTTTAGGTTCTGTGATTATTTCATAAACATTATCTTCGTTATTATATTTTACATCTTTTGCACCAAGCTCAAGTGCTATTTCAAGCATTTCTTCTTCGCTTTTGTCTGATTTTAACGAGATAAAGCCTATATTATCAAACATCCATGACACGCACCCAACCTCGCCAAGGCTACCGCCGTGCTTACTTAGAATATGTCTTACGCTTGAAGTTGTGCGCTGCCTGTTGTCTGTTGTAGCTTTTATTATCATTGCAACACCAAACGGACCATAGCCTTCATATAGCACTTCTTCGTAAGAAACACCAGACAATTCTCCAGACCCTTTTAAGATAGCCTTTTCAATGTTCTGCTTAGGCATGTTTGCTTCTTTTGCACGATCTATAGCTAGCCTTAATCTGGGGTTAGCTTCTGGATCTTTGCCGCCAAGCCTTGCTGCTATTGTAAGTTCTTTAATAATTTTTGTAAAAACAGCTCCACGCTTACTGTCTTCTTTTGCTTTTTTGTGCTTAATTGTGCTCCATTTATTATGTCCTGACATAGAAACTCCTTTCTAAAAATTGATTACAATTTTGGCAGAGTCAAATCCATTTGTTTTTGATACTTACCACCTTTGTCTGCATAGCTTGTAGCGCAAACCGTGTCGGCTTTTAAAAATATCACCTGAGCTATACCTTCATTTGCGTATATTTTAGCTGGCAGTGGTGTTGTGTTTGAGATTTCAATTGTTACGTATCCTTCCCATTCTGGTTCAAACGGTGTTACATTTACTATTATACCGCACCTTGCATAAGTAGACTTTCCAACACAAATCGTTAGAATATCTCTTGGAATCTTGAAATATTCTACACTTTTTGCCAAACAAAAGCTGTTGGGCGGTATTATGCACACATCGCCTTTATAATCCACATAGCTTTTTGTGTCAAAGTTCTTTGGGTCTACTATAGCGGTGTTTACATTTGTAAATATCTTAAATTCATCTGAGATACGCATATCATAGCCGTAACTTGAAACACCATAAGAAATAACCTTTTTGTTGTTAACTTCTTTAACCTGTATAGCAGCAAATGGTTCAATCATACCTTTTGTAGCGCGCTCAATAATCTCTACATCGCTTAAAATTGACATAACTTACGGCCCCTCTTTTTTAATGATTTTTCCAACAAAATGAAGTAATAGCCATTTTTTTTCTTTTTTAAATTCCTCTTCATCTTCAAATTTTAGTTTATTCATATCAGTTTTATCTAGTGCTATAGAATTTTTTTGCAAAGCTTTTTCTAAAATTAGAATATATTCGGCTATTTCTTCAAGTTCTTCAACTATTGTCCACTTTGGTGCTTTATCCAATATCATATTGATAGCATCCACTACATCTTCTTCTGTTGGTTCTTTTACGGGCTCTAAGCCTTCATCAAAAATATTCATCAAACCTCCAAGTACTTTTTTGTTAAATTTACAATCTCATAATCCAATTTCATTATATGCAAGCCTTCAATATATGGCAATAAATTACTAATATCATTTAAAAGTTTTTCGTGCAAATCTAAGGCTATCAGTCTTGAATCTTCTTTGGATGCATTCTCAAATTTGTACAGTATTGATTTAGGTATGTTAACGCCTTTTACATTGTTATTAAGGTATAGGGCGCTTTTGTAACTCAAAATAGGCATAATACCAATTATTTTATAAATACTTATTTGACTTGTTGCTTCCAAGAACCTTTCTAAGTCATCTTGCGAAAACACTGGTTGAGTAATAACAAACTTTACACCTAAATTAGCTTTTCTTTTAAGCCTTGTTTTTATTGAATAAATAGTGTTTGGTTTTGGTATATCACTTGCACAGCCAATAAAAAAATTTATGTTAAATTGTTCGCTTAGACTTTGGATTAATTCGATTAATTCAAATACATTGATTTTATACACGCCATTATAGTCTTTTGTGGGGTCACCCGTTATAGCTAGTATATTTTTTAAACCTAAGGCACCGGCAGCGAGTAAATCAGATTGAAGCGCTATTTTATTTTTATCCCTGCATGTTAAATTAAAAATGGGGTCTTTTATGTGTTTAATAAAATGCGCAGAAACTATAGAGTTCATTCTGGGTTTTGCCATAGGTGAGTCTGTTACATTAATAGCATCTATTATACCTCTAAATTGTTCAAGTTCTAAAATGAATTTTGATATGTCAGTATTTTTGGGTGGATTAAATTCTATAGTTAATAACTTTTTTTTGCCAATAAGCGATGCAAAGCTCATAACTTAAAGATATTACAATTTTAGATAAAATTTTTCAAGTTTTATTGTCCTTACAAAAAAGGCGTGAAAAGTTTTATGAGGGGGATACTTTTCACGCCTTAAAAGAGGGGGAAAACCAAGCTACTAATTAATATATGGCTTTCAAAAAAAATGTCAAGATAAATCGAAGCTTTTTTGCTAGCTTTTTTATTTGAAAAAATGAATGGTATTTGTTATATTGAAAAAAGCGTGTTATTTTTTGGAGGTCAAATGTTTGAAGTAAAAGTTGAAAAAGTTCAGCCATCTAAAAGGAAGATGTTTATAAAAGTTCCAATAGAAAAAGTTCAAAAAGCGAAAGAAGATCTGATTAATCACCTTAAAAAGACCGTTAATATCAAGGGCTTTAGAAAAGGCAAGGTGCCTAAAGAAATTATTCTTAAAAACTATGGCAAGGATATTGACGAAGATGTTAAGAGGGATTTATTAGAGGAAGGATATCGTTTTTGCATTTCAGAAAATAATCTTTCTGTCGTTTCAGAACCAGTTTTTTTAAATGTTAAAGATTTTAGTGATGATGGTTTCTCCTTTGAAGTTGAAGTAGAGGTAAAGCCAGAAATTGAAATAAAAGAATACAAAGGTATAAAGGTCACGCAAAAACCTTACGAAGTTACACAAGAAGATATTGATAGTTCACTTAAACAGCTAAAAAATGCCTTTAGCTCACTGGAAGATTCAAAAGAACCTGCAGGTCAAAATGATGTAGTGGTGTTTGATATTAAAGCAAAAGATACACAAACAGGTGAGGAAATTAAAGATTTAAGCGGTACCAGCCTATACGCTCAACTTGGTACAAATCAACTGATCCCAGAAATTGAAAACGAAATTGTCGGAATGAAGGAAAACGATGAAAAAACAATTACAGTTACATTTCCTTCTGAGCATTCTGTAAAATCAATTGCAGGCAAACAAGTGGAATTGTCTATTACTCTAAAAGGCGTGAAAAAGGTAATTGAGCCAGAGTTAAACGATGAGTTAGCACAGAGAATAAACAAAGATTTTAAGACTTTAAATGATTTAATAGAAGATATTAAAAAAAGGCTACTTGAAAACAAAAGATTGCAGGAGATAGATAGACAAAAGGAAGAATTGTTGGAAAAGTTACTTAATTTGCACGAGTTTGAACTTCCAGAAACTGTAGTAAGCAAAGAAACAAGCAACTTAATAATGGATTTTGTCAAAGATGCATACTACAAGGGGATTGACTTAAAACAGGACGAATATAAGCCTGCTAAATTGAGAGAGCGTTTTGAACCAGAAGCAATCAAACGTGTAAAAGCAACATTTTTACTATTAGAAATTGCAGAAAAAGAAAATATTGATGTAAGTGGCGAAGAAATAAGAAACGCAATAGAAAAAGAAGCTAAAATAAATGGGAAAAACTTCGAACAACTATACAAAGAATATGAAGAAAAAAACATGTTACAGTTAATTAAAATCGATTTGTTAAGTGATAAGGTGCTGGACTTTTTGCTTGAAAATGCTAACATTGAAAAAGAGAGTAATGTATGAGTTTAGTTCCAATAGTTATTGAAAAAACGCCTCACGGCGAAAGAGCCTATGATATATACTCAAGACTCTTAAAAGATAGGATTATAATGCTTGGCGGCGAGATTGATGATTACCTTGCAAATATAATTGTTAGTCAATTGCTGTTTTTAGAGTCCGAAGATCCAGATAAAGATATATATTTGTATATTAATTCACCTGGTGGCATTATTACCAGCGGACTTGCCATATATGACACAATGCAGTATATTAAGCCAGAGGTATCTACAATTTGCATTGGCAGCTGTGCTTCTATGGCAGCAATCCTTTTAGCAGCAGGTGCAAACGGAAAGAGATTTGCTTTGCCTCATAGTCGCATAATGATCCATCAGCCTTTAGGTGGTGTGCAGGGGCAGGCTAGCGAGATTGAAATTCACGCTAAAGAAATATTGAGGTTAAAAAAGGAATTGAATATTATTTTAAGTAAACATACAAATAAGCAACTTCGCACTATTGAAAAAGATACAGAAAGGGATTATTTTATGAGCGCACAAGAAGCACTTGAGTATGGCATTATAGATAAAGTGCTTCAAAAAAGAGAAACAGGAGAAAAATAATTATGGCAAAAGCCAAAGAGCCACTTAGATGTTCGTTTTGTGGTAGATCTCAGGATGAGGTAAAAAAATTAATAGCAGGTCCAGGTGTTTATATTTGTGATGAGTGCATTGCATTGTGTAACAACATCTTGGCCGAAGATATAAGAAAAGAAAATGAGGATACTCAAAAGTATGATCTTACCCCAGAAGAAATTAAGAAGAAATTAGACGAATACATAATTTCTCAAGACAAAGCAAAGAAAATTTTATCTGTCGCAGTTTATAACCACTACAAACGCATTAATTCAAATCAAAACTTGCTTAATTCTGAAGTTGAACTAGAAAAAAGTAATATTTTGCTTATAGGTCCCACAGGTACAGGTAAAACGCTTTTTGCTAAAACATTTGCAAAAATTTTAAATTTGCCGTTTGCCATTGCCGATGCTACGAGTCTTACTGAAGCTGGATATGTTGGTGAAGATGTAGAAAACATACTAGTGAGGCTTTTACAATCTGCCGATTATAACGTAGCACTTGCTCAGAAAGGGATTGTATATATAGATGAAATTGATAAAATTTCAAGAAAAAGCGAAAACCCGTCAATCACGCGTGATGTTTCAGGCGAGGGTGTTCAACAAGCTCTGCTTAAGCTTATTGAAGGAAGCGTGGTAAATGTACCGCCGTATGGTGGAAGGAAACATCCACAGCAAGAGTTTATTCAAGTAGATACGACCAATATATTGTTTATTTGTGGTGGCGCATTTGAGGGATTGGCAGACATTGTTGCACGCAGACTAAACCAAAAAAGTATGGGGTTTAATAGCCCTATTAAGTCAAAAGAAGAGCTTAATGTGTCAGAGCTATTGCAAAATGTTACGCCACAGGATTTGGTGCATTATGGTCTCATACCAGAACTTGTGGGCAGGCTCCATGTTATAGCTACATTAGAAGATTTAAAAGAAAATGAGCTAATTAAAATACTTACAGAACCGAAAAATGCGCTTGTAAAACAATATCAAAAGTTATTTGAACTTGAACATGTAAAATTAACAATACAGGATGAAGCTTTAAGAGCCATTTCGAAAAAGGCATTGGAGCGCAAAGTTGGTGCAAGAGGTTTGCGCAGCATAATGGAAGAAGTAATGAATGATATAATGTATAAAGTCCCATCCATTAAGCATGAAATAAAAGAATGTATAATAACAAAAGAAACTGTTGAAGAGGCAAAAGAACCTATTCTGACTAGAAAATCTAGAATTGCTACTCAAGGAAAATAAAGAATGGAGCAGTTTTATTCGACAACGATTATAGCTGTAAAAAAAGATCGTATGGTATCAATAGCTGGTGATGGTCAGGTTACGCTAGGTAATACCGTAATGAAGGCTAAAGCAAAAAAAATTAGAAGACTCTACAACGATACTATACTTGTGGGTTTTGCTGGCGCTAGCGCTGATGCTTTTACATTATTTGAAAGATTAGAGGAAAAACTCAATAAATACAGCGGAAACCTTACAAGGTCAGCCGTTGAGCTTACAAAAGACTGGCGTACAGACAAAATATTGCGCCGATTAGAAGCGATGCTTATTGCTTGTGATTTGGATAGTATGTATTTGATATCAGGCAATGGCGATGTAATATCGCCAGATGAGAGTGTGTGTGCCATAGGATCTGGTGGACCTTATGCTTTAGCTGCAGCAAAGGCATTGCTTGGTCACACTGATCTGAAAGCTGATCAGATTGCTCTTGAATCATTAAAAATAGCCGCTTCGATATGTATTTACACAAATGAAAACATTATAGTCGATAAATTGGAGAAAACGTGAAGAACAATTTAATGGAATTAACGCCAAAAAAAATAGTTGAATTTCTAGATAAGTATATTGTGGGTCAGGCCCAAGCCAAAAAAGCTATTGCTATAGCACTAAGATCACGTTATAGAAGAAGCAAACTGCCTGATGATATAAAAGAAGATGTAATACCTAAAAACATATTAATGATTGGCCCAACAGGCGTAGGGAAGACCGAAATTGCCAAACGTGTGGCAAAAATTGTCAATGCCCCATTTGTTAAAGTAGAGGCTACAAAGTTTACAGAAATTGGATATGTAGGAAGGGATGTTGAGTCAATTATTAGAGATTTAGCAAGCGTAGGTTACGAGACAGCCAAGACACAGGAGTTAGAAAAAGTTTATTCTCAAGCCGAAAAGATTGCTATGTCTAGGATATTGGATATTTTAGTACCACCTATTAAGAAAAAAATTTCAATCTATGAAGAAAACCACGAAGAAGAGGAAGGAATCAAAAAAACGCGTGAAAAATTTCGCGAAAAACTAGAAAAAGGCGAATTTGATGATAAAATCATTGAAATTACAATTGAAGAAAAAGATATATCTATGCAGATACCATTTATTGAAATCTCTCAACCTATGATGGAAGATTTTGATTCTAACTTAAAGAATTTACTTTCAAACATGCTCCCTTCTAAAAAAAAGACAAAAAAAGTTACAATTAAAGAAGCTAAAGAAATCCTCAAAGAAGAAGAAGCGTACAATCTAATAGATAAAGAAAAAGTCAAAGAAATAGCACGAGAGCTTGTAAGTAATATGGGTATAGTATTTATTGACGAAATTGATAAGATTGCTGGCAAAACTGCAGGAGGTGGACCAGATATTTCAAGAGAAGGTGTACAAAGAGATTTACTTCCAATTATTGAAGGCAGTGCTATAAATACAAAAATCGGTGTGATTAAAACTGACCACATATTATTTATAGCAGCAGGTGCTTTTCATCAAACAAAACCCAGCGATTTAATACCAGAGCTTCAGGGAAGGTTTCCAATCCGTGTTGAGTTGCAGGCCTTAACCAAAGATGATTTTTTTAAAATCTTAACTCAGCCAAAAAATGCTCTAATAAATCAGTACATTGAATTGTTAAAAACAGAAGGTGTTAATTTAACTTTTACCAATGAGGCAATAAAAAAGATTGCAGAGTTAGCTGAATACTTTAATGAAAAGAATGAAAATATTGGTGCAAGAAGATTACATACGCTTATTGAAAAAGTATTGGAAGATATTTTATTTGAAGCCCCAGATATCCAAAAGAAAGATGTTGTTGTAGATGATGAGTATGTAATGCAAAAAGTTGCTGATGTAGTTGAGAATTTAGACCTAAGTAAGTACATTTTGTAATTTTTTTATAAGAAAAATTAATTAATCGTTTGTTTGGAGGTTTCACCCTATGTCTAACTCTAAGAAAAAACTTATTCTTATTGCTAGTGTAGTAGTAATTACCATTGCTTTAATAATCTACTGGATATACACAAGAAACTTAGTTACTACAGATGATGCGCATGTAGATTCACATATTTACTATTTATCCCCAAAAGTTGGCGGGCTTATAAAGTCTGTATATGTTGATAACTTCTTTCATGTAAAAAAGGGTGAGTTACTTGTAAAAATTGACCCAGTTGATTATGAAAATCAGCTAAAGAGTCTAACTCACCAGTACAATGCAACGCTTGATACCATAGCAAGCCTAAAGCAAGAATCACTATCAATACAAAAAAGCTCAACAGGCCAGATAGGCTCATTGGAAGAAAACATTAATGCAGCTTTAGCCCAGCTTGAATCATACAAGGTAAACCTTAACAAAGCTCAACTTGACTTAAAGCGCTACCAAAACCTCTACAATCAGAAAGTAATATCTGCAAATGAGTTAGAAATAGAAAACCAAAAGTACCACGCAGCTTTATCTGCATTTGAAGCCCAGCAAAGAACAATACAATCCCTTCAATCACAAATTGCTTCTGTATCAAGCTACACCTACCAAGTAGCTAAGATTAACGAGCAGATAAAATCTTATGAAAATCAGCTAAAAAGCTTAAAAAACCAGATTAACATAGCACAAAACAATCTTAAGCACACAAATATAATAGCCCCAGTTGACGGTATTGTAACTCAAAAAAATATAGAACCAGGTCAATATGTCCAGCCAGGTCAAACTCTACTTATGGTAGTGCCCCTAAGAGTTGCCTGGGTTAATGCAAACTTCAAAGAAACCCAGATCCACAGAATTAAAATAGGCGACAAAGCTACAGTAACCATAGATGCCTACCCCGGTGTAGAGTTCAAAGGCTATGTAAAAGATATAGATGCAGGTACAGGTGATAGGTTTTCTTTGCTTCCACCTCAAAATGCTTCTGGTAACTACATAAAGATAGTTCAAAGGGTCCCAGTAAGAATAGAACTCTACCCATACGATTACAAAAAATACCCCCTAAGGGTTGGTTTAAACTGTGAAGTAACTGTGCATGTTAACTAAGAGGTCAAAATGCAGCAGAAAGTAAACCCGTATGTGATAGCGCTAACTGTGATGCTTGCAACATTTATGGAGGTGCTTGACACATCTGTTGCTAATGTGGCTTTACCTCATATTGCAGGTTCTCTTTCTGTTACTGTTACCGACTCTACGTGGGTTTTGACTTCATATTTGGCTGCAAATGCTATAGTTTTACCCATTACTGGCTGGTTATCGCAAAAAATTGGTAGGAAGCGCTATTTTGTTGGAAGTATTGTGGTGTTTACGCTATCTTCTGCATTGTGCGGTTTGTCTTTTGACTTTTATTTTTTGCTTTTTGCAAGAGCATTACAAGGTTTTGCAGGTGGTGGACTTCAGCCTGTATCACAAGCTATATTAATGGAAAGCTTTCCAGAAAAAAAACGTGGTATGGCTATGAGTATATTCTCTATCGGCGTTATTTTTGCGCCAATACTGGGACCTGTGATTGGCGGTTGGCTTACGGATCAGTATTCTTGGCGATGGGTATTTTACATTAATTTGCCCGTTGGGATTTTAGCTACAATTCTAACAATGATGTTTGTAGAAAACCCACCTTATGCTAAAGCAAATCCTAAGTTAAAAATTGATTATTTAGCGCTGAGTTTTATCTTTATTGGTATAGCCTCACTTCAAATTATGCTTGATCAAGGCCAAAATAAAGACTGGCTAAATTCAAATTTAATAGTTATATTGGCATTGTCCGCATTCTTTTTCATATCTATGTTTATTATAAAAAATGCTTTTTCTAGTGAACCAATAATAAAATTTAATTTATTTAAGGATTTAAATTATTCAATTGGCGTTTTTCTTATGTTTATGACCGGGTTTGTACTGTATTCTTCTTTAGCTCTTTTGCCTATACTTGTGCAAACATTAATGGGCTATGATGCACTAAAAGCAGGCTTAGTCATTGCTCCAGGAGGTATTGCAAGTTTAATAATTGCGCCTATAATAGGTAAGGTATCTAATAAAATTAATGTTAAAGTGCTTGTAGGTTTAGGTATTTTACTTGTTGCTTATTCGCTATATTTAATGTCAGAATTTAACCTGACAGCCTCATTTGATACATTTGCATGGGCACGTATTGTAATGGGTTTTGGTTTGCCAATGATGTTTATTCCGATAAATTTGATTGCCTATAAGTTTTTAAAAAAAGAAGATATGGGTGATGCAAGCGGTGTAATTAATTTTGCTCGTAATATCGGTGGTTCTATTGGAATATCTTTTGCTGCAACGATGCTTCAGCGCAGAGAGATATTTCATAGAGATGTATTAGTGCACAATTTTAGTCAATCGAGTATAATTTTTCAAAATTTTTTAGATAATACAAGACAATACTTAGTAACACGAGGTTTTTCTTTTGCTGACAGCTATAATGCTGCAATCGGTATAATGAATAATTTACTTTCAGCGCAAAGCTCTATTATTGGCTATAAAGATGTATTTCATCTAATTATTTATTTTACACTTCCATTGTTTATTTTAATATTATTTATAAGAACAAAACAAACTAAAAATAAGAGGGTGTAGTTATGAAAATTGTTTTAGTGGAAGACGATGAAAAAATTAGTAGCTTTATTGCAAAGGGTTTTAAAGAGTTAGGTTACATTATCCAAGTGTTTGATAATGGCGAAGATGCTTATTACTTTCTTATTAACGAAAACTATGATATTGCAATCATTGACATTATGCTTCCAAAACTAAATGGTTTTGAGCTAATTCAAAAACTTAGAGAAAAATCAAATAAGATACCAATTATTGTGCTTAGCGCAAAAAATGCTACAGACGACAAGGTCAAAGGTTTAGAACTTGGGGCTGATGATTATTTAACAAAACCATTTGCATTTAGCGAACTTTTGTCGCGCATAAATGCAATTTACAGAAGAGTTAATAATATTAAAGAAACTGTTTTACAGTATGCAGATTTAAGCCTAGATATACTCACAAGAGAGGTTACAAAAGCTGGTAAAAAAATTGAATTACAAAAGAAAGAATACTCTTTGCTTGAGTATTTAATGCGTAATGCAGGCCGTATTGTTACAAAAACAATGATTTTAGAAAGTATATGGGGGTATGATTTTGATCCACAGACAAATGTCGTTGATGTGCTTATCCACAGATTGAGAAAAAAAATCGATGACCCATTTGAAAAAAAGCTCATACATACAGTGCATGGCGTAGGCTATGTTCTTAAAGAAAAGTAATTTCTTTTCTAAGATTTCTATCAAAATATTATTATGGTATAGCGCCATATTTATATCAAACGCTATTTTTTTGTTTCTTTTGGCTTATTTTATAGTTTCTGCAACGCTAAGAGATAAAGAGTCAACATCAATAAGTCTTGAAATGGAAAAAATTCTCTTAGATGTTCAAAAATACGGTATATCAAATATTAACAAGCATATTAGTCACAAGGAAAAAGAGGATTTTTTTATTGAAATACTGGTAAAAGACAAACCCGTCTATATTAATGACAATTTTAAAAAATTACAACCAGAGAGCAAAATTATAGCAAAAGCCAAATTGAAAAATACTTTTTTTACTATCAAATCAAACGAGAGGACGTTTAAATTTCAACCTTATAAAACTAACGACTTAATGATTATTGTAGGAAAAGATGTTGCAGGCACAGAGGAACTGCTTGAAAAATTTAGAGAAATTTTTTTTGGGATGATATTATTTACAATGCTTTTGGGCATAATTGGTGGCCTAATTGCACTAAGAAAGATACTTTTGCCGATAAAAAGTATAACGCAAACAGCTCAGTATATTATAAATACAGGTAAATTAAATGAACGCATAAAAGTAGAAAATACGCAAGATGAATTTTATGAGTTGAGTATTATTATAAATAAAATGCTTGATAAAATAGAAGTGCTTGTAAAATCCCTAAAAGAAACAATTGATAATGTAGCCCATGACTTGAGAACGCCTTTAACAAGAATTAAAATCACAAGTGAGCTTGCTCTAAGTGATCAGTCGAAATTAAACCCTAAAGAGGCACTTTTAAGCTGCTTAGATGAGTCAGATAAAATTTTGACTTTATTGAACGCTATTGTTGATATATCTCAGATTGAAACGGGCTCTTTGAGATTAAACATTGAAAAAATTCAGTTAAAAAAACTAATAGACGATGTTATCGATCTATACGATTATGTTATAGAAGAGCATGGTATTAATTTATATGTTAAATGCGATGAGAATATTTTTGTATATGGCGATTTTAATAGATTACGACAAGCTTTATCAAATTTGATGGATAATGCTATAAAGTACAATAAACCAAATGGTAAGATTTCGATTAAAGCTTTTTTAATTAATAATAATGTATGTCTTTTTATACAAGATACAGGCATTGGCATAGACAACAAAGATTTACCATACATTTTCGAAAGGCTTTATAGAGCAGATAAAAGTAGATCCAAACAAGGACTAGGTCTTGGTTTGTCTTTGGTTAAAGCAATCCTAAAAGCACATGAAGCGAAAGTAAGAGTAAGAAGCATCTTGAATTGCGGCACCATTTTTTGTATAATCTTCCGACATTAAAATAGTGTAATATTTGTGAAATTAATTTACAAATAAAATTCCGTAGTGTGGTGTTGCTATGTTTAAGTATGCTTTTTTCGTAATATTAGGTTTTGTGTTTTTTATATCGAGTTGCGCTGAGTATAAGCCGCTTGAAATCAAGAATGCACAAATCGAAAAAAAATTAAGCCAGATTAATAAAAAAGCACTTAAAAGTAACCCAAGTGGTAAAATCATACTATCAAAGATTGAAAATAATGAGCCTTTAGATGAAAACGATATAGCAAGTTTGGCGTTGACTCTAAACCAAACACTAAAAATTGAAAGGGATAATTTAGAAATTGCAAAGGCACAAATTAAAAGCTCACAAACAATACCAAATCCCAGCATATCAGCCGATATGGGTTTTCCCGTTGCTGGTAATATTGTAAATACATACGATAGTTATTCTATTGGACTTTCTTACCCCATTGATTGGATCTTTTCTTATAGTGGAAAAGTAAAAAGTGCTGTACTTGAGTATGAGGCAAAAAAATTAAACTATGATTTTAATGCTTACCAAGTTATGCAAGATGCAAAAATCACAGCGGCCAATGTATACTATTTAGAAAAAATATTAAAGCAATTATCAAATAAGGTAGATTTATATAAAGAAATTTATAATACAGTAAAAATCGCTTACGGCAAACAATTAGTTTTATTAAGCGATCTCCAGCTTGCAAAAAATGAATACGAAACGGCTAAATTAGCCTATCTAGACACTAAAAATTTATTGAATAAAGAAAATGAAAGGTTAAAAGAAATAGTAGGCCTCCCTTTAAATGTAAATCTAAAGGTTAATTTTAAACCTCACTACACTTCAAAAGTACCACCTTTGAAAGAACTATACAAAAATATAGAAAATCGTTTAGATATAGTGGCTTATAGATTAGCATACAAAGCCCAAGAGGAGAGAACGCGTATGGCGTTTATACAGCAATTTCCAAAAATTTCGATAAATTTTCCCTTTAGTCGTGATACTTCCAATGTTCAAACATTAGGCGTTGGTATTTCTATAGATTTCCCCATATTTAATACAAATAAGGCACAAATAGACATACAGAAAGCTACTCGAAAAAAAATGTACGATGAATATGTATATCGTATCACTACAGCAGAGTTTGATATTAAAAGACTAACTTCTGATATAGAAAATATACAAAAACAACTTAGTTTTTTAAATACTGATTACGAAAATAGCAGCAATTCACTAAAGTATTACGAACAAGCATACAAAGATGGTTATATTAGTATGATAGAGTTTTATAAAAATTCCAATGATGTGATTAACAAGAAAATTAACATTTTAAATTTAGAAAAGTCACTGTACAATATGCAAATAGCTTTAGAGATTGCTTCTGCAAAAAAGATTTATTGAGGTAGGTGAGTGATGAAAAGGTTTGTTTTGATAATAATTATATGTGCAAGTGTTTTTTTTGCAGCATACTTATTATTAAATAAAAATAGATCAGCTTTACATAATCCCTCTAAAGAGGCGCTTGTTGCTAGCGTAAGTGCTGTCCCTATTCAGATTAAAACACTCTCAAAAGATATAGTAGCATACGGTATTATTGAATCTAAGCCAGGAACAGCTAAAACCGTTACTTTGAATTTTGATGCTAATATTAACAAGATATATGTGATTGATGGTCAAAGCGTAAGCAAAGGTCAAATGCTTTTTAGTGTAATTCCATCTCCTGTTGCGCAGTCTCAATTGATACAATCTGAAAATTCATTAAAATTAGCTCAAGAAAATTTGAAAATTGTTCAAGAAAAATTTAAACTTCATTTATTAACAAAACAAGAGGTATTAAATGCCCAAAATGCACTGAATCAGGCAAAAGTTATATATGAAAATTTAAAAAAAGCATATACAGATAAAGTTTATTCTCCTATAAATGGTGTTGTAACGAAGATTAATTACACAGAAGGCTCTAATGTAGCAGCAGGCACTCCTATTTTATCCATAGCAAACACCGATAATATTGCTGTAAAATGCGGTGTAGAGCCAGAAGATGTTGATTTTTTAAAATTAGGTATGCCAGTTAAAATATCCCTTATAGATTACAATAAAAATATTACAGGCAAAATTGTTTCTATATCTAGGATTATTGACCCATTAACCCATCTCATTAATGTTTACATTTTACCCGATGCAAATGAAAATCTTTTATTAAATAGTTATGTAAAAGTAAATATCCCGGTTTCTAAAAGTACGGGTTTTAGTGTTCCAAAACCAGCTCTTTTGTATGAAAATGGCCATTATGTTATTTATACTATAAAAAATGATATGGCTGAAAAGCACATTGTTAATGTGATTTTAAAAAATGAAAATTATGCTTTAATAACGGCTTCTGATATTACAGACAAAGACCTTGTTGTGACGCAAGGTGCTTACGAATTAAAGAATGGTATGAAAGTGAAGGTTCAAAAATGAAATTTCAAGATCTTTTATGGAGGAAACGAAAAGCAATAGTTTTTATTATTATTGTAATTGTATTTGGCGGGATTTTTGCAACATTTAAAACACCTGTGGCACTTTTTCCGAATGTTGAATTCCCACGCATTAGGGTTACTGTAGATAGCGGTGACATCCCCGCAAACACTATGGTAGTTGAAGTCACAAAGAAAGTTGAACAAGCCCTAAGAGCAGTGCCAAATGTGGTACATATTAGATCAACTACAAGCAGAGGATCTGCAGAGTTTGTGCTTGATTTTGGTTGGGGACAAAATATGAATGTCAATCTACTTAATGTTGAATCTACATTAAATGGCATTATGAGAGAATTACCAAAAGGTAGTACTTTTCATGCCATTAGAATGTACCCGACTGTTTATCCTGCAATAGCGTACAGTCTTACATCAAAAAACCACTCTTTAGTAGAGCTAAGAAATATTGCTTTGTATGAAATAAAACCTTTGCTTTTAAATATTAAAGGTGTAGCCAACGTTCAAGTTGTCGGTGGCGATAAAGAAGAATACCATGTTTTGATTAACCCTATGAAGCTTTATACATACAATCTTACAATGGATGATGTAATGAAATCTTTATCTAATTCCAATATTATTGCAGCAGTTGGCAGGCTCGAAGATTATTATAAGCTTTATTTGGTGGTATCTAAATCTCAACTACATAATTTAAAATCCATAGAAGATACCGTTTTAAAAACTAGCGCAAACGGTATTGTGCGTTTGAGCGATATAGCAACGATAAAAAAATCTACAGCGCCAAATTGGACAAAGGTTGTAGCAAATGGCCAAAACGCCGTTTTAGTACAAATTATACAATCCCCAGAGGGTAATACTGTAAAAATTGCCCATGATGTTGATAAAAAATTGCACGAGTTTAAAAGTAAACTACCTTCTGGTATTAAAATTGCAAAATGGTATGACCAAAGTAAATTAATTGTCTCTTCGGCTCATAGTCTAAGGGATGCAATTATAATAGGCATAATGCTTGCTATAATTGTGGTGCTGGTTTTTTTAAGAAACTTTAAGATTACTGTAACGCTTCTAATAAGTTTACCTACAATTTTGTTTTCTACAATATTATTGATCTATGTGCTTAAAATGAGTTTTAATATTATGACTTTAGGCGGCATAGCAGCAGCAGTTGGTTTAATTATAGATGATGTAATTGTAATGATTGAGTATATTATGCGGTATATCGAAGACAAAAGAGACTTAGAAATTTCAAAAGCCATACCTATTGCTGTTAAAGATTTTTTAAAACCGCTTTTGGGTTCATCTTTATCAACCACTGTAATTTTTATTCCGTTCGCCTTTTTATCTGGCGTAACAGGCGCTTTTTTTAAAACTTTATCCATTACTATGGCAATGAGCCTTATTATTTCTTTTTTAGTAACAGTAATTTTAGTGCCAATAATTGCAAGAAAACTATTAACTCAAGGTCCTAGTCAAGAAAAAAGAAATGCGCTTGTTGATTACTTAAATAGAATATATCAAAAAGCTATAAATTTTTCTTTCCGAAAACCACTGTATGTTTACTTGCTTGTTATATTATTGATTGGGCTTGGTATATTTAGTTTTAAAAATATAGGAAGCGGATTTATGCCTTCTATGGACGAAGGCGGTTTTGTTTTAGATTATGTCACAAAACCAGGTACTTCGCTAAATGAAACGCAATATACTTTAAGTAAAATAGAAAAGATAATACAATCAAATAAATATGTACAAAATTACACTGCAAGAACAGGTTTGCAACTTGGTGGTGGGTTAACCGAACCAAACACAGGAGATTTTTTTATTAAACTTAAACCTTTTCCTAGACCTTCTGTTGAGAATATAATGGAGCAGATAAGAAATAAGATAGAAACAACAGTGCCCGGTATACACATAGACATGTCTCAGCTTATGGAAGACATGATAGGTGATTTAGTAGGAACACCATCCCCAATTGAAATAAAAATTTATTCCGATAATTACGCTCAATTGTTAGCCCTTGCACCAAAAGTTGCCAATATAATATCTAAAATCCCCGGTGTTGTAGACGTTAAAAGTGGTGTTGTGCTTGCCGGTGATGCTTTAAATATTGAAGTTAATCGCTCTAAAGCAGCAATAGAGGGTGTTGATCCAAGTTATGTTACAAACCAGCTGTATCAGTACCTAAATGGCGTCGATGCTACCTACATATTGGAAAGTCCAAAATTAATTGGCGTTAGAGTTTGGACTCCGCAGAATTTTAGACAAAATATCACAGATATAGAAAATTTACCCATCCGCACACAAGACGGTAGGCTTATACCACTAAAACGAATTGCCGATTTACATATAGTAACAGGTCAGCCAGAGATTGTCCACGATAACCTAAAAAATATGATAGCGGTGAGTGCAAGGATTAGCAATACAAGTTTAGGTCAAGCTGTAAATATGGTACAAAGTGCTTTAAATAAATCTCAAATTTTAAATGCAAATGGTGTGTATTATGAATTTGGTGGACTTTATGCACAACAAAAGAAAGCGTTTGCAGGTCTTTTTATTGTACTTATTAGCGCTGTTGTTTTGGTCTTTATAGTTTTGCTATTTTTATATGAGCAATTTTCTATGGCGTTAATCATTCTTTTGACATCACTTTTGGCTTTAGCTGCGGATTTTATTGGCTTGTATGTAACTCGAACGCAATTAAACATAACATCAATAATGGGTCTTATTATGAGTGTTGGTATTAATACAGAAACTGCAATATTTTATGTAAGTGAGTATAAAGAGTATATTGAAAATAAAGGCAACATTGAAGCTATTATGCATGCCGGTAAAAATAGAATGCGTCCCATTGTTATGTCTACTTTAATTGCAATACTTGCTTTAATGCCTATTGCTATAAATTTAGGTCATGGGTCTGACATGCTAAAGCCACTTGCTATTGCCATTATCTCTGGTTTATTGGCGCAACTTTTTATGGTATTATTTGTTTTACCAACTACCTTGTTTAATATAGAAAAATTTAAAAGGCGAAACTCTTAATTTTTTACAATAATTGTAGTATAATAGATATAGCGTGAGAGAGTTAGAAGAATTAAGTGTAGGGCAAGTTATAAAGCTAAAGCTTTGGTTTGATAATTATGTAGATAATATTATAAAAGAAAATTTCAGCAAAAGACAAAACCTTGAGTTAAAGCGCATACATACGTATAATGTCTGCAAAGAATCGCTTAAAATTATGCAGCGTTACAGAAAAAATCAAAATTGTAGTCTTAGCTCATATATAATTGCGCTTTTCCATGATATCGGCAGGTTTGAGCAATATGTAAATTACAATACATTTAATGATGCAATATCAAAAAATCACGCAGAACTTTCTATAAAAATTATGATGGAAAATGATTTATTGAAAAACGTTAATGATTACACAAAAAATATAATTATAAAAGCAATAGAACATCATAATAAAGCGCATCTGCCTAAAGTTAACGATTACAGGCTTATTTTTTTATCAAAAGTTATTAGAGATGCCGATAAAATTGATATATATAGAATTATTACACAAAATTATATTTCAAAAAAACCTAACAATGCAGTCAATCTTGAATTATCAGCGTCTGTGAAGATATCTGAAAATGTTTATAAAAGTATATTAAGCGGGCAGTGTGTTAAATACGAAGATTTAAAAACGATAACTGACTTAAAAATATTGCATCTAAGCTGGGTATATGATATTAATTTTATTTACACATTTGAAAGAATAAAAAAGGAATTTTACTTGGAAAAGATTTACAATGTGCTACCAAAAACTAAAGATACGCAACTCATATATCAAAAAGTTAGGGATTTTGTTGCTCAAAAGCTAAAAACAATAGATTAAATTAGTCAACAAAAAATTGACTTTAAGAGATTTATTTATAAAAAAGAAGGGTAAAAACCCTTCTTTTAAATGATTGTTTAGAATACAATATGGAACGGATTTGCGTAAAAAATAATCAACACAATAACAAGCATGTAGATAACAAGCGATTCAA
>OGCG01000179.1_pt1 | contig 43045 bp, 40 predicted proteins | sample 1570061 | NCBI WGS metagenome assembly OGCG01 (sample SAMN06268698, study PRJEB24515) | hot springs metagenome | isolation source: Joseph's Coat, Yellowstone National Park, Washington, USA | place: USA:Joseph's Coat, Yellowstone National Park, Washington, USA
GCCGGAGCCAAAGCCCAGTACCAAGAGGCCCTCAAGCTTGACCCCCACTACCTCCCTGCCCAGCAGGCGCTGAGCAGCCTCGGGGGGGGTTAGCCTCGCGGCTTCCGAGTAAAGCCAGGAGCTAGGCTTAGGTGGTCCGAATGATGAGCGCTCGGGTTGACGGAGCCCCAAAAAGGGTGCTATGTTGACCCGGGGATCGAGAGATCCTGCGGGGAGTGGCGCAGTCTGGTAGCGCACCTGCCTTGGGCGCAGGGGGTCGCTGGTTCAAATCCAGTCTCCCCGACCATCTCCTTGAGTGCGGGAGTAGCTCAGTTGGTAGAGCGTCGGCCTTCCAAGCCGAATGTCGCGGGTTCGAGTCCCGTCTCCCGCTCCATGCGCCCGTAGCTCAGTGGAGAGAGCAGCCGCCTTCTAAGCGGACGGCCGGGGGTTCGAATCCCTCCGGGCGCGCCACTAGGCGATGGGCTCTGGCTCAGACCCCTTCTCGGAGGAGTGTCCTGGATCCACCTTGAGCTCGGGATTGGCATAGGCGGCAGCGTGATTTGCGGCGATCGCTGCTTCGCCAAAGCCGAGAGCGATCAGAGGGAGCTTCCCGGGATAGGTGGCGATATCTCCACACGCGAAGACCCCGGGCTGGCTGGTCTCCATGCGGCTATTGACCCGGATTTTCCGTCCCTCGAGGTCGAGGCCCCAGTGGGCGAGAGGGCCGAGCTTGGAGAGGTAGCCAGCCAGGATGAGCACGGCATCGACCTCGAGGACCTGCTCTTCTTTGGTGGCGTTGTTGACGATCACTGCGCGCCGGACCCAGTGATCTCCCTGGATGGCTTTGCACTCAAATGGAGTGAGGACCCTGAGCTCACCCGCTTCGGCTGCAGCGATCATCTGATTGGTGGTCGCCGCGTGGGCTCGGAACTTCTCGCGGCGGTGAATCAGGGTGATCTGAGCGAGATCCTTGAGGCCGAGCGCCCAGTCGACCGCGCTGTCTCCCCCTCCGACGATGAGGACGCGCCGGTCGCGGAACTCCTCCCGGCTCTTGACCGCATAGTAGACTCCCCGGCCAGTAAACTCGCTTTCTCCAGGTGCACCCAATTTTCGAGGCTCAAACGCACCAACCCCCGCGGCGATGATGACTGCGGAGGTGGGGTAGACATGTCCCGCAGAGGTGCGGATCTGAAACCCCTTCTCCTCTCTAAGGAGCTCCTCGGCCCGCTCGCCGAGGCTATAGACGGGATGAAAGGGCTCAACCTGTTCGACCATCCTCTGGACCAGGTCCTTGGCCAGGATCTTGGGATAGCCTGCGACATCGTAGATGTACTTCTCGGGATAGAGTGCGGTCAGTTGGCCTCCAGGCTCGGGAAGCGGATCGATCAGCCGGACGGTGAGGTTGCGCAAACCCAGATAGAAGGCAGCAAAGAGGCCAACCGGCCCCGCGCCGATCACGATGACGTCGGTCCTGGCCATATTGGGACTATAGCGGTCCCGGGGTTCGTTGACAAGTCAAGCAGCCTGCTGGGCGAGAGACTCGAGGCCGCGAGGGTCTTCGAGGATCAACTTGCCGTAGCCGGAGCGGATATATCCCTCCCGGGAGAGCTCACCGATGACTTTGGTCACCGTCTCCCGCACCGAGCCGACCGCTGAAGCGATTTCGTCGTGTGTGGCTCGGACTCCTGTGCGCCCTCCCGGCTCTCGGTAGGCGAGAGGGGTTTGTGCGAGCTCGAGAAGGGTTGCCGCGATCCGGTTCTTAAGCCGCTGGCCGGAGAGGCGCTGGATCGTCCGATAGGTCTGAGCAAGGGCTCGGATGAGGTGCTGGAGAAGCTCCTGGGTCTCCTTGTGGCTGAGCTGGCTAGGAGCCAGGCTAGCCACTCGGGTAGGGATGACCGCCTCCGCGAAATACGACCGCTCCTCCCCCGAGATGACCTCCTCCCCAAAGAAGTCGCCAGGACGAACGAATCTCAGGGTGAGCGTGTTGCCCTCGTTGTCCACACTTTGTAATCGCACCAAACCCTCCTCGACGCGGTAGAGGGGATCCTTGGGGCTGGGAAGTCCAGGATAGAGGATAACCTCACCGGGTTGGAAGGTGAGCACATCGAGGACGCTCGATTCCATGAGACCATCTCCTCGTTTCAACCCTACCACGCCTCCTCAGTTTTGTAAACTATATTGTTGCTTATTCCTTGGGGAGGGCTGCCCGATCGGTCAGAATCAGGACCTGAGGTGCTTGGATGCGCGCGGCTGGAATGTCCTCGCCGGCAAGAAGTTTGCGAAGCGCTGTTTGCTTTTCGGAGCCGGTCACCATGAAGATCACCAATTCGGTTGCCTCCAAAGCTCGGCGTCCTAAGCTGACCCGCTCAGGCGGAGGTTTGGGAGCTTGGTGCACAGGAACGACCAGCGCCTCGGAGTCGATCCCAGGAAGCTGAGGAAAGAGGCTCGCAGTATGGCCATCTTCTCCCAGCCCGAGAAGGACCACGTCGAAGGGTAGGAGCTCGGCGACGAGGGCCTGGGTTGCCTCGGCAGCAGCTTCTGGACCGCGTTCAGCGGGAAAACTATAGAGCGTGTAAGGGTGATGGCCCAGCGCCTCGCGGAGGGCTCGGTCGTTGCGCTCCGGGTGGTCTGGGGGAAGGCAGCGTTCATCGGAAGGCAATAGCTGCAGCCGTTCCCAGAGCAGATCGGCCTGGCTCAAGATGCGATAGGCGGCAAGAGGGGTATGGCCTCCAGCCAGTACCGCGCGCCCCCCGGCTCGCAGTCGGTCTTCGAGAAGCTTGGCGAGATGGGAAGAAGCGGCTTCAGCGGTGGGGTAGACCTGAACCTCAGGCATAGGTGAGTTCTCTCTCGACGAGCGGACGCCAGCGATGGCCGGCTTCGAGGAGATAGTGCTGCCCCTCGGGTCCTTCGCTCCCTGGGGTATAGAGCTCGAGGTCTTGGACCTGGAGGAGAGGTTCCAGGACGCGCCAGGCCCACTCGACCTCGTCAAAACGGAGGAAGTTGGTGAGATCCCCCTCGAGGGCATCGAGGATCAGGGTCGCATATGCCGAAAGCCCTGCCTCTGGATCCTTCCGGTAGGCGGCTTCTAGGGTCGTCTTATGGGTGGAGAGCTCCAGGCCAGGGGTCTTGACCTCGATGTCGAGGCGGAGCCGTTCTCGCGGCTGCACTTCGAGGACCAGCCAGCTAGGCTCTGGGTGGCAGGGGGTTCCCCGGAAGAGTTGGGTAGGCGGCTCTCGGAGTTGGAGGGCGATCTCGGTATGTTTGCGAGCCAGGCGCTTGCCGGTCCTGAGATAGAACGGCACCCCTTTCCAGCGCCAGTTATCCAGATAGAGCCGGAGGGCAGCAAAGGTCTCGGTATTGCTTGCCTCGACGCCAACTTCCTGGGGATAGCCTCGATACTGACCTCGGACCAGATCGGTCGGGCTCAAAGGGCGAATCGACTGGAGCACTTTGAGCTTCTCGTTGCGCAGGAGGTCAGGCTCCAGGCGCGGTGGAGGCTCGAGAGCTGAGAAGGTGAGGAGCTGCATCAGGTGGTTTTGCACCATGTCCTTAAGAGCTCCAGTTCGGTCGTAAAAAGCACCCCGCCCTTCGATGCCGAGATCCTCCGCGACGGTGATTTGCACCTGGGCGATGTGGCGGGCGCTCCACAGGGGCTCCAGCCAGGCGTTGGCAAAGCGGAACACCAGGATGTTCTGGACCGTCTCTTTGCCCAGAAAGTGATCGATGCGGAAGATTTGGCGCTCTTTCCAGAAGCGCCCAAGCTCTTCTTGAAGTTCAAGGGCGCTCTTGAGGTCATGGCCAAAGGGTTTTTCCACTACGATGCGGCGGAAGCCCTGAACTTCCTGAGCAAGCCCCGCTTCGCCGAGCCCGCGCGCCGTCTGGGGGAAGACCTCAGGGGGAAGCGCCAGGTAGAAGACTGCAGAAGGGGCGAGCTCAGAGGCAAGCTCGTGAAAGCTTTGGGGGGTGAAGTCGAAGGCAAGGTAACGGCTTCTCTTGAGCAGGGCTTGGAGGGCCTCTGGCTTCCAGTGGGGCTCAAAGCGCTCTAGGCTCTCCTGGATGAAGGCGGCGTACTCCTCTTGGCTCCAGGGCCGGCGACCGATCCCCAAGATCCTGAGCTCGTGGGGGAGCGCCGCTTCGGCTTCAAGCTGGTGCAGAGCGGGGAAGAGCTTCCTGCGGGCGAGATCTCCTCCCGCCCCAAAGATGACCAGATCAATCACGGCGGACCACCTTGTGGCCACCGAACCCCTTGCGCATCATGGCCAAAAGCTTGGCGGCGAATCCCTCTTGATCCTGGCTTTCAAAGCGCCGATAGAGCGAGTGGGTGATCACCGGGGCGGAGACGCCGAGCCGGACAGCCTCTAGCACGGTCCAGCGCCCTTCTCCCGAGTCGGCGACCACGGGGGCTACATCCTTGAGCTCGGGGTCTTCGGCCAAGGCTTCTGCCGTCAGGTCGAGCAGCCAGCTGCGGATCACCGTCCCGTAGCGCCAGGCCTCGGCGAGGGCTGGGAGGTTGACGTGGAACTCTTCTTTTTTCCGGACGATCTCCAACCCCTCAGCTAACGCCTGCATCATCCCGTACTCGATCCCGTTGTGGACCATTTTGGTGAAGTGGCCAGCGCCAACTGGCCCTGCGTGGACCCATCCGCGGTCGGGGGCGGGGGCAAGGGCTTTGAGCAAGGGTTCAATGCGGGTTGCATCTTCGGGGCTCGCTCCCATCATGAGGCCGTACCCATTCTCGAGGCCCCAGATGCCCCCTGAGACCCCGACATCGGCGAAGTGAAGGCCTCGCTCCTTGAGGAGCTGAGCCCGCCTCAGGGAGTCCTCGTAGTAGGCGTTACCTCCATCGACCACCAGGTCGCCGGGGCTCAGGAGGGGAATCAGGGCTTCTAGGGTCGATTCGGTGATCTGGCCGGCGGGCAGCATGAGCCAAACGAGGCGAGGAGGCTTGGCCTTTTGAACTGCATCTGAAAGGGAAGAGCTTCCAGTGAGGCCTTCTTGTTCGAGAACTTGAAGCGCCTGAGGGTCGTGGTCATAGCCGATGACTTGGAATCCATGGCGGAGCAGGCGGCGGGCCATATTGCCCCCCATGCGCCCCAAACCGATCATGATGACTTCGCTCATTGGTGAATTCTACTCCATCTTGGACGTTCAAAGGAGACCTAACCCGCTCCGGAGTTTCAGGAGTGCCTGCACAGCGGGGGTGCGACCTGGGGATTCAAGCTTCGCGATGCTCTGTTTGAGCATTGCGTTTGGATCGCAGCTGTTCAAGCTCGTCCCAGTCTTCTGGCGAGAGCTCGTCGAGGATGTTAAACTCCCCGCAGTTCCACGCTTTTTCTCCCCCGTCGAGGTAGATGACGTCGCCGGTCAGGAAGCTTGCCCAATCCGAGATCAGATAAGCGGCGAGATTGGCGAGCTCCTCGTGGCGGCCTACCCGACGGAGGGGGACGCGTTTGAGGAAGAGCTCCTGAATCTTGGGTGTGGGGAGGAGGCGGCTCCAGGCCCCCTCGGTTGGGAAAGGGCCTGGGGCGATGGCGTTGAGTCGGATTCCATACTTGCCCCACTCCGCAGCGAGCGAGCGGGTCAGCGCCACGACCCCTGCTTTGGCTGCGGCGGAGGGGACTACGTAGCCGGAGCCGGTCTCCGCATAGGTCGTCGCGATGTTGAGCACAACTCCTGGCTGCTTGCGGGTGATCCAGCGCTTTCCGGCTTCTAGGGTGCAGTAGAAGGTGCCGTGGAGGACGATGCCGAGGACGGCATCGACGGCTCGGGGTGAGAGGCGCTCGGTGGGAGCGATGAAGTTGCCCGCAGCATTGTTGACCAGCACATCGAGCGTGCCGAAGTGGGCTTCGGTCGCCTCGATCATCGCATGAACCGCTTCGGGATCCCGCACGTCGCAGGGTATGTAGAAGACTTCGCCCCCAGTCGCCTCTTCGAGTTCACGTGCGGCTTGGGCCAAAACCTCGGCCTTGCGACTTGCGATGGCCAGACGTCCTCCAAGTTCGAGGAACCGCTGGGCCATGGAACGCCCCAGGCCAGTTCCTCCACCGGTGATCAGGATGACCTTGCCTTCTAGAATCTTCTCCGCAAACATCGCCTAATCCTGGGGTTGGACGACAAAAGCAGCTGCGATCTCGTCTTCCTCGCTAAGCTGGATGATCTTAACTCCGCTCGTCGAGCGGCCGCAGAGCCGGATGCTTTCGACTGAGGTACGGAGGGCCAAGCCTTTGCGGGAGAGGACCAAGAGATCCTCCGGCCCTTGGACCCTGAGCAAGGCGGCCAGCGTGCCGACTTTGGGGGTGACCCGGAAGGTGTAGACCCCTTGTCCGCCGCGGGCGTGGATGGGATAGTCGGCCGAGGCAGTCCGCTTTCCGTAGCCACGGCTGCTCACCGCGAGGAGCTCGGCCTCCTGACCTCCGGGGAGGATGACCAAAGAGACCACCTGATCCCCTGGTCTGAGCCGGATGCCGGTGACTCCCTGGCTCGCTCGGCCGGTGCTGCGAACCTCCTTGAGGGCAAAGCGCAGGGCTTTGCCCTCTTGAGTGGCCAAGACAGCTTGGTCTTCTTCCTGAGCGAGGGCTACTCCGATGAGGCTATCCTCCTCCAGGAGGTTGAGCGCGATGAGACCAGCGCTGGAAAGGTTCTGATACTCTCGAATGGCCGTTCGCTTGATGAGCCCGCGCCGGGTCGCAAAGACCAAGTAGCCGGGATCCTCTAGGCTCCTCAGGTTGAGCAGCGTGGCGACCTCCTCCCCTTCAGCCAGAGGGAGCAGGGCAGCGAGATGGGTCCCCCGAGCGCTGCGCGAGGCTTCGGGAAGCTCATGGACCTTTTGCGCGTAGACGCGACCACGATTGGTGAAGAGCATCAGGGTGTCGTGCATCGAGGCGACGAAGAGGGCGATCGCCTCATCCTCCCTGGTACGGCCAGCCTGCGCGCCCATTCCCCCCCGTCCTTGGGCTCGGTAGGCCTCCAGAGGAGTACGCTTGATGAAGCCCTGGGAGGTCAGGGTGATCACCATGGGCTCGTCCTCGATGAGATCCTCGGCGCTGAAGCCCTCCTCAAACTCGGTGAGGACAGTCCTGCGAGGATCTCCATAAGTTTCTCGGATCCGGGTGAGCTCGGCTTTGACGACCCCCCACAGCTGGCGCTCATCCTCTAGGATGGCGGTGAGCCGACCGATGGCCTCCTGGAGCTCGCGATACTCCTCGGCGAGGCGCTCGCGCTCGAGGCCAGTGAGGCGTTGGAGGCGCATATCCAGAATCGCCTGGGCCTGAACCTCGCTGAGGGCGAAGCGATCGATCAACCCCTGGCGAGCTTCGGCGCCGTCTTTTGAGCTGCGGATCAGCTCGATCACCGCATCGATCTGGTCGAGAGCGATGAGGAGGCCTTCGAGGATGTGGGCTCGCTCTTGGGCCTTGCGCAACTCAAAGCGTGTCCGCCTTTGGATGACCTCCCGTCGGTGGTCGAGGTAGAGGCGCATGAGCTCGAGGAGCGAGAGGACCTTGGGCTCTCCCTTGACGATTGCGAGCAGGTTGACCGTGAAGCTGGTCTGGAGGCGCGAGTGCTTGTAGAGCTGATTGAGGACTACCTGGGGGTTGGCCCCTCGCTTGAGCTCGACGACGATCCGCATCCCCTGCCGGCCGGATTCGTCGCGCAAGGCCGCGATGTCCTTGATCACCCCGTTCTTGACCAAGCTAGCGATCTGCTTGATGAGGTCCGCTTTGTTCACTTGGTAGGGGATCTCGGTAAAGACGAGCAGGGCTCGCCCGTTGCGCTCCTCGTTGTGAACCCGGGCTCGGATCTTGAGGCTGCCTCTTCCGGTAGCGTAGACATCCCGGATGCCCTGCCGGGAGAGGCGTCCTCCGGTGGGGAAGTCGGGGCCGGGCAAGAGGCGGAGTACCTCATCGAGGGTGATCGCGGGGTTATCGATCATCGCCTCTAAGGCCCGCACGACCTCGGTGAGGTTGTGGGGGGGCAGGCTGCTGGCCATACCGACGGCGATTCCAGCTGAGCCATTGGCCAGCAAATTGGGGAAAGCAGCCGGGAGCACCTCGGGCTGCTCGGTGGTGCCATCGTAGTTCGGCTTAAAGTCTACCGTCTCCTTATCGATGTCCTGGAGAAGCTCCAGGCCTACTGGGGAGAGGCGGGCTTCAGTATAGCGCTGAGCTGCTGGGGGGTCTCCGTCGATTGAGCCGAAATTGCCCTGTCCATCGATCAGAGGATAGCGGAGGTTCCAGGGCTGAGCGAGGCGGACGAGCGTGTCGTAGATCGCTGCATCTCCGTGGGGATGGTACTTCTTCATCACCTCCCCCACGATGCCCGCGCTCTTGGAGTGCTTACGGCTGGGAACCAGGCCTTCTTGCAGCGCGGCGTAGAGGATTCTGCGCTGGACCGGTTTGAGTCCATCACGAACATCCGGCAAGGCCCGGTCCACGATCACGGTCATCGCATAGTTGATGAAGCTCTGTTTGACCTCTTCGGTGATCTCGACGGGAAGTACTTGGGCCATGAACGCTCCTAGGGCTTTGCCCTTTGTGTATTATAGGGCGATCGATTCTGTTCTGGACAGAAGGCTCCTGTGGCACAATAAAGGGGTGCGACTGGATCTCAGCGGTATCCCTGGAGTCTTAGGCGAGATTTGTCGGCAAAGGCAGACCGACCTTGAGCGGGCGCTGTGGATGCCTGAGCGACCTCTTACCCCAGCGCCGTCGTTGTATCGAGCGCTGAGGCAACCCGGTCTTTCGCTCATCGCTGAGATCAAGCGGAGAAGCCCATCGCAAGGGGCTTTGGCCTCGTTCCGGGCCGCAGAGGTCGCTCGAGCCTATGCCCAGGGAGGGGCTCAAGCGCTTAGCGTGTTGACCGAGCCCCACTTTTTTGAAGGCTCGGAGCAGGATCTCCTCGAGGCTCGCCAGGTAGTCTTGCTGCCCATCCTCCGGAAGGATTTTGTCGTCGATCTCCGCCAGATCGCCCAGACCCGGCATCTAGGGGCTTCCGCGGTCCTGCTCATCGTGGCGGTCCTCGGTCGAAACCTGGCTGAGTTCATGGCCGAGGCTCAGGCTCAGGGGGTCGAGGTCCTCGTTGAGGTGCACAGTGAGGAGGAGCTCCGGCTGGCCCTCGAGCTGGAGGTCCCCCTCTTGGGGATCAACAACCGGGATCTGCGGGACCTTTCGGTGGATCTCAGGACAGCTCCCCGCCTTGGGGCTCTAGCCCGGGCCTGGGGTTACCGAGGTCTTTTGGTTGCCGAGTCTGGCTATAGCAATCCCAGGGAGCTTGCCGCGCTGCAAGGCTTCGACGGGGTGCTCGTGGGGAGCAGTCTGGTCCGAGGCAACTGGCAGGAAGCAGTGCGCTCCTTGCGCCTTCCCCAGGAGGGTTGAGTGGCGACGGTGGTTTTGGTTGGCCGCCCTAACGTCGGCAAATCGAGTCTGTTCAACCGCCTGCTCGGTCGGGGACCACGTTCTCGCTTTGCGGTGGTCGCCGACACTCCAGGAGTCACCCGGGACCTTAAAGAGGGATGGATCGAGCGGGAGGGGAGGCGGATTCGGCTCGTCGATACGGGGGGCTTGGGTTCGGGGGATCCCCTCGAGCCGAAGGTACGGGCGAAGGTGGAAGAGGCGATCCGGCAAGCGGATCTTGTCCTCTTTCTGGTCGATGGACGTTCAGGAGTTGTCCCTGCGGATCAGGAGATTGCCGAGCTATTGCGCCGTCATGGCGTGCCGGTCCTCGTGGTGGCGACCAAGGTCGACGAACCCCAGCACGAAGCGTTCCTCGGTGACCTCTGGTCTTTGGGGTGGGGGGCACCCTGGCCGACCAGCGCGGTGCATGCTCGGGGGATTGAGGAGCTCGAAGACACCCTCTTCAGCAGGGTGACAGCTGAGGAGAGTGTTGAGGAGGCTTCGATTCGCATCGCCATCATCGGTCGCCCCAATGCAGGGAAGTCAAGCCTGCTCAATGCCCTTCTAGGACAAGAGCGGGTGCTTGTCTCAGAGAAGCCAGGAACAACGCGGGACAGCATCGATGTCGAGCTCCGCTATGGCGATCGCAGCTTTGTGCTCATCGATACGGCGGGAATCCGTAAGCGACCGGAGACCCGTGTCGAAGAGCTGGCGATCGCGCGCGCCCATACGGTCATTCGGGAGTCGGATGTCGTCTTCTTGGTCGTCGACCCCTTCGAGTTGGGTGACCGGGAGCTCAAGCTGGCTGGGGAGGCCTTCGAGGCGGGCCGACCGGTCTTGCTCTGCATCAGCAAATGGGATCGGGTGGCCCGCGAACAGGCGAGGGAGGTGCGCCGGGCGCTCGATCAACGCCTTGCCCATCTTGCCCATCTGCCGCGCCTTTATCTCTCCGCGCATACCGGCCTCAACCTGCATCGGCTCTTTTCCGAAGCGGCTCGCCTCTATGACCTCGCCCGTAGGCGTTATGAGACTGCCGAACTGAACCGGTACTTAGCTCTCTGGACCGCTCGGGTTGCTCTGCCTAACTTTCGCGGTCGGCCACTTAAGCTCTTCTATGTGACTCAGCCCGAAGTGGCTCCCCCGACCTTCGTCTTCTTTGTGAATCACCCCGAATTCGTCACCCGAGCGTTCGAGGGATATTTGCGCAACCGCATCGAGGAGGAGCTTGGCTTGAAGGAAGTTCCCTTTCGCCTTGTCTTTCGAGGTCGACGGGAGGAGGCTGCTCCTGCGTCGATAGCCCGGGAGGAGTCGTGAAGCTCTATTCGGCGGAGGGTATGCGAGAAGCCGATCAGAGGGCCCAAGCGCTTGGCTATCCCGCCTTGCTGCTCATGGAGGCGGCGGGTCGGGCAGTCGCTGAGGCGGTCCATCGCGAGATACCTGAAGGGGAGCTGGTCGTCCTAGCAGGTCGCGGCAACAATGGGGGCGATGGGCTAGCGGCGGCTCGCTGGCTTCATCTATGGGGTCGTAGGGTGAAGGTCTATGCGGCCTCAGGGCAACGTGATGAAGCCCTCCTGATGCGGCGGGCTTTAGAACTCTCTGGGATCGAGGTGGAACCTCTGGAGCGCTGGCAGCCTGGGGGTGCAGCGGTCATCGATGCCCTATTTGGAACCGGGCTGAATCGCCCTTTAGATGGAGTCTACGCGGAGGTCATTCGTCGCATCCAAGAAGCCCGGCTCCCGGTGATCGCCGTGGATCTTCCCTCAGGGCTTCCCTTGACTCCTCATCTGGAGGCTCAGCTCACGGTCGCCTTGGGGGGACTCAAGCGGGAACACCTCTTTTATCCTGCACGGGCTGCATGTGGCCGAATCCAGCTCGCTGAGATCGGTGTTCCGCTGCAAGCTCTTGCCGGTTTGGCTCTCGCTGACATCCTTGAGCCGCAAGAGGCCCAGGCGTTATTTCCCCGTCGCTCCGGTGATGCGCATAAAGGAAGCGTGGGGAGGGTCCTCATCGTCGGAGGCCATCCCCGCTATACCGGAGCTCCTGCACTTGCGGCCTGGGCCGCATATCGGGCTGGAGCTGGTTTGGTCACCGTGGCCTATCCGGAAGAGGCCCAGCTGAGCTTACCGATGGAAGCCGTCCGGCTTCCGTTTCGGCGCATCGATCAGCAGCTCCTTCAAGAGGCCAAAGCGGAGGCACAGGCTGTCGGGATGGGCCTCGGGCCCATTGGTCCGGACGTCGCTCGGGTCGCCCTAAGGGGATTGCCGACCGTCCTCGATGCCGATGCACTCCATCCAGATGTCGTGAGGGCTTATCGAGAGGCGGGGATCCCGACATTGATCACTCCCCACCCAGGAGAAGCCCGCCGCCTGCTTGGAGAGCTTCCCGATGATCCCCTGAAAGCCGCTGAGGCTTTAGCCCAGACCTTTGGGGTCACGGTCATCCTCAAGGGGGGACCGAGCGTCATCGCTGAGCCGGGGAGGCTGGCGGTCAACCCGAGCGGCAATCCCGCGATGGCCTCTGGGGGTATGGGAGACGTCCTCTCGGGAATCTTGGCGGCCCTGTTGGCAGCCGGTCTCTCCCCTTGGGATGCTGCGCGTCTTGGCGTGTATTGGCACGGCTTGGCTGGAGATCGATTGTCGGTAGGGCTATTTGCTCATGAGGTGGCTGAAGAGCTCCCTAAGGTACGCGAGGAGCTGCTTCGAGGGGGGTACCGACCTTTTGGCTGGACTGGACCAAGCTAGGCCAGTAAGGCGGGCTATCATGTCACCATGCACCTAGAGGTGCCCGCTACGCTCGCTAACCTTGGTTCGGGGCTGGATGCTTTGGGGGTTGCTCTAGGGCTTTATTTGGAGGTGAGAGCCCGGCCTGCTCCGGAGGAGCTGATCTATAGGGGAGAGGGGACGGTGGATCCCCAGGACAATCTGATCCACCAAGCGTATCGTGCAGCCTGGGCGTTCCTGGGCCAAGATCCACCGTCTTTGGCTCTTGAGGTGCGCAACCCGATCCCCCTCGCCCGTGGGCTCGGCAGCAGCGCTGCGGCTCGGATCGCGGGGGTTGCCTTGGCGGATCGGCTCTCGGGAGGCGCTTTGGGGCGTGAGGGGGTTTTTCGCTTGGCCGCTCATCTAGAGGGGCATCCGGATAATGTGGCTCCCGCCGTCTTTGGTGGCTTTGCCATTGGCTTGCTGGATCCCCCTTTGGCCTTTCGCTTTGCCGCTCCCAGGCTCACCTTCGCCCTGGCGGTTCCTGATTGGGAGCTTCCTACCCAGCGTGCCCGGGCAGTGCTTCCTTCCCAGGTTGCTCGGGAAGATGCCATCTTCAACCTAGCTCGCAGCGCCCTTTGGCCCGCTGCTTTGGCTTCAGGATTCTGGTCGGCCTTACCCGAGGCTGCTCGAGATCGGCTCCATCAACCTTATCGCGCAGCGCTCATTCCGGGGCTGGAACCGGCGCTCAAGAGATCAATCGAGGAAGGGGTGCTGGCCGCGTTCCTTGCTGGTGCTGGACCGACTCTAGCTCTGCTCCTCGGCCCTGAAGGAGTGGCCAAGGTCCTGCCGATCTTGCGGGAGTATGCCGGCGTGCGAGGTCGGGTGATCCTCGCTGGGGTGAGTGCGGAGGGATACCGTTGGAAGGAACCTTGAAGGAGGTCCTTACGCACCTTCACGATCGGGGCCTGAGCGGCCTCCTCCGCTTTGAGGCGGGAGTCTTGCCCCTTGAGGTTGACTTCTCCCAGGGAGAGGTGGCAGGGGGAAGGATCTTGGATTGGGAAGGCTTCGAGGCGCTCTGCTCCGTTCCCCTAGAAGCCGAGGGGGTCTTTCGCTTCGAGCCCCATCCTCCGATTGGCCGCCCTTGGATGGCCTTTAGTGCTTTGATCAGCGAGTGGACCCGCTTGAATCAGGAATGGATCCGTTTTCGCAGCCTTCTCGATTCCCCTAGCCGCTACCTTGAATCTCCTCGTCCCCAGGAGCCTTATCAGGTCTTCTTCGGGGGAAGAAGCGTGCGGGGAGCCGCCCGAATCTGGGGCACTCCCCTCATCATTGCGATGGAGCGGGCATGGCGTGGGGTGCGGGAAGGAGATCTGGTACTCCTTCACAAATATGCCTGGTATGGGCTTCGCATCCGCCATCCACGCCTGCAGCTGCCCGCCCAGGGCAGTCGGGGCCCGCTCCCTCTTGACGGCCAGCACACCTTGGGCGACTACATCCGTCAGGGTTATCCTGCTGGTGCGGTCCGCGACTTCTTGATCCGGGCGATTGTCCAAGGCGAGCTTCAGCCTTCTGGACGGGGTTGGCTCCTCCGTGACTTGCTCTGGGAGCGCGAACAGGAGGCAGCCAGATGAGGGTCGAGGGAGCTTCTCGCTTTCATCTGGCTGCGCTTCGGGCAAGACGTGCTATAATCCCCATCGCTAGGGGCCCTTAGCTCAGCTGGCAGAGCAACCGACTTTTAATCGGTTGGTCGCGGGTTCGAATCCCGCAGGGCCCACCAAGCTAAACGCTGAGATCGACATCCTTGTTCTCTGGGGTGCGGGCAATAGCGATTAAAGCGAGCACTGCATAGAGCATGACCAGAAGGCCGATAGCTAAGTAGGCTCGGTGGATGCCGAGATGGGCGAGGAGGAACCCAGCGACGATCGGGAGGAGACCTCCTCCGTAGACTTGGGAGATCTGATAAGCGGCGCTCGCCCCCGAAGCTCGGTAGCGGATCGGAAAGTTCTCTGTATAAAAGGTCGGAATTGCTCCATACCCAAAGCCAAAGACGAAACCCAGGACCAGGATCTCAGCTAGGGCCGCGAGGGGGAAGCGATGCGTGTTGATGAGGAGAAAATAGGGGAGGGCCAGGACGAGAAGAGCACTGCTCGCAATGAAGAGCACGGTTCGGCGGTTGATCTGATCGGCAACCCGCGCACCGAGGAGCATGAAGAAGAGCATGAATGCGGCTGCGATGAGGCCAGCGAACTCAGCCTGTAGGGCGCTGAAGCCGACCGCTTGCATATAGGTGGTTCCAAAGACAAAAAAGCCAGAATGTTCCACCGAACATCGCGTTGACGATCGAGGTGCGCAGGATCCGGCCTGGCATCTCCTTCCACACCTGGCTCGCCGGCAGCTTCAGGGTTCCCTCCCGTGCCCGATAGGCTTCGAAGAGGGCCGAGTCTTCCGTCCGACTACGGATGGCGATGCCGACGAGAGCGACGAGAAAGCCGACGATGAAGAAAAGTCTCCAGCCCCAGGTGGCATAGGCTTGGGGTGATAGGAGCGAATGGACCAGAAGCACCAGGCCATAGCCCAGGATCAGACCTATGGGGGCTGCCACCCCCACCCAGGAGCCCCAAAAAGCCCTACGCCGGCTCTCGGCAGCCTGCTCGATGACCCAGGTCGAGGCGGTACCGAATTCGGCACCGAAACTAATGCCTTGGAGCAGGCGAAAGACGAGTAAGAGAATGGCAGCCGAGGCCCCGATTTGGTCGTACGTAGGGGTCAGGCCGATGAGCAGAGTGCTGATTCCCATGAGGACGAGAGCCCCGACCATAGCATCCTTGCGCCCCCAGCGATCAGCGAGGTTACCGAAGAGGTAAGCGCCTACCGGTCGGATCACGATGCCAACCCCATAGATGGTGATTGCGGCAGCGGCGGAGGCCAGAGCGGGGAGTTTGAAGAAGAGGGGACCCCAGACCGTGGCCGCGATGATCCCGGTCACCAAAAAGTCGTACTGTTCGATGATCGAGCCGATGATGCTGGCTAAGGCGACTTTATGGATCCGCTCCGAAGCTCTATCCAATTCCATAACCTCTCCTATCTTGAGACGGAGCTCATTATATAAGCTTGCCAAGCCCCTTGGGCATAAGCGAGCTCGTAAGCTCCTCGGGGGCTGCGAAGATAGGGTAGAAGAAGGAGTTTGAACCTGAGAAGCGTTGGATGGATCCCGAGGGCCCAAGCAATCCGAGGATCTCGGTGTTTTTGGTATACCCTGACGTGGGCGGCCCCAGCCTTGTGTGCCCGTTCGAGGGCTCCTTGTTGGTGATCCCAAGCTTCATGGATGGCCTCAGCTTGGGGGAGAAAGCGGAAGCGAGCGCCGGCTTTCCACAGGCGGTAACCCAGGTCGGGGTCTTCTCCTCCATAGCCGGAAAACTGAAGGGCATCGTAGCCTCCGACTTGCTCGAAGAGCGCGCGGGGAAGGCTTGTGTTGTTGCCCGTCGCGTGCCACCAGAAAGCCTTTGGCCCGAGCAGTTCAGCTGCACCAGAGCCTTTGAGAGAGTCTGGAAGGCGGAGACGGCCGATGCCCACCAGGGGCAGTGAAGCCTGATGGACAGCGACGTGGGCGGCAACCCAACCAGGTTGAGGGATCACGTCATCGTCGGAAAAGAGAAGGACGCTGCCGCGGGCCATGGAAGCGCCCAGATTACGGGCCGCCGCTGGACCTTGGCCGGGTCCTTGGAAGGCTCGCAATGGATAGGGAGGGCGATACTCTGCAAGAAAGGCCCAGCTTGCATCGTTGGGATCGTCGACGATGACGAGCACCTCGAAAGGAGGAGCGGGCGCTTCAAGGGCTCTGAGCTTCTTCTCTAGAAGCTGAGGGCGGCTGCGCGTAGGGACAATGATGGAGAGCATCTTAGGGCCGGAGGTAAAGGGCTAGGAGCAGACCTACAGCCGAAATCAAGATGCCCAAGAGCACGGTAGGTAGAATGCTCAGGCTGGGAGCCTCTGAGCTCTTTAGAGCACGTGCCAGGCATGCGAATCTCCAGGTTGATACGGCGATCGAGAGAGCGCCGAGCAGAATGAGGCCAAACCCCAAAGTGCCGCTGATCCCTGGGTTGCCGGGAGGCTTTTCGTGCAGCGCGAGGCGAATGTATTCGAGGAAAAGGTTGAACTTTTCGACCAAGAAACCAAAGGCCATGACCCCGATGCCTGTACGAACCCAGGCCAGGAAAGTACGTTCGTTTGCGGCAAGATCGCTGAAGTGCTGGGTTGCTCGCGTCCGGTTGACCCCGGGGTCTTGGTGAGGCTCCATGAGCTTTTATTATGATCCACCCGCCTTTGGGATCGCTGGAACGCCCAGGTCCCTTGCTCGGTAGACCGATGTGCCTCTCGTTTGGCCCCAGGGACCGTTATGATGCAGATGCTCATGGACCTCACTGCTTATCCCTATCCTTCCCGGCGGACCGTGGTGCTGGGGCGCCGAGGGGCAGTAGCGACCAGCCAGCCTCTTGCTGCTCTTGCGGGAATGGAGATGCTTCACAAAGGCGGCAATGCGGTCGATGCCGCTTTGGCTGCGGCGATCGCCCTGACCGTACTCCAACCTACCTCGAATGGGATTGGCTCAGATGCCTTTGCCTTCGTCCACGATGGGGTCACCCTCCATGCGCTCAACGCTTCCGGAAAGAGCCCTTTGGCCCTCGACCGACGCGTCTTCGGCGAGGAGGGGGTTCCTCGCTGGGGGTGGAAGGCGGTCACCGTTCCCGGGGCTCCTTCGGCATGGTGGGCCCTTTGGAGTCGCTTTGGGCGCCTTCCTTTTGAGGAGCTCTTCGCCCCGGCGATCCGCTATGCTGAGGAGGGGTTTCCGGTCTCTCCTTATACAGCGGCGGCTTGGGGTCGGGCGGGTTACCTTAAGCTCCGAGGGCCAGCATTTCGCCCTTTTCAAGAGGTCTTCTTTCCTCAGGGGCGGGCGCCTCGGCCTGGGGAACTGTGGCGAAGCCCCCTCCACGCAGCGACGTTGAAGGAGATTGCCCGCACGGGAGCCGAAAGTTTTTATCGAGGTCGACTTGCGCAGCAGATCGTCAGGTTTGCTGAGGCGACAGGTGGGTACTTGAGCACCCGCGATCTGGCTGAACATCGGGCTGAGTGGGTGACTCCCTTGAGTCTGCGCTATCGGGACCTAGAGGTCTGGGAACTGCCCCCCAACACCCAAGGTCTCGCTGCTCTTTTGGCTCTGGGCATTTTAGAGGGTTGGGACCTTGCGTCGATGCCGCGAGATTCTGTTGAGTCCTTGCACCTCCAGATTGAGGCGATGAAGCTGGCGTTTGTCGAGGTCCAAACTCATGTGGGAGACCCACGGTTCATGAGGGTTTCGGCTCAGGAACTGCTTAATCCCGATCGCCTTGCAAAGCTGCGAGCTCGGATCGGGGAACACGCTCTGACTCCCGAGGCTCAAGCTCCTTTGGGGGGCACCGTCTATCTTGCGGCGGTGGACGGTGAGCTGATGGTTTCCTTGATCCAGTCCAATTATATGGGCTTCGGCTCTGGAGTCTTGGTTGAGGGTACAGGCATTGCTTTGCAAAATCGGGGGGCAGGTTTTTGCCTGGAGCCGGGCCATCCTAACGATTATGGGCCGGGCAAGCGCCCTTTTCATACGATCATCCCAGGATTTTTAACTCGGGGAGGCGTTCCCCTAGGTCCTTTTGGGGTCATGGGAGGTCATATGCAACCTCAAGGCCATCTCCAGGTTGTTGTGCGGATGGTCGATCAGGGGCTCAACCCTCAAGCCGCCCTTGATGCGCCTCGCTGGCAGTGGCTTGAGGGGCGAAGAGTGGCGCTCGAGCCGAGTTTCCCTTCGGAGGTGATCGAAGGTTTGCGGGTTCGCGGTCATGACGTGGAGGTTTCGGACGAGGGGGGGTTGTTTGGCTTTGGGATGGGTCAGATCATCCTTCGCTACCAGGGGGCCTGGGTGGCAGCTTCTGAGCCTCGCGCCGATGGCCTCGCCCTTGCATGGTAGCTGAACGAACGCTCAAGGTGCGGGGAGTTGCCTACCACCTCAGTGAGGTGGGTCAAGGCTCACCGCTGCTCATGCTCCACGGATTCACTGGGAGCGGCGAGATCTTTTTGCCCTTGGCTCCACGGCTTCCGAGGTTTCGCTTGTTACTGCCCGACCTTCTCGGCCATGGAATGACCGAAGTGCCGAGGAGCGCGGAGCGCTATCGGATGGAAGAGGCGATTGAGGATCTCGCAGGCCTCTTGGAGGGCCTCTCGCTAGAGCAGGTCGATCTCTTCGGTTACTCGATGGGGGGGCGTCTGGCGCTGGGATTCGCTTTGAGTTATCCACAGCGGGTGCGCTGCTTGGTGCTTGAGAGCGCCTCGCCCGGATTAGAGGATCCCGCTGAGCGAGCACTCCGTCGCTCAGCGGATGAAGCCCTTGCTGCTCGAATCGAGGCGGAGCCACTGGAGGCTTTCGTCCGTACCTGGGAAGCTCAACCTCTTTTTTCCGGAAAACCTCTTGATCCAGAGCTTGCTCTTCTCCAGCGGAAGATTCGCCTATCGGCGCAACCTCATGGTTTAGCTGGAAGCTTGAGAGGCTTGGGTGTTGGCGTCCAGCCTTCGTATTGGGATCGCTTAGGTGAGCTGCGGCTTCCCGTCCTTCTCTTGACGGGTGCTCTGGATACGAAGTTCGTTCACATCGCTTGGAAGATGCTTCAGAGACTGCCTCAGGCTCGCCACCATAGCTTCCCTGGCTGCGCTCACACTCCCCATCTCGAAGATCCAGCAGCGTTTGCTGAGGTTCTGCGCGAATTTTTGAGCGGACCTCTCTGAAGCTGAAGCTTGATCGGGCTTTGTGGGTACCGTGCGATCAAGAGCTGAGCGGTTCAAAAAGGGCCCGCCCGATGCGCAGAAGGGTAGCCCCCTCTTCAACGGCGAGTTCGAAGTCGTCTGACATTCCCATGCTTCGCTCGGGAAGGCCGTATTCGTCGGCAATTCGAGAGAGGGTAGCGAAGATCGTCCGGGAAGCCTCGGGAGATCCCTGGCGGCCGATGGTCATGAATCCCACGAGCTTCAAACCGGGCAATTCGCGAAGGCGCGCATAGGCTCCCGGGAGCTCTTCGAGCAAAAAGCCGTGCTTCTGAGGTTCTCGGCTGAGATTGAGCTCGATGAGGGCGGGTAGTTGAAGATGAGCCTGCTCAGCGTGATGGCTGAGGGTCTCGGCGAGGCGGAGGGAATCTAGGGAATGGAGGAGCTCGAAGCGCAACGCCGCCTTGGCCTTGTTGCGTTGAAGAGGGCCGATGAAGTGCCAGTGGGCCTGAAGAACCTCCATCTTGGGCAGGGCCTCCTGGATCCGAGACTCGCCCAGGGGGAAATCGCCGTAGGCGAGAACGCGGCTTCGGATCTCCTCGGGGGTATGCCCCTTGGTGACCGCCACTAGCTGGATGCTTCGCGGGTCTCGCCCTGCTCTTTGGGCAGCCCGCTCGATCCGTTCGAGGACCTCGGGCAGCATCAGAGGTGAGCGAGAAGCCCTCGTACGAGCTTGCGGAAGGACTCTCCCGCCCGTTCGGCGACGGCGAGGACCTCGGCCTCGTCGGCGTGGTGGTCGCGGTCAGGAAGGGCCATATCCGTGATCAGCGAAAGGCCGAGGATACGGGTTTTGAGATGGCATAAGGCGATGACCTCCGGGACCGTCGACATTCCTAGGGCATCTGCCCCGAGCCCGCGCAGCATTCTGAGCTCGGCCCGGCTGCCAAACTGGGGTCCTGGCCACCAGAGGTAGACACCTTCTTTAAGGTTCAGATCTAGCTTGCGGGCCACCTGGCGGGCCAGCGCCTGCAACTCAGCATCATAGGCGCCAAACGTGACCGGGAATCGAGGGCCAAGACGCTCCTCATTCGGGCCCGTGAGGGGCGAAAGACCGCTATAGTTGATGTAGTCGAGGTGCAGCATGAGATCCCCGGCGTTCCAGTGAGGGTTGAGCCCTCCGGCTGCTGAGGTGACAAAGAAGGTCTGTGCCCCGAGAAGCCGCCCTACCTGGGCGGGGTAGGCGACCTGGGCTGGACTATAGCCTTCATAGACGTGTACCCTCCCTTTGTACATGAGGACCCGAGTCCCAGCCAGCCGTCCAATCAGAAGGCGACCCTCATGGCCAGGGGCGGTGGCTAGAGGAAAGTGAGGAATCTCGGAATAGGGGAGGCTAAGTTCTACCTCGAGCTCATCGGCCAGTGGGCCTAAGCCCGAACCAAGGATGATAGCTACCTCGGGAGGGGTCGCGATCTTGGGTCGTAGATAACCGAGCGTTTCTTCGAGATGAGACCAAAGGCTCATGAATTCACCATAGCACGAGAGCCTCTTCTCACCTCCGCTTCACTGCTTCTTCTTATAGTGCCCCCGTGAAGCGTTGTTTAGGGCTCTTCCTCTTTCTTTCTCTCGGTCTCGCGGCGCCGATCGAGCACATTCAGATCGTCGGCGCTGACCCGATCCTGGAAGCTTTGGCTCGAATCGCTCTGCCTTTTGGGGTCGGCGATGAGCCAGGAAACCTAGAGGCAGCCCGTCAGGCCATCCTCGCCACCGGATATTTCGAGAATGTCCAGCTCAGCCTGCAGGGGACAACCCTCCTCGTGACGCTGGTTCCTAACCCAACCATTCAAGAGGTGCGTGTAGAGGAAGAGGCGTTTCCCTCTCAGCCTTTGCTGCAGAACCTTGAAGATCAGTATGCCGTTGGACCGGGTGCTATCTACAATCCTCGAAAAGCTCAGGAAGCGGCGACGTTGCTGGGCCAAATCTTTCAACAGCGGGGTTTCCCGTTTCTTCCCCAAGTCACTTTTAGTACCAAGCCGCTCTCTTCGGGCGTTGAGCTCATCTTTCACGTGGAGGAACACCCTCCTCTTCATAAAGTCATTCTGGCCAAGACTTCCTTTGTCCCTACCAGCCAGCTGGAACCCCTTTTTGCTCCTCTTGCCAAGCTAGGGCACTTCTCCTGGAAAGAGTATGCTCAAGCTGTTCAACAGGCCGATCTTCTCTATGCAGAGGCAGGATACCGTTTCAGCGGGGTTGATCCTGCTGGGACCCAGCTCCAGGATGGGGTCCTCAAAGTGGCGTTCCAGGAGCTTCATATCGCCGCCATCCAGGCCCCCTCGGGGATTGAGACCCAGCTCCTTGGCCTTGGACCAGGCGATCCTTTGAATACCCGAAAGCTTCTTGACGGGATCAACCTCCTCTCGAAGCGCCTTGGCCGGGTGGTGAACTTTGAATTGCAGGCCTCGGCCCCCGGTCAGGTCACAGTTGTCTTGAGCCTGGGTGGGGTGAACTACGGGGTAATTCAAAAAGATGAAATTGTCGGCAATACCGCACTGCCCACTCAGGAGTTGATCAAGGCCCTTCGCCTCCAGCCTGGAGACCCCTACAACCCCCTCCTTGCCCAGCAGGACTTCCTTCGCTTGGAGCAGATCTACCAGCAGGCGGGATATGAGCTGGTCAATCAGCCGGATTTTAGCTTTCAGAATGGAGTCTACATTCAGAAGATTCAAGAGGTGCGCATCGGTGGTTACCGCCTCGACTGGCAGGGGCACCACATTACCCAGAACATCGTGGTCTTGAGGGAACTTCCCGCCCCCGGGAGCCTCTTCTCCGTTTCCGCTCTGCGAGATGCTCTCAGCGCTCTTCTGAAGACTCAGCTCTTTGCTGCACCTCCCACTGTCGACCTCGCTCCTGGTCCCCAGCCGGATGAGGTGACGGTGATCTTGGGTCTCAAAGAGGCGAACACCCTCACGTTTCAACCGAGCATCGCCTACAGCACTTTGAGTGGCTGGAGTGGGCAGCTGAGCGTCAGTGATATCGATCTCTTTGGGCTCAACCAGATCGTCAGCGCGAGTCTGGCCTTCGTTCAAAATAATGCCCACGATAACCTCTCAGCCTCCCTTTCCTATCAGATTCCCTGGCTCTACGTGCCCTTTGCGGATTTTGAGCGAGTACCGACCAGCGTTGGTTTCAGCTTCTTTACCACTCCGGTGGATAACAACACTCTTTACGCGCCATCGGGCGCGAATACGCATTGGGTCTATACGGACCGCAATACCGGGGTTAGCCTGAGCGTGAATCGACCCTTCTCGGCCCATCTCCCTGCGCTTCAGCTCGGAACCACCCTGAGCTGGGAATTGGTGATTCCAAAGCTCGATATCTACGCACCCCCGAGCTGCGCGGGAACAACCTGCCCGAGTCAGAGCCAAGCGGAAGCTCTTTTGCCCCCACCGTATCAGGTCTACCAGCTGCAGCTTTCGGGAACTTACGTTCAGGTCAACGATGTGAACTTCCCGACGCACGGTTACAAGGCGATCGCCCAGGTGGCCACCGGCCTGAGCCTTCCTCAAGGAGAGCCCAGCCAGGTCTACGCCCCTCTCTCGATGACCGGGAAGACGTATTTCCCTCTCGGTAACGACAACCGTCAGGCGGTGGTCATCCAAGCCTCGGTAGGGACGATCTTAGGGAATCCTCCTCCTACGAGCGACTTCCAGCTGGGAGGCAACGCCAGCGACCTAAGCCTCCTTCGCGGTTATAGCCCGGGCTTTTTGGTTGGAACCCACCTTCTTTTGGGTAACCTCGAGTACCGCTACAACTTTGATCTGAGCCAGCTTGGCGGTACTGGCCTCTATGGAATCGTCTTTGCAGATTTAGGAAGCGCTTGGGGAGCCCCTTCGACGCCCAATTTGGTCTTCTATGGTGATGCAGGTGTGGGCATCCGTCTGCAGCTCAATCTGTTTGGGGCTCTCTTCCCCCCCTTAGAGCTCGACTACGGCTTTAGTCAGAGGAATCCCACGGGGGTGCTCAGCTTTAGCATTGTGCCCCCGATTTAAGCTCTGTACGGTTGGATAGTTCCAAGCCTCGGGAATCAGGGCTCAGCGGAGTAAGGTCGGCGCTCAAGCCTGATGGTCGGATAGGGTCGTGGGTTCGGTACGCGAGCGATCCGGCGCCATGCTGGATTGATGCGCATCATTTTTACGGTAAGCTAGAGTTCAATGATTATTCCAGCTCGAACGGTCCTCGAGGAAGACCCGGAGACGTTTTGGGATCGTTTTTCTGAGTACTCCATCCGAGCTCGCCTTGTTTCCCGGGGATGGTTTGATCCGCTCCTCGAAGTGGTCACCCCTCAAGGCGTTTTGTATGCCTTTGACCGGACGCTGGCTCCCTTGAACCCTGGAGAGCAACAGGTTCTCCTCCACGCTCACCTCAAAGCCGTGCAGCCCGCTTCGCCGGGGGCTTCCTATTTTCGCTACCTGCCCCGCGGTGGGTATCGCTTTGAGGGCTTTGCTCGTGAGATCTCTAGCATTTTAAGCCTTTTCGAATGCAAGGAGGTGCGCCTTCTTCTCGCCGGACCCCCCCTGGCTGGATGGGTTCAGGTTGAGCTGGCCCCTCCGCTCATGGCGTTTCGTCAGCCCTGATGATCTGCCCGAGCTGCGGTCGCCCTAATCCCTCGGATACTGAGTATTGCCTGCGCTGTGGGGCTCCCTTGCGCTCTGCGTTTATTCAGGAGCGTCGCTGGGTGAGCGTCGTCTTCTTTGACCTTTCCCGCTTCACCGAATTTACTCTCACGCACCCTTTGGAGGATACCTGGAGGGCTGTGCACGCTGCTTTGTACGAAGCGGGAGAACTGGTGCGTAAGTTTGGCGGTGCGGTGGATAAGTTTTTTGGTGACGGCCTCCTCGCGGTCTTTGGCCTCTATCGAAGCGGCGGTTCGGACGCCGCCGCAGCCTTGGAGGCAGCGCAGGCGATGGTTCAAAGAGCTCAGTTTCCCGCCCGTGCGGGGGTGGCGAGTGGTTTGGTGCTCAAAACCCCTCTCGGCGGTGGGGTTGCTGGTGATCAGACTGTGATTGGGCCAGCAGTCAATCTGGCCCAGCGCCTATCGCAAGCGGCTCACCCTGGTCAGGTGTGGATGGATAGCTCGACGTTCCACCTGGCCCCTTGGGTCCAAGCCCGCTCTCTTCCCCTCGTCGAGCTCAAAGGCTTTCCCGAGCCGCTTACCCCCTTGGTCTATGAGGGTCCTGGAGCGGGAGAGTTACCCCTCATCGATCGAGAGGAGCAATTGGCTCGCCTGGAAGAGAATCTTGCTCGTGTGAGGGCAGGTGAGGGGCGCAGGGTCTTTCTAGAGGGTCCCATGGGCTCAGGGAAGACTAGGCTGATCCAGGCGTTTTTCCAGCGGCTCCCTCAAGGGACTTGGGGGGGGATCGCCCCATCCTTGACTCGAGGAGTTCCGCTGCGCTACACCTTGCGGCAGGGCTTCGAGGCGCTCTTTCCCTTTGACCTTGAGCAGTGGATCGCCGCTCGCCCTCTTCCGGAGCCGCTGCTCTCTGCCTTACGCTATAGCCTAGGCCTTCAGTCTCTCATCGAAGAGCAGCGCCTGGAGCTCCTTCTCGTTGAGGCCTGGCGCGAGGCGCTCGCTCGTATCGCACGTAAGGCCCTCGTTGTCTTGTGCCTCGAAGACCTTCCCTCGGCGGATCCCACCGTCATCGAGTTTGCCCGCCGCCCTCTCAAAGGCCCCTTCTTGCTCCTCTTGAGCGGGAGGCACAACCCGTTGGCCCCAGCTGATGATCTGGAGGTGATCCAGGTTGGACCTTTAGGCCTGGAAGAGAGTTGGCGGCTCCTTGGCCAACTGGTGCCCCGCCTCGAGCCTCGGCGAGCCCAAGCTCTGGTAGCCCTCTCGGGGGGCTTTCCCTTGGCTCTGCGCAGTCTAGCTTTGGACCCTGAGGGTGAGCCTGAGCCTTTGCCTTTTTACCAATCGCGCCTCGATACCCTCCCTCGCCTCTTGCGCATGGCGCTCCAGGCCGCTGCGGTGTTGGGGGATGGAGCTACGTTGCCCTTGATCCGCCACCTTGCTGGCGAAGAGGCCGAACTGGGCCGCTTGTTTACCGAGGGGTTTTTGGAGCTGAGTGAGGGAGGGCAGGTGGAGTTTAGGGTTCCCCTGCTACGAGAAGCGCTCTTGGCCCAGCTGGATGAGCAGCAAGCGCGTAGCTGGCACCAAGAGGCGGCCATCTGGTATCAGGCTCAGAATCAGCTCGGTGAGGCAGCCCGCCATCTTGAAGCGGCAGGGGAGCTGATGGGAGCCTTTCGTACCTGGCGCCTTCATGCGCAAAAGCTCTGGGTCTCCCAGGCCTATGAGCAAGCCTTGGCCGCTTATCGGGAGGCCCTGAGGCTGGCAGAAGGAGGGGCGTGGGCGCAGGTGGCTCTCGAGTTTATGGAGCGCCTTTTGGCTTTGGGTCGCTTTAACAAGGTTTTGGAGTTTGCCCAACATCCTCGGGCCACTGCCCTATTTCGCCTTCCCCAGGCTGAGGCTTACCTTGAGCTCGGTCAATCCAAGCAGGCCGCCGGCTTGCTTCAGGGCCTCTTTGAGCCGCGAGCCGAAGTCTTGAGGAGCTACCTGGAGGGGTTCCTTCCCCCGGTTGAAGAGCTTCCTCCTCAGCACGAGCCGCTCGCCCGTCTCTTGAGGGCGAGGCTCTTGGAGCGTTGGGGGCATCTCCCCGAGGCCTGGCGAGAGTTGGAGCTTGATCGCGAGCACGCTCCGTACTGGATGACGCTCGCTCGCTTGCTCAAAGCTCGTCTACTTCGTGAGCTCGAAGGGCCTTCTCCTGCTTTGGAGCTCCTCACGGAGCCTCCCCCCGAGATCCTTCCTCCCTGGGTTCACAGCCTTTGGCACGCCCAACAAGCTCAGCTCCTCATCGATCTGGGTCGCTTATCGGAAGCCGGAGAGCTCCTTCGGGAGCCTCTTTGGCGCGAAGTCCCACCGCCTTTTCAACGGGACATCCTTGCCCCATGGATTCGCCTCGAGCTCCTCAAGGGTGAGCTACCTGAGCTCCTCGCGGTAGCTCAAGAGGCCCCCTGTGGGCCTGAGCTTCCCGAGTGGATCTTAGTGCGCGTGATGGATCCACAGACGAGCTCAGAGCAACTTTATCAGGAAGCCCAGCGCCTTCGTTCGCCGTTTCATCCGGAAGCTTGGGTGATGGCGGACCTGGCCCTGGGGCTTGACCGGCTCTGGAACCACCAAGACCCACGTTGGCTCCTCAAGGAGGCTCTCGCTCTCAATCGCTTACCGATGCGGCGATTTCCGATCCTATTCAGTTTGGCTGCCTTCCAGATGATCCATGCTCCTTCGCGCGGGGAGATCTTGCTCGACCGCCTCGAGCAGATGACCGAGCGCCGAGGTCTCCATCTCTATGCGCAGTTTCTTCAGCTCCTTCGCGGTTTGAGCGGCCAGCCGGTGGAGCTGCCTTCGCTTCCCCTTGTGGACCTCTTACGGGGTTGTGCGCCTGAAGGACAGTTCGGCCGTTTGGGGAATTGGTGGCTCGAAGTCTGGCCGAGCGGCTCTAAAGCGAGCGCTCGATAGCCCCTCGTCCACCTTTGGGCGTCCAGGTCTGGGCCGAACCGTTGCATCCGAGTGAGCATGCGTGAGCATCACGCAGATGCACCCCTTGCGGGGTTCTTCTGCTCGCTCGCGCGAGCTTCAGTTCTCGCCTCACCGACAGCGGCCAACCCGACGCGGAGGTTCGCTGTTGCTGAGCCTAGCGCACGACATGGTCAACCGTTACAGCCCCTTACCTCTGATTGGGCCGAAGCAACTTGCCTGACCAGCTGGAGGAAAGGGTGGGAAAGCGAGGAAGGGAAGACGACTTCTGGGGCGATCTCAAGAGCTGGTGTTGAGAGGGGGTAGGCTGATCTGCAAGCGCGAGATGGTTCTGGAATCGATCTTTGCCCAGCTAAGGTCTCAAGGGTCCTTCTGGATGAAGAAACCCCTTGCTCATGGTGAGCCTCGGCCTCGATGGAGGAAGCTGCGGTCTGTGCGGAGAGAGTTGAGGAGGGGATCCCGCAAGGGGCTTCTTCCGTATAGACTTAAAGCTCTATGGAGGAGCGCGCCCAGGTCCTCGAGCTCATCCGCAGCCGCTTGAGCCTCAAGCAGGTCGTGGAGCGGTATGTCGCGCTCAAGCCGGCGGGACACGGGCGCTGGAAGGGGCTTTGCCCGTTCCACTCAGAGGATACCCCTTCATTCCAGGTTGATGAGACAAAAGGTCTCTTCTATTGCTTTGGCTGCAAGGCGGGGGGCGACCTTTTTACCTTCATTCAGCGGATCGAGGGGCTCGAGTTCTCTGAGGCGGTGGAGCGTCTGGCCCAAGAGTGTGGGGTCGAAGTGCCCCGAGGTCCTGCGGGTCCTCGCCGGAGAGAGCTCCTGGGGGTTCTCGAGCTGGCCCACACTTACTTTCGGCGCCAGCTTACCGGACCTCCCCGGGACTACCTGAAGGCTCGGGGGGTGGACGAAGCGATGGTCGAGCGCTTTGGCCTTGGCTATGCCCCATCGAGCTCTGAGGGGCTTTTGCGCTTCTTGCAGCACCAGGGTGTGCGACCTGAGGAGGCCTTGGCGGCTGGGGTCCTCGTGGAGCATCAGGGGCGGTTTAGAGACCGCTTTTACCATCGGATCATCTTCCCCCTGCAAGATCCTTTGGGCCGAGTGGTGGGTTTTACGGGAAGGGCCCTGGGGGAGCAGGGGCCTAAGTATCTCAACTCGCCTGAGACTCCAGTCTTTCGCAAGAGCCAGCTCCTCTTTGGCTATGCGCAGGCTCGCAAAGCGCTGCAGGCGCGTGAGCGAGCGATCGTCGTCGAGGGGCTGTTCGACGTCATCGCCCTCCACCAACTGGGGTTTGAAGAATCGGTGGCTGTGTTGGGATCCTCGCTCTCCCTCGAGCAGGCCCAGCTGCTCCTCCGCTTAGGGGTCCGTCAGCTCTACCTTGCGTTTGACGCTGACGAGGCGGGACGCCGGGCGACCCTGCAGAGCTTGGATCTCGAGATTGCTCGCCGCTTCTTGGTCTTCGCGGTCTTGTTGGAGGAGGGTCGCGATCCAGGAGATCTGTTGGGCGAACCCGATGGGCGTACTCACTTTCAGAGGGCTCTGGATCAGGCTCTGCCTGAAGTGGAGTATCGATTCCAGGCTCTGGCCCAGGATCTCGATCTTCGCCGCCCTGAGGGGAAGCAGAAGCTCCTCGAGCGCCTCCTTCCCCGCCTTCTGAGCCCGGAGCCCTTTGATCCGGTGGTCGAGCGGCTCAAAGAGCTTATCGTGAGTCGGCTCCAGTTGGATCCCCGAGCTCTTGAGGAATTTCTGGCCTCTCGCCGCCGCTCGTTGAAAGCTCCAGCTCCCTCCTTGCCTTCCCGCCCCGATCCTCGGGAGCGTCGAACCCTTCTTGAGCTCGACCTGATTGCTCAGATCCTCTCGGCCCCAGACGAAGAGCTCAAGCGCTGGGCCCAGTTTGTCGAGGACCATACCTGGCCACCCGAGGGAAGCTTCTTGGCCGAGTTCCTTAAAGTCGCTAAGGAAGAGTCCAGCCCTCGCCGTCTGCTTGCTCACTTTGAGCGGCGGGGGGAGGGGGCTCGCTTGATCGAGCGCTTGCTCATGATCCCGCGATCTCCCCAGCAGGACCTTGCCAGCCGCCTCGAGCAGGGGATGGCCCGCCTGCGCGAGCACTACCTGACCGAGCGCTACTTAGAGCTCAAGGACGCCCTGAAGGTCCGGCAAGACCCCGCCTTGCTCAAGGAAATCGCTGAGCTTCAGCGGGCGATTGAGGCCGAGCGGCGCTTGTGGAAGCGGTAGAGCGAAACGGGAGTACAATTGAGGCGGAGGTCCCAATCATGGTACGGCATGTTCAGGTCCCGGAAGGGGAAAAGATCCGCCTGGAGGAAGGTCGTCTCGTGGTTCCCGATCAGCCGATCGTCGGTTTCATCGAGGGGGATGGGACGGGCCCCGATATCTGGAAAGCCGCCCGACCAGTCCTCGATGCTGCGGTGGCTCGGGCCTATGGGGGTCGAAAACGCCTTGCTTGGATGGAGTTGTTCGCAGGGGAAAAGGCCAACCAAGTCTATGGCGAGCCGGTCTGGCTGCCCGATGAAACGTTGGAAGCGATTCAAGAGTATCGGGTGGCCCTCAAAGGCCCTCTGACCACTCCGGTTGGCGGGGGCATTCGCAGCATCAACGTGACCCTACGCCAAGAGCTCGATCTCTATGCTTGCGTTCGCCCTGTTCGTTGGTTTCCTGGAGTCCCCAGCCCGGTGCGCCATCCGGAGAAGGTCAACATGGTGGTCTTCCGTGAGAACACCGAGGACATCTATGCAGGAATTGAATGGCCAGCGGGAAGCGCTGAGGCTAAAGAGGTTTTGGAATTTCTCCATACTCGATTCCCCGGCGCCTATCGCAAGATTCGCTTTCCTGAGACCAGCGGGATCGGGATCAAGCCGATTTCCCGAGAAGGGAGCGAGCGGTTGGTCGAAGCTGCCCTCCGCTATGCGTTAAACGAGCGGCTGCCCAGCGTGACCCTCGTCCATAAGGGTAACATCATGAAGTTCACGGAAGGTGCCTTCCGGGACTGGGGTTATGCCTATATCCGAGCCCACTACCCGACCACGCCGCTGGAGGGGGGCGCCCTCGAGGTCGCTGGCCCTCATGGTTCGGTCATCGTCAAGGATGTCATCGCGGACAATTTCTTTCAGCAGGCCCTGCTTCGCCCCGAAGACTACAGCGTCATCGCGGCCCCCAACCTCAATGGCGACTATCTCTCGGACGCTCTGGCTGCCCAGGTAGGGGGGATCGGGATCGCTCCGGGCGCCAACATCAACTACGAGACAGGACACGCCGTCTTTGAGGCCACACACGGAACTGCCCCGAAATATGCCGGTCAGGATAAAGTCAACCCCTCTTCGGTGATCCTTTCGGGGGAGATGATGCTCCGTTACCTTGGCTGGAAAGAGGCGGCGGATCTCATCCTCTTGGCGATGGAGCGGACCTTGAGTCAAGGGCGGGTGACCTATGACTTCCACCGGCTCTTGGTCGCCGAGGGGCGCCCAGCGACCCTGCTCCGCTGCAGCGAGTTTGGCCAGGCCCTCGTTGAGGAGATCAACAAAGCGTAGAGGAGGGCAAGCTGCTGGGTTTTAGCCCAGCAGCTCCTCTTTCGTGTAATTGTCATTAGGCAAAGCAACCGCGACATCGCCGTGATGTCTAGGACCATCGCGCTGTGCTTTGTGCTTTTGGTTGGAACATTGGGTGAGGGCCTCGACCGGCCAGGCGCCTCAGGGGTTTGCAGTTCACAAGAGGGGAGAGTAGACTCATGGCGAACCCCACAGCTCCCCGATGGGTCATATCGCCCACAGCGCGGGAGGGGGAGGTCGATATGGCGAAAGTCATCCTCAAGCACGTCTACAAGCGCTACGGCAATAAGGTGACGGCGGTCAAGGACTTCAACCTTGAGACCGAAGACGGAGAGTTTGTCGTCTTCGTGGGACCCTCGGGCTGCGGCAAGACCACGACCCTCCGGATGATCGCGGGTTTGGAGGAGATCAGCGAGGGGGAGATCTACATCGGCGATCGCCTGGTCAACGATGTGCCTCCTAAGGATCGGGACATCGCGATGGTCTTCCAGAACTACGCCCTCTATCCCCACATGAACGTTTATCAGAACATGGCCTTTGGCCTCCAGCTGCGCAGGGTGCCTCGTCCGGAGATCGACCGCCGGGTCAAGGAAGCTGCCCGCATCCTCAAGATTGAGCATCTTCTGCAGCGCAAGCCCCGGGAGCTCTCCGGTGGTCAACGTCAGCGCGTGGCCTTGGGGCGGGCAATTGTTCGCGAACCCAAGGTCTTCTTGATGGATGAGCCCCTCTCCAACCTGGATGCCAAGCTTCGCGTCGAGATGCGGGCAGAAATTGCAAAGCTGCACCGCCGCTTGGGCGTTACGGCGATCTACGTCACCCACGACCAGGTGGAGGCGATGACCATGGGTCAAAGGATTGTGGTCATGCGCGATGGTGAGATCCAGCAGGTCGACTCACCCCTCAACCTCTACGATTTCCCAGCCAACAAATTTGTGGCTGGCTTCATCGGAAGCCCTTCGATGAACTTCGTCCGGGCTCGAGTGGAGGTGCAGGGGGAGTCGGTCTACTTGGTTCAAGAGGGGATGCGCATCCTCGTCAACGCGGTTCTTGCGGCTCTTTTGCGTCCCTATGCTGGAAAAGAGGTGTGGATGGGGATTCGTCCCGAGCACCTGGGTGTTCGAGGCTGGACGAGCATTCCCGAGGGGGAGAACATTGCCAAAGGCCAGGCTGAAGTCGTTGAGCCTTTGGGTTCGGATACCGAAGTCCACGTCGATCTAGGGGGAACCTTGGTGACCGCGAAGGTGGATGGCCACGCTGCGATCCTCCCTGGGGATCAAGTGGAGCTGGTGGTCGATGTGAACCATCTCCACGCCTTCGATGTGGAGACGGAGCGCACGATCGGCCATGCGATGGCTCAAGGGGAGCGCCGGCCTCAAGTGGAGTCGAGGAGCGCGTAGAACTCCTGGGCGTTGTGCAGGTAGTGGGCGAGGATTCCCGGGACGAGGCTTTGGGTGACGAGGTAGCTCAAGCCGAAGAGGAGGCCCGAGACCCCAGCGTAGAGGGGATAAGTCCAGGCTCGAGGGGGTGCAGGGTGGAGTAGGGCGAAGAGAAGGGCTTGGGCGAAGATCGCAGTCCCTCCTCCGCCCAGGGCATTTTGCAACGCTCCGCGGAAGGCGACCTCCTCGGCGACTCCCGAGAGCAGGGCGAGGAAGAGGGCTTGGTTGTGGCTCAGTTGGAAGGAGCGCAGGAGCACGCCGAGCTGCTCGTGAAGCGCCTGGGCGCTCTGTGCTGAGCGAGGGGCGAGGTGGCTTATAAGCGCTTCAAGGCCGCTCAGACCGAGGAGCAGCAGGCCAAAGGCGATCAGGTCCTTTAAGGGGTCGGGGTGGCGAACGAAGGGATAGCCTCGGATGGCCATCCAGAAACCGCCGAGGGCGAGAAGGCCGAACTCCAAACCGTAGAGGGGAAGAAGCCTTCTAGCCGTTGCTCGCTCCTAGATTGAAGCCCTGCTCCAGCAAACGGGTCGGGTAGGCTCGGAAGGCCAAGAGTGTCTCGGTGCGCTCGATGCCCGGAAGCTTGCGTAGGCCGAGCGTGACGACATCGTCGAGAGCCTCGAAGTCATTGAGGCGGAGGACGGCGATCAGATCCCAGGCTCCTGTGACCGAGTAGACCTCGGCGACCCCAGGAAGCTCGGCGATTGCCTGAGCTGTCTCCGCGGTGGCTTCGTGCCGGGTCTGGATGAGCACGAAGGCGGTGATCATGAGTCCATCATACCGAGCGGCTGAGGTTGAGTGGGGAGTTCGAGCAGGAGTTTAGGGCAGAACTGGAGATAATCGGCGGAGACCAAGTGAAAGGGAGTCTTGCTCCACGAGGCTTTGGGGGCGTGCTCCACACCGTGGAGATGGCCATAGACGACTGCGGTGGGATGAAGGTCGCTGATGAGCTCGGTGAAGCCCGTTGGCTCGCCGCCGGGCCCCAGGGGGGGGAAGTGAAAAGCGATGATCAGGTGCTCGTAGGTGAGATGGCGAAGAGCTGCAAGGCTCAACCGCAGGCGTTCGAGCTCCCGTTGGTAGATCTTTTCGTCTTCGGACGTGAAATTGCGATCGATAGGCGTGATCCAGCCTCGAGTTCCCGCAATGGCCACTCCCCGGATGGCCAGAGCGTCGTTTTGCAGAGCGTACATTTTGGGAGGAAGCGAGCGGCGCAGCTTGCCGATCGCGGGCCACCAGTAGTCGTGGTTGCCGCGTAAAAGGACCTTGATCCCAGGGAGCTCGCCGAGGTCCTGGAGATCCGGAAGGGCCTCCTCGAAGTGAAGCGCCCAGGAGATGTCGCCGGGGACGATGACCAGATCTTCAGGCCCTACCGTCGCGCGCCACGCCTCGAAGAAGCGTTCGGGGTGTCCGACCCAGCCCGGCCCAAAGATGTCCATCGGTTTAGGCTGGGCTCGGGAGAGGTGGGGATCGGCGATGGTGAACACCCGCATCACGCCCTACTATACTAATCAGATGGCCAAGAGCTGCTTGGAGCAGGCACTCAAACGCCTTCAGCGAGGACCGATCGCGGAGCGCTCTTTGAGGGATGACCTCGCTGGGTGTGGGGAGGAGCTCGAAGCGGTGATCGCCTACCTTAAAGCTCATGGGCTGTTAGATGACCGGGCTTATGCCGAAGCCCTCGTGCGCCGTTACCGCCATCGCTGGGGTAGCTTGCGCCTTAGGCCATTCCTTCGCCAACGGGGAATTCCGGAGCCGCTCATCGATGAGCTTATCGGTGACGAGGACCTGAACGAAGCCCTTGAGCTGCTTCGCCGTTTCCCGCAGCGCCATCGGGGAGAGCGCCCCCGCGCTCTTCGTTGGTTGCAGGGGCGAGGATTTCCCCTCGAGGTGGCTTTTCAGGCTTGGGAGCTCTATGAAGAGAGCCGCGCTTGACCAAGGCCTGCGGACTTAAACTGGAGCTATGCCTGAGGTGCGCGCTGAGCTTTACATTCCTCGGCCTCCCGCTGAGGTCTATGCAGCAGCTAAAGATCTGGAAGGCCTCAAGCCCTATCTCAAAGAGGTCGAGAGCCTCAAGGTCCTCGAGCGGCGGGAGGGGTATTCCCGCTCGGATTGGATAGCGGTGGCGATGGGCAAGAAAGTCCACTGGGTTGAGGAGGAGACCTGGGATGATCGAAGCCTACGCAACCGCTTTTGGAGCCCTGAGGGGGACTTCGATCGTTATGAGGGGACCTGGACCTTTCTTCCCCGGGATGGGGGCACTCAAGTGGAGCTGGTGGTGACCTATGAGCTCAATCTCCCGATTTTTGGGGGTCTCCTGCAGCGATTGATCCAAAAGCTCATGAAGGAGAACTGCGAAGCGCTGCTTCGGGGCCTTAAAGAGCGAGTGGAGGCCTCCTCTGCTGCAAGTTGAAGTGAGGGGTTCGAGGCTACGGGAATGCCTGACAAGAGTGAGGCTTGGACGGCCTGGTCTTTTCAAGGTCGATTCGAGATGCTGCCAACTTTGGGTAAGGATGCGTCTTTACCGAGTCGGTTTGGCGATGCGAGCAATCTATGAAGCTCTTCAACACGCTGACACGAAGTAAGGAAACTTTTATACCAGCGACCTCGGGCCATGTAGGAATCTACGTCTGCGGCCCTACGGTCTACGGAGACCCCCATCTGGGCCATGCGCGGGGGCCGATCGTCTACGATGTCCTTCGGCGCTATTTGGAGCATCAGGGGCTCAAAGTCCGTTTTGTCTCCAACATCACCGATGTCGGCCATCTGGTCGACGATGCCGATGAGGGAGAGGATAAGATTGAGCGGCGAGCCCGCCTCGAGCGCCTGGAGCCCATGGAGGTGGCTGAGAAGTATACCTGGGCTTACTTCGACGCGATGGCAGCCCTTAACGTTCGTCGCCCCTCCATTGCCCCTCGGGCAACCGGACACATCCTTGAGCAGATCACTCTGATCGAGGAGCTCATCGCCCGCGGCCATGCCTATGTTCGAGAGGGTTCAGTCTACTTCAGGGTACGGAGCTGGCCTGCTTACGGAAAGCTCTCGGGTCGGGCCCTCGAGGAGCAGCTGGCGGGTGCCCGGGTGGAGGTGCGGGAGGAGAAGGAAGACCCTCGGGATTTTGCCCTCTGGAAAGCAGCCAATCCCCAGCACCTGATGCGCTGGTCGAGCCCCTGGGGAGAGGGCTACCCAGGATGGCACATCGAGTGCAGCGCGATGAGCCTCAAGTACCTGGGGGAGGGCTTCGACATCCACGCTGGAGGGATCGACCTCCAGTTCCCCCATCACGAGGCCGAGATCGCCCAAGCGGAGGCTGCAGGCCACCGCTTTGCTCGTTTTTGGCTCCATCACAACCACGTCCTCCTCCAGGGGGAGAAGATGGCCAAGAGCACTGGCAACCTCATCCGACTCGAGGACCTCTTCGCTCGCGTGGATCCCCTGGTGGTTCGTTTCTATCTCCTGCAAAGCCACTATCGGAGCGTGCTGGACTTTACCGAGGAGGGCTTGGCTGCAGCAAGCCGGGGCTACCAGCGCTTGCTCGAGGCCTATCGAGAGATCGAGCGGCGTTTAGAAGGAGCTCCAGCAGGACGGCAGATCGAGCTTGAGGGGGCTTTGGACCGCCTGGAGGAAGAGGTGCACCAGGCCCTCGAAGACGATCTCAACACTCCTCGAGCTCTCGCGGCTTTCTTCACCTTCCTTCCCGAGCTCTATCGCACTTTGCCTCGGGCGGGTCGAGAAAGCCTGGAGCGGGCTCGGAGGGCGTTTGCCGATCTGGGAGAAGGGGTCTTGGGCCTCTTTCCAAACCGCACCCTCTCGGCTCCCACCGCCCGTTGGGAGGGGTTGGTCGAGCTCCTCATCGAGCTTAGAGAGGAGGCTCGTCGAGCCCGTAACTTTGCTTTGAGCGATGCCATTCGGGAGCGCTTAGCAAAGCTTGGAGTCATCCTGGAGGATACCCCCGAGGGAACCCGCTGGCGTCTCGAGCCAAGGGGAACGCTGGGGAACTCTTGATGAGCTGCCCGCTTCTTTTTGGGTAGCCTCAAGGATGCCTCAACGGCCTCCTTCTGCGGCAGCAGCAGTCTAGAGAGAGGGCGCTTATATCCAAGGCCTCCTCGTGGCATCGTACAATGAGGAGACCAAGAGAAGCCAGGCTGACTGCAGGCTTGAGATAGAGGAGGTCGTGATGGAGCACACCATGATGGAGTTCCCCCTTACCCTAAACCATATCCTCGAGCGGGCGGGGCGCTTGTTTCCCGAAAGCGAGATCGTGAGCCGGATGCCCGATCGCTCGCTGCATCGGTATCGCTATCGGGACTTTTACCATCGGGCGCGGGCATTGGCAGAGGCATTGCAGCACGCTGGACTCCAGCCGGGAGATCGGGTCGCCACGCTCTGCTGGAACCATTACGCTCACCTTGAAGCGTATTTCGGGATTCCAATTGCGGGAGGGGTCCTCCACACGCTGAACCTGCGCCTCCATCCTTCTGAGCTCGCCTACATCGTTCGGCATGCCCAAGATCGCTTCCTCATCGTGGACGATGTCCTCTTGGGGCTACTTCAAGCTTTTCGGGACCAGGTCTCCTTTGAGCGCATCTTTGTGGTTCCACTTAAAGGAGAGCCCATCCCTCCGGGCCTAGAGAGCTACGAGGACCTTTTGGCCAGCGCTCAGGGGACCTTCCAGCCGCCTGAGCTCTCGGAAGGTGCTCCTGCGGGGATGTGCTATACCTCAGGAACCACGGGGCGGCCCAAGGGAGTGGTCTACTCCCACCGGTCGACGGTGCTCCATGCGCTCGTCTCAGCTCTTTCCGACGGTCTTGCCTTATCGAACCGGGATTCTCTGCTCCCTGTGGTGCCCATGTTCCATGTCATGGCCTGGGGGCTTCCTTACACCGCCACCCTGGTGGGCTGCAAGCAGGTTCTTCCCGGACCTTATCTGGATCCGGAGAGCCTCCTCGACCTCTTCGAACAGGAGCAGGTCACGGCCACGGCAGGTGTGCCTACCATCTGGCTGGGGATCCAGCAGGCGCTGGAACGAGAGCCCCAGCGCTGGAAGCTGATCCCTGGCATGCGCATGGTGGTTGGAGGCTCAGCAGCCCCTGAAAGCTTGATCCGAGGTCTGGATGCCTTTGGCCTCAGGGTCGTCCACGCCTGGGGGATGACCGAGACCAGCCCCTTAGGCACCGTGAGCTGGATCAAGGCGAATCTGGAGGAGCGCCTTAGCGAGGACGAACGCTACGCCCTGAGGGCGAAGCAAGGGCTTCCGGTACCCCTCATCGAGGCTCGGGTCATGACACCCGAGGGGGAAGCGCCCTGGGATGGCACGACCATGGGAGAGCTGGAAGTTCGCGGGCCCTGGGTGGCTGCTCGCTACTATGGCGGGGAAGGCGCCGATCGCTGGAGCCCGGATGGCTGGTTCCGAACCGGAGATGTGGCGACCATTGATCCGGAAGGCTACATCAAGATCACCGATCGCACCAAGGATCTCATCAAGAGCGGGGGTGAGTGGATCAGCTCGGTGGAGCTTGAGAATGCCTTGATGGCCCATCCGGCTGTGAAGGAAGCGGCGGTCATCGCGGTTCCCCATCCTAAGTGGGGTGAGCGGCCGCTTGCCGTCGTGGTTCTCAAAGAAGGGGCCCAGGTGAGCGCTGAGGAGCTCAAGGCCTTCATCGCTCCTCGCTTTGCCAAGTTCTGGATCCCCGATGCGGTGGTCTTTGTCGATGCGATTCCGAGGACCTCGACCGGAAAATTCCTCAAATCGAAGCTTCGCGAGGAGTTTCGGGAATGGGCTTGGGCCTGATAGACTAGAGGGTATGTTGGCTTCGCTTCGGGTCCAGCTCATCACCTATGGCTGCCAGATGAACGAGTATGACACCCACCTCGTCCGCAGCGAGCTGGCCAGCTTGGGAGCGACCTTTGTCGAGACGACCGAGGAGGCGAACTTTGTTCTGATCAATACCTGTGCGGTTCGGGGGAAGCCGGTCGAGAAGGTGCGCAGCCTGCTCGGGGCCTTCTCTCAGGAAAAAAAGCGGCGACCCCTCCTGGTGGGGATGATGGGCTGCCTCGCCCAGCTGGAGGAGGGTCAAGAGCTGGCCCGCCGTTTTGGGGTGGACATCCTTTTGGGTCCCGGTGCCCTAACCCAGATCGGAGCAGCTCTGGAGGCCCAAGGGACGTTCTGGGACCTTACGTTTCACGAAGAGCTCAGGGACCACCGCCCCCCTCCCCCTCAAGGAAGCCTCTCTGCCTTTGTCACCATCATTCGGGGGTGCAATCACCACTGCACGTACTGTGTGGTTCCCAAGACACGCGGGCCGGAGGTCTCTCGCCCCCCGGAGGAGATCTTGGCCGAGCTCGAAGAGCTTCGGCGAGCGGGGGTCCTCGAGGTCACCTTGCTGGGCCAGAATGTGAATTCCTACGGAAAGGATCAGCCTGGCTATCCCTCTTTCGCTGAGCTCCTCCGTCTTGCGGGTAGCGTGGGGATTCCTCGGATCAAGTTCACGACCTCCCACCCCATCAATTTCAGCGACGAGGTCATCGCGGCGATCGCGGAGACCCCCGCGGTCTGCCGCTACATTCACCTTCCTGTTCAGTCGGGATCCGATCGGATTTTGAGGCGGATGGCCCGGGAATATCGAAGGGATTGGTACCTCAATCGGATTCAGGCGATTCGGGAGGCTCTTCCCGACGTGGTCCTCTCGACCGATATCATGGTGGGATTTCCCGGGGAGACCGAGGAAGACTTCCAGGAGACCCTCTCGCTCTACGACGAGGTGGGGTACGACCAGGCCTATATGTTCATCTATTCCGCTCGCCCGGGAACCCCAAGCTATCGCCACTTTGAGGACCTGCCGCGCGAGGTGAAGGTAGAGCGGCTCAAACGGCTCATCGAAAAGCAAAAGGAATGGAGCTACCGGCGCAATCAGGCCTGGGTCGGAGCCACGGTGGAGGTCCTCGTGCGGGGAAGCGCGAAGGAAGCTGGGTATGTTGAGGGCCATGATCGAGGCAACCACCCCGTCCTTCTCCCCGCGGAGCAGGCTCCGCGGCCAGGTCTTTATCCGGTCCGTATCCTCCAGGCGACCCCTCACCTCCTCTTTGGCGAGGTGGTGGCCCCAGTTCTGGTGAGCTGATGACCCCGCGGTGGAGCGTAGCGCTCATGAGTGGGGCTTCCTGGGCCACCGTGGTCGTGGCGCTATTCCAGTGGAGCCCCTTGGGCTTTGCTTTAGCCCTTGTCTCGGGGGCTTTGGTGGCGTATGGGGTGGTGCGTTGGCACCTCCGCTTGGAACGTCAAGGCCCTAGCCCGGGGGCCCGAGAGCGGATGGCCATGCAGACCGCTTGGCGAAAGGGAGGGGCGATTCGGCCGGAAGATCTTGCGGACGCGATCGGCATCAGCCTTGAGGAGGCTCAGGCTACCCTCGAGGAGCTGCTCCGCAGGGGGCTTTGCCGCCTGGAGGAAGGCCGCTTCGTCTTTTATTCGGCATGACCCTTTGGTAACCTACCTCCATGTGGAGGATCCTGGTCACAGACGAGATGAGGCTCTCGCCGGTGGGTCCTGGGGTTGAGCTGGACTACCGCCCGGGCCTTTCGAGAGAGGAGCTCCTGGCCTGCATTGGGAACTACGATGCCTTGATTACCCGAAGCCGGACTCGGGTGGATCGGGAGGTCCTCGAGCGAGGGCGCTCGCTTCGGGTAGTTGGTCGAGGAGGGGTGGGGATCGACAACGTCGACCTCGAGACCGCTTCCCGCTTGGGTATCCTGGTCGTCAACGTTCCGGAGGCCAACACTCGGAGCGCTGCTGAGCTCACGTGGGGCTTGATGATCGCGGCAGCGCGCGGCTTGGCTGAGTCCGATCGCAAGATCCGCCAGGGGCTTTGGGAGCGGAAGGATTTGGGAATCGAGCTGGAGCATAAGACCCTGGGGATCGTGGGCCTGGGCCGAGTGGGCAGCCAGGTAGCTCGCTTTGCCCGGGCCTTCAGCATGAACGTCGTCGCCTATGACCCCTACATCCCGCGCACCCATGCCGAGCACCTCGGTGTGGAGCTGCTCGACCATCTCGACGACCTCCTCCGCCAGTCCCACTTCTTGACTGTTCACACCCCTCTGACTGAGGAGACCCGAGGGATGATCGGCCGTAGAGAGCTTTCCCTGTTGCCGCGGGGGGCGATCGTGATCAACGCTGCTCGCGGGGGGATCTACGATGAAAAGGCCTTGGAGGACCTCCTCAACGAGGGCCATCTCTTCGCTGCGGGTCTCGATGTCTTTGCCCAGGAGCCTCCTGGCGCAGAGCACCCTCTGGTCCAGCATCCCAAGGTGGTCCATACCGCTCACTTGGGGGCCAATACCGTGGAAGCTCAAGATCGCGTGGGTGAAGGGGTCTTGGAGCGGGTGCTCAAGACCTTGGACGGAGAGCTTTCCTATGCCCTGAATACCGGCTTTGACCCACAAGGTCTCGCCCTTCTGCGCCCCTGGCTGCCCCTGGCTGAAGCCTTGGGTAAGCTGCTGGCTCAGATCACCCAAGGCCGGCCAGCCTCGCTCAAAGTGACCTTCTACGGGGCGTTTGACGTCAATCCGGAGCCGCTCGCTTCGGCGGTGGCCATGGGGCTTCTTTCATCTGTGCTCGAGACTGACGAGGTCAACTTGGTCTCTGCGCGACCCCGTTTGAAGGAGCGAGGCATCCCTTTGGAGATCGCCCACTCCGAAGCACCTCAGGACTACCGCCAGGTCCTCGAGGTGACCCTGCAGACCGATCAGGAACGCCGAGTGGTCCAAGGAGCGGTGCTCGGCGGCCATTCCAGGATCGTGGGTATCGACGGCCACCGCCTGGAGGTTCCCCCTGAGGGATATCTCTTGGTCTGTACGAATCAGGACCGACCGGGGGTGGTCGGCCGGGTCGGTACCCTCCTGGGTGAGGGGGGGATCAACATCGCCGGCATGCAGCTGGGCCGGGAAGCGCCGGGAGGACGGGCTCTGTTCGTCTTGAGCGTGGACGAGCGGCCGAGCGAAGCGCTGCTTCAGGTGTTAAGGGCCCTCGACGTCATCGAGCGGGTGGACCTCGCTCAGCTCCAATGAACCGCCGACGCTTGCTCACACCGGGGCCTGTTGAGCTCCATCCGCGCGCAGTGGAGGCGCTCAGCCAACCTCAGGTACATCACCGAACTGAGGAGGCTCGCTTGCAATTCCTCGAAGCAGCGCGCTGGCTCAAGGAAGCTTGGGGCACTCAGGGAAAGGTCCTCCTCCTCACGGGATCAGCGACTGCAGCGATGGAGGCATTGGTCCTCAACCTCTTCCAGCCCGGTGAAGAAGTCTGGGTGCCGGTCTATGGAAAGTTCAGCGAGCGGTGGGCAGAGATCGCTACTGCTGCGGGGCTTAAGGTCGTTCGTCAGGATCTCGAGTGGGGGAGTGTCCCTACCCCGGAAGATATCCAGGAGCTCCCAGGCTCCCTAGCTGGCGCGCTCCTCACCCATTCGGAGACCTCGACAGGAGCCCTCCTCGATCTTCCCTCTTTGGCTGCTGCGCTCCGCGCTCGCTTTGCCGAGGCCCGTATCGCGGTCGATATGGTGACCAGCCTTTTGGTCAGTCCGGTAGGCCTTGAAGCTTGGGGGGTGGATGCGGCGGTGGCGGGGAGCCAAAAAGGGAGCATGTGCCCCCCGGGGCTCAGTTATGTCGCCCTGGCCCCCCGCGCTCTTGCCGAGCTCAGAGCTCGGGGGTACTATCTGGACCTCTCCCGGGAGCTGCGCGCTCAGGAGCGGGGGGAGTCTGCCTGGACGCCGGCCATCAACCTGATCTTGGCGGTGCGGGCGGTGTTAGCGGAGATCGTGCCTGCTCGCGAAGAGCTTCTGGCCTTGAGGCAAGCGCAGATAGAGGTGATCTATCGCGCTGGAGAGCGACTTGGGCTTCGCCCGGTTCCCGAGCGCAAGAGCCCCGCCGTCGCTGCGTTCTGGCTCCCGGAAGGGGTGACCTATGCCCAGGTCAAAGAGGCGTTTGCTCGAAGAGGGGCGATCGTCGCTGGGGGTCAGGGGCGCTTGCAGGGGAAGATCCTGCGCCTTTCCCTGATGGGCTACTCCGACCTTTACGACGCTTTGGTGGTGGCTCAGATGCTTGAAGAGGTTGTGGGGGAGCTAGCTTAGGGCTGATCAACCTTTTGGTTAGCGGCGAAACCTGAACGTGCAAGGCAGATCCCCAGCTGGGTCGACTCTTTGTGAAGCGATCAGCTAAACCTTCATGAAGTGGTCGACGTCGAGGACGAAGACGACCGCCCCGCCGACCCGCACTTCTACGGGCTGGGCGAGAAAAGGATCGGGTGCTTCCGCAAGGGGGACACCTGGAGTGATCAGCCGGGAGCGAGTCCGACACTTTTCCCGGATGATCTCTTGCACGACTTCGACCTGAGCGTCCTCAACCCCTACGAGAAGGGTTGTGTTTCCCTCGCGCAAGAAGCCCCCGGTGGAGGCCAGCTTGGTGCTCTGAAACCCTCGTTCTGAAAGGGCCCGCACAAGCCCCGGGGCATCTGCGTCCTGCACGATGGTGATGAGGAGCTTCATTGCTCCTGATTATACACAAAAATCCTAGCGCCCCCTCCTTGGGCGCTGGGGGAGGGCGTCTTCAGAGTGCGGGGCGGATCAGCTGGAATGAGGCCACTTGGCCGTCCACATTGACCGCGACCCAATAGAGGCCGGGGGTGGGGAGGTCGAGGGTCACGGTGCCGCTAACCTGAGCTGGGCCTGCATAGGGGGCTCCATTGATCGAGACGAGCTGGGCTTCCGAGTTGGCGATGCTCAGCTCTGCGGGCTGAGGCAGGCTGAGCAGGGCGGTTTGGGCGGTTAAGACCATGGGCGGTCCTCCGGCGCTAAACGGAATTGCCAAGCGTGTGCAGGGCAATCGGGGTATTCAAGGTAACATGACCTACTTTTCTTCCTCGCAAGAAGCCGGGGCCGTCGGGGAAAGGAGAGGTTCGGGTTGCCCTGATTGAGGAGCACCGCCGGACAGGGGCCAGTGCCCGCAGCCTGGCCCGGAAGTATGGGGTGAGCAACGGGGTGGCCTGGAGGTGGGTGAGTGGGGAAAGGGCTAGGCGCTTTTGAGGTTATGTTCCTGCGGGGAGCTATGGCCCTTGATGGTTGCAAAGTGGGCATCGCCAAAGTGCCACAGTTCGCAGCCATGCACCAAGGCCGATCCGGCGATCAGCAAGTCCACCGTGGGTACCCCCCCGGAACGGGCCAGATCATAGGCCAGCTGGCCAGCCACCCCTGTCTCTTCGCTTCCCAAGGGTAGCCAGAGCAGGGCCTGCAGATCAGCAGCGAGAAGACCGTAGTCTTTCTCGCTCTTCGCGCTGGATAGCAGTTCCACGGCAATCGGCGCTAGGACCGCGATCTCATGTACCTCCAGGGCGTTACCCAGGGCTTATTTGACCTGGCGAGCACCCTTGGGATGATAAAACTCAATTCAGGCCGATGTATCTACCAAGATGCGGGCCACTAGCGGGACTCCCGCAGCGCGTGCAGAGTCTCCTGGGTGAGCTCGAGCTCCACCCGCCCGGCGTGGGCCCGGATGCCCCAGCGGCGCTGCTGGCGCATCAGCTCTTGCAAAGCCCGCTCGATGGCCTCTCGCTTGGTGCGCACCCCTAGCACCCGAC
>OGCG01000180.1_pt1 | contig 43032 bp, 50 predicted proteins | sample 1570061 | NCBI WGS metagenome assembly OGCG01 (sample SAMN06268698, study PRJEB24515) | hot springs metagenome | isolation source: Joseph's Coat, Yellowstone National Park, Washington, USA | place: USA:Joseph's Coat, Yellowstone National Park, Washington, USA
AAAAGTTCTTTAGAGTAAACTGTCAATTTACCGTTAAGCAAGGAGATGTAATGTGGAACTCCGCGAAAGTCGATCCTTGCGTAAAAACCGTTATCTACGAAAATCACCCTATATACGTTTAAGTCCTCTATCGGTATTGATGTCAAGTCCTCCTTAAACTCTATTTCACACTTCACTGGATTTAGAACGAGATATTTAAGCAATTTGAGTTACTAGCCATTCATTTCTCTTAACTCCTTTTCAGCAATTCTATAATGGTTTTCGATCTCATCATCCCAGTAGTTTTTGAAATACCCCCTAAGTAACGTTATTATTTCCCGTGAGAGAGAAATTACATCCCTAATTGCCTCATTTCTGTCGGAGTAATCGCTAGCGCCCTTATATAATCCATTATAGGCGTATCTATGCAATGCTAATGCAGTAGAAGTCAGGTGATTTACTTTGTACCCCAACTCCTCTAATCTCTGCGAAATCCCCTTTAAACCTGTTGTAGGGGCTAGAAAGCCGGTTTTATAATACCACTCCTTCTCTTTCTCGTCTTTAGGCATTTTTTCTAAGTTCATGACTGTTAAAGCACTAATTAATGCCTTCCACGATAGGAAAATTTTGCTAGCTGAATTCCTACTGAAACCCTCCTTTAATAGCTTTAACGCTAATGTCAACTCTTCCAAACTTTCTATTATCTTGATCTTAATAAAAGCGTCTCTATGCTTTTCGATTGTTGGTATTTTAGACTCCACATTATTAACTTATTTAAAAGGGGTAAATAATCAGCTAAGGAGTTTGTGTGAGACTCATACTGGTCTTTCAGCCCAATAGAATCTTCTTCCGTTTACTTTGTTACTAGACCTAAATGGGTGGACTCCAACTGCAAGAGAATATGAAAGCCATTGGAGGGTCACTTGCTCACCAAGACAGTAACACTCGTGTAGCTACTAGTTATTTTTAATTCCTCTAAACTTGTTTGACACAATGTCTAATGGTATTACAGACTGAAATAGTTTTATTGTGATCTCCCAACTGATGACCCACACGAGGGCGGTGTTCCCTCGAGAAATGAAGATTATTAGCCCTGGCTGAATTGGGAAAGCTAATCCACGGGTAAACACACCTATTCTAAGACATCAGACTTCAATAATCACCTTTTCTCCTAATACAATTTCTTTGCATAATTTAACACCTCTTCAGCCATCTTTAATGCATGTTGCGCATTGAATTCTGAGTACAGCTCTCAAGTAAGGTGTTGGTTTCCTCAACACCATACATTTATAACTCCCTCTTTTCTTGAAGACCTAGAATTAGAAGCAAATTAGGTCTATTTTACCTCTAAGCCACTGAGGAAATTTGTCAGCGTTATATAGGCCCGCATCGTGAAATTTTGGGTTCTATGCTAGTAAGTCTAAGGCAAGCTTTAAGTGATAACTCTACAGCCTTTTGGCTTAGCTTCAAGAAATACTTCTTTCTCTCATTCCCTATTCTAGCCAAACTTATTCCTTCTATATAATAAACAACGTTGTAAGAGATGAGACTTTGCTTATAAGCTTGATAGCGGGAGAGTAAATAGTTTGGTGCGAAAATTTTACCATATAAAACATGAAAAAATATTTCGGATTCATTATAATTTAGTACGATTTATGAAGGGGAATGAAACAGCAAAGGTTAGCGTTCTAAATTAATGTGTTTGATGTTGATAAAGATTAAAATCCAAGTATGTTCATTATTTCTAATGGAATTTGAAGCTGATGTTAAGGACGGTAAATATGAAACTGTTAAGGTAAAGATCGAAGGAGGGAAAATTTATGTCAATGATGAGGAATACGAGTTAAAGGGCATTAAGGACGTTAAATTGGTAGAGGGATTGGGTTTAAACAAGATCTATATAAATTACATGGGCAAAGAAGTTCTCCTCGTAGAGTTCACAAATAATAAGAGGGAAGAAATGATAAGGTTTTACGAGATTCTAAAGAATGGTATAATTCCAGAAGAGGTTGACAACAAGGAGAGAGGTGAAAAAAGAGGGGTTACAAAGTTTGCTCTCTCACTTATTTCACCCTATAAGTGGAGGATAGTATTAGGTGTTATACTATCCTTTTCCCTCGTAGTCTTATCACTAATACCTCCATATTTACTGAAGACTTTAATAAATGGCGCTTTGTTAGGTAAAAACTTCAGTTTGTTATTAGTCGTGACTTTAACTTTGGTTGGGGTTAACGTACTTAACATAGTCCTTTCAGCTTTACAAAACATAGTATTAAACTTGAACGGTCAACGAATAATTAATGAGTTGAGGAATAGGCTCTATAAACACGTTATGCAAATGTCTTCAAGCTTTATAGATAGGTATAATACGGGGAGGATACTCTCACGCCTCACTACGGACATAAATAATACATTATGGTTTGTAACTTGGGGAATTCCGGCAATAATAACTAACATTGGAACCATAATTGGAGTAGGTATAGCACTTTTTCTAATCACACCTTCATTAGGTATTTATGCACTAATCCCGATGCCGGTAATTATTTTCGGTACTATTGGTTATAGGAGGAAGAGCAAAGTTGCATACCATAGGCTTTGGAGGAGGAGTGCGGACATCTCGTCAATTTTGACCGACACCATACCGAACATAGATACTATAAAGAGTTATGTTAGGGAGGACTTTGAGGAAGGAAGATTAGAGCCCTACTTAGATCCGTTCAGGTAATTTACATAGGGGGATTTACGTCTATAGCGATTACTTTATTACTAACACTACTTTTAATGGTAATCTTCTCAATAATTATTGTAGGCTTTAATAGTGTGGATTTGCTAGACTTGATTGTAATACTCCCAGCCCTATCTTTTTTCATTTACCTCGAATATAAGGAGAGGAAAAGGAATTAATTATGAGAAGAAAGCGTAAATTTGCCACATTGTAAAGAACGGAGTGAGTATAACGCAAGGGACTATATAAGCAATCCACCAATAACGTCTAATTCTTAAAGAGTAAAATACTGGAAATGCTGACAATAGAAGCCTTGGAACCGATATGGCGGGAGTACCTATTACCAATAGAAGAGGTACTATAGCAAAGAGAGAATAAGTGAAGTAGAGCCATTTTATCTCGTCTTGAACTTTTATTAGCAATATGGCTAGGGTTATAAAGAACACTTCAAAGGCTAAGTTCCTTATAAACCAATCAAGTGGAGTTATCGGGATTGACAAAATTTTCCACGGTTGATCAGTAAACCAACCATTAAGGATCCAACTGGCTTGCCCCCAGGGAGTAGTAAATTCAACACCCCAAATTTCTTTCTCTAAAGAAAAGTAGTAAAAAGGATTGCCAGTAACTTCTTTATACCACGCCAGTATTAGTATTCCAGAGAGAAGAGGGATGGGCAAAAACTTCAGATAATCCTTCTTTAATCTAACAATAAATGAGGGTAATGTCCAGGCTATACTATAAAAAGTTATTATAGCTAATCCCATAGTTAACGAAGAAAATAACGTCTTTCTGGTTTTTATGAAGTAAAACGTTAAAGCAAGAAGTGTTAAGTATATTACGTCAGAATAGGGTATTGTAGAATAAAGTACATAGACTGGGAAAAGTTCTACTGCTAATGCGGTTTTAAAGTCGAACGTCTTGTATACGATAATAGGGAATACATAACCTAGTATATTAGTGACTATGAACGCACTTAAATTATAACTCCCTACAACGAAATAAAGGCTTTTTATCATCTCTGGGTATACTGGTGGAAATGCGAAGAGGCATTGTTTTACATAACCTTCACTAGCAATAGTCTCGTACAGTATTGAATCCCACCTCGTCGTGATTAATGTGAAAAAATCGCTACCGGATATTATATAAACTGGGACAATTACTAAGGGCTTCATCAATGTCAAAGCAAGGATTAGCTTTACGTAGTCATTTTTCATTACCATAACACGGAATTGAACTAGAAAGTAAAAAATTTTATCCCATATCTATCTCCTACGTAAAAGCAAGTACAAGACAACTATTATAAGAATTACTATAATACTCGTTTCCGGTATATCGTAAAATGTTGTTATTGTTTTAGTAATAGTCTTCGTTATAACAGTTGAGTGTAATACCGTAACATAACTTGTCACATAATACGTATAATTTACAGTATATGTAGAAATTATTGTCACAGTCACAGTAATCGTAGTTACGTTACTGCTACCTTGTTGGGCATGGATTATTGGTAAGTAAGGGATTGATGCTAAAAAAATTAAAGAAAGAGTAAGAAGCACGGGTAGAATCTTAGACTTCACCATAATTGGTACCCTTGTTGATATTGTTCTCCTCCAACATTAGCTCCTATAATTACACTTCCTTTAGAAATGGGTTTTATTTGAATGAACGGAGGAACACTCTCATAACCACTAAAACCGTTTTGTGTTGGGGTACAAGTTTGTGGTGTAGGCCCATAAACGTAGCCATGGGGCCAGATTTCAGAGCTCCATGGAGTTAACAACCAGTTTGCGGAAATTATCTGAAACGCATTACTTCCACCTATATTCTCTAGCAATGACTCGTCTTTTGTAAAACCTTCTAAAATACCACCTATCGGAGTTGCAACATATCCCGGGTCTGACATTTTAAAGATTGGATAAAGTATTTTTGTCTCCCAATCTACCACATATAACCACACTTCATTAACCCCGCCTTCCATAGGGATTAGCCTTATTCCTAGTTCATATAAACTATCTGGTTTGGGCCTAAACAATTGATTATTAACCGCAAACGGCCCGCAACTTAATCCGCAATATAATTGTGGATTAGTAGAACCAGCCGATATATGCCAGCCCCATTCTGGGTGAAAGCCTAATGACACTTGATAAAAATATCCGGTTGAAGTCGTTAACGATGACCATATCACTAGTAAACAATCCAAATTTTTCAGTTTTTCCGGTGTTTTAACTATAATAAACCCACCGTAAATATTCCTATTCGGTTGAGGGCTCATTATTCCATATTGCCATGAACAAGGTGTACAATACACTTGAGAACCAGTTAGTAATGATGTCGATAGTTTATCAAATACAGTAACTGATACCACCGTATACCCAATCCTTTTTATAAACTCTCTTCTACTAATTTTCACAAATTACAGCGAGCTTTAGCAATATAAAAACTTTTTTATATCATGAAACTAAACAATGCAATAATGGTCGCGAGCAAACTATCTTTATATTCTAATTTTAACTATAAAATGAAGGAAATTGATAATATATAAACTTAATCCTAAATTAGTCATGTTTAAAAACAAGGTAATATATTAATTTTTTACAAATAAGGAGGTTGGATCGACTTAAAAGGAGCCTTGGTAATAAACAATATTTAATAAAGATTAAACTATGAGTTGAAACACGTGAATTTATAGTAATTAATCCAAAATTCGAATCAAAACTAAAGTTTATATACCACTATATTGATCTATCAAAAATGAGGTAAGCATGAAACAAGAGTATAAAATGTTCCTAGCATTATTAATCATGATACTTTTCTTAATACTTTACATGCCAACAGTACCTACTCCAGCTCAAGCGGCATTACCGAATAAAATAACAAATGGTACTTGGGTATGGGCACCGGAAGGTCCCCCAACCCCAGGTGGAGTTTACTGGAATTACTGGTCACCCACCAATTTAGTCTTGGGCTTCTGGCAGTACTTACCATTAGCCGTTTACGTTCATAACGACCACCAGTTCATTCCAATACTCGCCACTAACTGGTCATGGAATGGTAACGAATTAATAGTAACCTTAAGACACCCATATTACTGGGATACAGTAAATGGAGCAGTTCCATTCACTGCCTGGGACGTATGGACTACCTATATGATAGGCATTAGATTATTCGGATGGTTCTCGAATTACGGCTTATACAATGTGACCGTAATAAATAATTACACCGTAGCATTTTGGTTCCATGGGAACTATTGGAAGGACTTGCAGAGGACAGAGGCTGTAGTTTTAGCTGCTTATATAGGAGCACCGTACTTCCAATTTGGCAAATACGCTGAGATGTTAGCTACAGTCAACACCTCAAACCCAGCACTAAGCAGTTACTTATCCAATTTAACAGATTACATAGAGAAATTAAACGTAACTCCAACAAGCAACGGCTTTTACTTCCCCAACGTATCGACTATGAACGACGAGTACATGATATGGGTCGCTAACCCGTATTTCGAGAAAGCATTTCCTAACTCATCAGTTAGATATTATCCAGAAATGATAACTTACTGGTCTAGTAGTAATACACAGACATATAATTTCTTAGAGGCCGGGCTATTGGGTTACTGTGTTACAGCTATTCCTTATAGCATTTACGAGACACTAAAAAGTGATGGTTATTTATTTTATATGGCTGACACATATGGAGGAGTAGGATTCTACCTCAACCCAGAAGTATATCCATTTAATAACCCGTTAGTAAGACAAGCGTTATACTATGCAATAAACACTTCCGAACTTGCAGAGGCATATGCACCAGATTATGTTTCCGGGCCTACAAACTTTGCCGGCATACCTTCTGGGTTTCTACAAGAATTTGAGAACATTATACCCTCCTCGTTCTTCCAACATTTAAATAACTATTCATACAATCCGCAAAAAGCTACCCAGTTACTTGAGGAGGCCGGGCTAAAGGAGATCAATGGTCAATGGTATTTACCTAACGGTTCCCCATTCACTATTAATATAATAGCACCGTCTGGTTACACTGATTGGGTTGCACTCTCACAAGAATTCGCAACACAACTGAAGGCATTCGGAATAAATGCACAAGTCTTTGAGTTATCGACATCAGACTTTTATAGTGAGTTCTTCAGTGGGCAGTTTGAGGTTGCACCTTTCTTTACACCGTTCACAGATACGATAGACGCATGGAGAATCGCTAGCATTATACCACAGCCACCCTTTAACTTGTCTAAACCGACATGGTATATATATGATGGGATGAACTTTACGATCAACGTGACACAAATAGTAGTACAGATGCATACATTACAATACGGTTCACCTCAGTACATTAACGATAGTGAAAAACTTATGGCATGGTATAATTACTGGTTACCGGCAATCGCAGATGTAGAGAAAATACAACCAGTAGCACTAAACCCATATGAGGCTAACTGGAACGCAATATTGAACACAAATAACCAGACCTTCATATCGACAACACTGTTCCCGTTCGTAGCTTATGATTTCGAGTACATGGGACCAGTAATTGGGTTCTTAGAGGGATATATAGTACCTCCTGGAATAACACCACACTTACCAACTTATCTAAGTAAAGCAGTAACAACCACAACTACAGTGACAACCAAGTCTTCATCCCCTAACTACGTACCAGTAATAGCTGGTGGAGTAGTAGCTGTTATAATTATTGCAATAATAGTGTATGCAGTATTAAGGAGGAGAGGTAAACCCGCAGAAGAGTAAAACCTTTTCCCTAACATCTGGTTATAAATTGGAACTAAGATATCCGACTTTTTTAATCCAAATTCTTTTAATAAATGGTTCTAGTTTATGATCTGTCATGATAAAAAATTTAGTTTATAGTTCATTAAATCAACTTTAAGAACTAAATGAAGATGTGTCATGAGCTTAATACCGAATTCTGCTTGTTAGATGGGATTTTTCAAAGAGGTAACTTTAATTGTGTAAACTCTTTATAGCCGTTCGTTAAATAAACCCCTTCTTTTTCACACTCTTCAATTAATTGTTTAGTAACTGAGGGTGAGTAAATTATCAGTACTTTTTTCTTATTTCTAATCTCTGGCTTATAATCCTCTAAGCGCTTAACAACCTTCATCAACTGAGATAGAGCACTAACACCAGCCCTAGCCTTTACCTCACCTATTATTACGTAATCCCTTGTCTCACCGTAAATGTCTACCTCAAATTTCCCCTTAACCTCAAATCTGCTCAATGAAACGTCTAACCCTAACTGCTTAAATCTGTACTCTAAGTAATCCATGGCTTCTTGCTCTAAAGATCCAGTTAGGTTTTCAATCATGTTATTTAGTTGCCTAATTTGTTTATCTAACCTCTTTATAGCAGCATTAAACCTTTCATCGCGCTTCTTAAACTCCTCATCCCTCTTTTTAGACTCCTCATCTAGTCTCTTTTGCATAGCCATAATCTCTTCGTGACGCTTAGCAGATTCCTCCTCTAATTTTTTCTGTAAGGCCCAAAATTCCTCATGACGCTTTTTAGACTCCTCCTCAAACTGCTTCCTCAAAGCAACTAACTCCTCATCCCTCTTTTTAGACTCCTCCTCAAACCTCTCCCACACGAGCTTATTATAATCAATTAACTCATCAACTTTCTTATTAAGAGATGCTAATTGAGCCTCAATATTAGTAAGTTTTGTAATTACAATCTTCTCGGCAACTTTTTCAGCTAACTTATTCATGAACTCCTCATCGTTCATCAACCTCTTTATTATGTCGTCACTACTCATATGTTAAATTTAATACCATAAAGATAAAAAGCATTTTGAGATAACGTTTAAGACTTAGTATAACTTTTACAAAGAATTGGGCTGAATCCTTTTTCATGTTAACAGAAATCTTTATTATTATATTCGATTATAACAAAAATTACTGATGATCTCTCACACCGATGTGGGAAAAAGGGTGGGAGTGATTACGGAGATGTGAGCCCCGTGCCGTTGGAGTCCCATGACCCACTGGCTAAGCCCCTACACTAGATCATGAAAGAATATAAAATGATTGAAATGAAAGTGTAGGGACAAACGGATTAAGGGGGCTAAAAGCCTCGCCCTTCCAAGATGGGAAAGATGTAAGCTACAATCCTCATAAGTAAAGCATTAGCTTCGTACCCACTCGCATTAGTAATCTTAATTATAATCTATTAAGAAAAAATAATAAAATTTATTAATATCAAATTAAAGGAATATATTAAACCAAATCTACTATACCACCGTTATTAACGCTACTTGGTCATTATGATGTGCTAAGGATATTGCCACCAGACCGTCGTATGGAATATATATCATCTGTGAGTAACCGTTAATCCCGCTATCACCTATTGGGAATGTAGTTACACTAATAACTTTGGCAGTACTTGCGTTCAAGAAGAACACTTGTTGGTCGTAAGTGGCTACAGCTATTTCATCTGGAGGTACGAAAGTCATTGTGTCCATTCCGCTTTCATTGAGCGTAAAATTATACACTATTTTGAAGTTGCTTAATGGAATTCCGTAGATCTTATTTGTACCGAAACTCCCCACATATAAAACGTTAGTGTAATTATCGTAAGCCAAACCTTGAGGTGATTGCATTACTGTTACGTTATGCATGACACCGTTTTTAATGAAGTAAACTACATTGCCGTCAGAAGCAGTGACTATAACATAGCCGTCAGCTGAGCAAATTTCGGGGAATTTACCTATGTTTGGTAATTTAAACACATTTATTACGTTACCATTACTGTTGATCTCAATAACCGGTCCTTTCTGATATACAATGTAGAAATCCCCGTCACACTCAGTTATCTTAAATGGAACAGCTGAGGAGTATAAGGATAAACTTATAGTCTTGATAACACTGTTAATCGATATTATTTGTAGTTTATTTGCGTTTTGAGCAATTATATATATCCCCATTATAATATATTCCGTATGAGGGCCAGATGCTGTAGTTATGTTTGATACTGTTATTGTAGATGCTATTACCAGAAATGAGGTGAGTAGAAGAAGGGAAAATATTTCAATCTTTTTATCGATCTCATACCAAAATATGAAAAAATGGAGATATTTAAATTTATTCCTATTTACTTTCAAAATTCTCTGACGAGAGTTAACAGAGTTTAATTTCATTTCAAGATAAATTGTTGAACTCCCTTTTCTTTGAATTATAATTTTGTTAAACAGATTAAAACATTTTTTAAAAAGTTAAACAGTTAATTATAAATTCTCCCAAAGAGAATATATATTTGCAATGTTAAAAGACTTGATGTCCCAAGGGTTAAAAACAATAAACGCAGACCAAACGTTAAAGGAAGCACTGGATAAAATGGTGAAAGAAAATATAAGGAGATTAGCCGTATCAGTTGCTGGTCAAGTTATTGGAGTAATTTCGGCAAGGACAATTGTAAAGGAGGCTTTAAGTAATCCTAATTGGGCTCAGAAGAAAGTAAGTGAGGTAACAAGACCTGGAATTTTCGCAGACCCAGACACACCAAACAAGATAGGGGCAAAGTTAATGGTTAAGTACGGTGTGGGTTCACTACTAATTAGAGGAGGAGGAATTGTTACCGAAAGGGATATAGCTAAAGCAGCACCTAGGACAACTATCCCGGCAATTAGTATAGGAACTACAAATGTAGTCACGTTAAGCGACTCTTCTACAATGAGTGATGCAGCATCATTAATGGTATCTACTGGTATCTCCCACGCACCGATAGTATCTGATACAGATGTTGTTGGCATGGTCTCGCTGAGGGACGTTATAAAGAGCCTTAACGATGGTAATTTAAGCGCTAACGTTAAGGACTATATGAGTAAAGGAGTAGTCTCATTAGACGTAGATGCCACAATGGCCGATGTCGCAAACTTAATAACCACTAAGAACGTTGGGTCAGTCCTCATTATGGAGGATTTAAGTACTAAGGCTAGTAATTTAAGGGGAATTGTTACTGAGTGGGATTTAGTTAGGACTTATTCAACTTTAACAAAGGCTCACGTGTTGCTTAAGGTCGACCCAAGTAAGATAAGGAGCATTGCCAGTGCTTTAGTAGTAACCCCAAGGATTAGCGGCGTTTCGATTGTTTACGGCCCTTACGATATTGTGGTTGACATGGATGTTGAATCCCCAGAAGCTTTAGGGAAAGTCGTCGTAGATTCCATAGGCAGTATGGCGGGTGTGAAGGAGACTTTAACGCTAATTGAAGTTGAGGAATTATGATTTTTTAATTTCCTTAAAAGAGCACTTGCCCCTTCCTCTTTTATGCCCTAAATAGGCATGAGTTATTTTTCTTTTTTCTAAACACTTCATAGAAAGTCCTTTTTACTTAAGTGCTAATGAACCTTTGTGCATGAATTACATTTAAGGTATTGTAGGAGGGCTCTGGAGTACTTAAAAGGTGCTGAAAAAGCGTTAAACGAAAACCTCTATAATGTAAGTGGAGTTTTATCACAAATTTCAGCAGAATTAGCTATTAAAGCCACTATAGCTTTTTTAGGTTACTCATTTCCAGAGACTCATGAAATTAGGAGATTACTGGGATTTTTATCTACAATTGTAATGAAGGAGGAAATTGAGGAGTTCGTTAGGCAAAGAAGAGGTGAGTTAATCCTTTTAGAAGACGCTAGGGTCAGAGGGCAGTACATGTCTTACGATTTAACTAAAGAGGACGCTGAAATCTGTTTAAATACTGCTAAGGAGATTATAAACTTGATAAGAAAGGTCTGGGGAGATAAATGGTGTTCGGATTAGAGAGGATAAAGTTTCTCGAGAGTAAGTGGATGGATATAGCGCGGTTAGTTTTGACTAACGCTAGGAAGTTTGCTAACGTTAAGGAGGCTGTAGTTTTCGGTTCAGTAATTAAGGGTAAAGCTATGGGTGCCAGTGATTTAGATATTGCTTTAGTCGTTAAAGAATTGAAAGAGGAGGAGATAAGCAATCTCTTAATTTCAGTTCACATGTCATTACCAGAAGAAATTTCCGAAATTATTGATATTAAATTTGTGGATGAAAAGGATGAGGAGGATTTTTTAAGAGTTATTGGGAAATACGTTATTATTAAGTAAAATGGAGAATACAAAGACTTCTATTCATCTATTCTTCTAAAAATCTTTTACTTTTAAACTATTTATTTAAAATCCATAAGAGCATCAAGAAAGGGATCCGAGTTTTTAAGAAAAGATGAGCAGTGTTCATAAGTACTTAGCCTTAACGTATTTAGAAGCTATTTCGAATTGTTTTTTATCCCTTGTTACCTTTTCGCCACTCTTGCTCTCAGCTAACGCTATGTAAAGTGTATCATATATTGGTAATTTCTCCTTAACCGATATTTCCATTGCCCTCCTTATGTAATTAAGGCTATTATTAATTATTAGGAGCTGTGGTAAAAACTCATACAATGCTGTTAAAGCCCTCATACCGTCATCGTAAGTTAACTCGTTAGTTAGTGTTACCTTTTTCTAAATTACATTCCCAACCTCTACCAATGCAATATCTAGCGTTTCACCATCAACAAAGAATTCCTTAACTTTTCCCCACCCTGGTTCTTCAGTTATATACCTAGCAATTAATGAGGCGTCAACAACTATCCCTATCCTCCCTCACCATCTTATCACTCGTATGCTTAGTTTCTGGTAGGGCTGAGATTAGCTCGTCAAGTTTTTCTAGTAGCTCTCTTTTCTTCAACTCGTTTATTCTCTTTCTAATGAAACCTTCAATTTCCCCATTCCATTTAATATTATACTTTTCCATCTCTTCACGTAATTCTTTGCCTATCCTTAAACTATATACGACTTTCATATTACATTGTACGTTTACGTGAAATATAAACGTTATAATACGAAATTGATATAAAGGGCAGAGTAGCTATCATAATTCGGGAACTAAACACTGCTGTCCCACTCCAACTAGTCCTTTCAACCCTCACTGAGGCTTGTTAGTTTAAAAGAGAACGAAGGCAGTAAATAGGAGCATTCACACCATGGAGTACTCCATAGTTCTAGCCTCTTGGGAGAGAAGACTTATAGAGAAGGGATCTCTCATTACATAGCTCTAGTAAAAAGAAATTGCTGATTGCTCCTCCCACAGTCCCATCGAGCTAGGAGGGAGCGTAGTTAACGTCACAAAGGAAAAAAGAGACTTTTAGACTTTCATCATCCGGAAGGGCAGGCTTTCAATCTTTTGTAATTATCCCTTCACGGCATTTATTGACTCCCTTAATGTAGATAAGCCTTGCTTAGCTTCCTCCTCACCTATTATCATCGGTGGTATGAGCCTAATAGCACCCTTCCCGGCTGGAAGAAGTAGTAGACCCCTCTTGAAAGCCTCTTTAATCACCTTGTCCCTTACTTTTTGATCCGGTTTTCCTCCGTTCAAAAACTCAATTCCCCACGCAAGACCCATACCTCTAACATCATCTACCTTCATTGTTGATAGCTCATCCCTAAATAATTTCCCTAGCTCGTTAACTCTGGGCAAGAGCGATGAGACGATCTCTATTACCTTTAGACCAATAACCATTGCTACAGCGTTTCCACCAAACGTATTACTGTGCATTCCAACCCGCTTAAAGTCTAACTCAGCCCTAAATACTGTAGCACCGACGGGGTAAAGCCCACCACCTAATGCCTTTGCTAAAGTAATTACGTCTGGAGTTGAGTTAAAGTTCTCTATTGCAAACATCTTACCAGTCCTACCCAATCCCATTTGAACCTCATCATCAATTAACATTATTCCATACTTCCTAGCCAATCTCTCTAAGGAGGAAAAGAAATCCTTAGGTGGAACAATATATCCTCCCTCACCTTGTATGGGCTCAAAAACTATCCCAGCTACTTCCTCTGGGTCTACCAGGTGCTCAAATATGTAATCCTCTAAATATTCCAAAACCGCATTAGTTAAGCCTTCTGGATCAGAGTAACCGTTGATGTGCCAAGGATTCCTTAAGGGGTTCGGATACGGTATGTGAATAACGTTACTGAAGGGGTTGAAAAGGTAACGTTGAACTGATTTACTTGCGGTAAGTGATAGGGACCCAAGAGTCCTCCCGTGAAATGAGCCTAAAAATGCTATTAAATACCTCCTCTTGGGGTCGAATTGCTTAACTAACTTTATCCCAGCCTCTACCGCCTCTGTACCACTATTTGAGAAGAACACTTTTTTCTTAAAATTGCCTGGGGTTATTGAGGCTAAAACCTTAGCCAGTTCAAGTTGAGGGACGTTATAAAAATCATTGCCCATCGAATGGGCTAGTTTTTGCATTTGCTCAGCAGCAACTTTTATAACCTCTGAATGGGAGGGCCAACCTAAACTGTTTACACCAATACCGGAAGTAAAATCTAAGTACTTATTTCCTTCAACATCATAAAGCCAAACGCCCTCTCCCCTATCAATTACAAGGGGTATTTCTGGGTTCCTAGTAGTTCTCGCTAAGAACTCTTCTGACTCCTCAACTATTTTCCTCCACATAATACGAATTTCGAATTCAAACTTAAATAGATAGTTTAAAATTCGTATCGACCCAAAAGTTTTTAACATAGGTAATAATATTAGACCTCTTATCTTAGAAAATGATTTTAAGTAAAAGGGAGAAAAGATAATATATGAAGCTTAAGGTTTCTCACTCTAAAAATATAATGATGTCTGGGAGATCTGAGACCATATACCGTTTCCTTAGTGACCCTTTCTTATTCTCATCCATTTCGGGTCACATGCTCATACTTGAGGTCTATGATCACGCTAAAGGTGGGTACGTAACATTAGATAAGGTTGAGAAACCAGCTCCTATGTATAAAGTACTTTATGTATTTGGAGTTCCGGAAGGCGAAATGAGTACGGAATTAGGAGTTTTGAGGGGGCCTCAAATTATTCAAAACGAGCTGACTTATGAAGGAGAAATAGGGGAGAAGTTTAAGTGGAGAATTGCATTTAAGTTAACTCCGGCGGATAATGAAGTAATGGTCGATATTGACGCGTCTCAAGAAGAGGAAAAGAGTATTTTAAACAGAGTTTTACACATCACTAAGTTTAACTTTGTTTACCACATAACTGAAGCCCATATAGTACCTTATTTAAAAAAGATTAAGAGTAAGTGTAATTAAGTTGTAGTTGTTTTCCCTCCTTTAGTGGTTAGTGCCAGTATACCGGCAATTAGTAATAACGCGAATGAGACTCCAAAAAATCCGAAAAACACTGGTAATGAGAGCACTGCTACTACAATTAATAATATACCACCGATCTGTTTATCATTTATTAAAGACCCCACTAAACCTAGAATTAAAGACGGGATTGCGATTATGAATGGATAATAAAACATCCCACCCCTATAACCTCCCATCATCCCACCACCATATGGTACTTCATTAGATACCACATAATTGTTTCTTAAAAACGAGGAATAAGCAAGGAATCCTAGGGCAGAAGCTATTATTACTACTATTAATATAAGGATTAGCGTTTTCATACTTATTATCTCTTTCCATATAATATAAATTTACCTATTATCAGATAGTATCATCTTGATTTTTTCTATTAAATCATTGTTTATTTCATCTTCTTTTATAACCTTAATTGCATAACCAGCATGAACTAAAACGTAATCCCCCACCTTAACGTCAACTAAAGTGGTCTTGACAACTTTTTTCACTCCTCCGAAATCCACCTTTGCGTTTTCTTCATCTATAATTTCGATAACCTTTCCCAGAATCGCCATATCGTAAGGATCATATTCCATGTTTCTCACCCATATAACTCCTAATATCGTTCTGAATCTTGCTAACTATTTCTTGGTCTAGGTTTCCCGAGAGAATATAATTAAACATCTCATCTAGAATTTCTGAGTAAACTCTATATAATTTCTCGTCCTTTTTTATGTTCTCATAGACCTCATATTTATTCTCACCTTCAACTAGAGCCTCTATAGATTCAAGTAGTGCTGATAATTTGATCACCGGATCGTTATATTTTTCAGCTAGTTCTAGTAATTTCTCCGCTAATAATCCCATATAAGTCACCAAGTCTCTTATTTATCTCCTCTTCTAAATAATAACCCTCTACCTTAGTTCTCTTCTTAGTAATCATGAGGATTTCTATTCCCATAGTGATTACCAAAAATTGTGGTGTATAGTGGGATATAGGCCTATAGTAAATTGTGTCACCCTCAACCCTTATCAGTCCTAAATATTTAGCCGGTAATCCCGTTTCTGGTTCTATTATCTCATCTAACAGCTTGTCTGCCTCCAAATTTGACCGCCCTTATATACCCAGCTCCAGGCTTTCTAAGGTCTATAGGGGTTATCTTATACTTTATTCCTCCAAACGCTTTTGCAGCAACGTTAAACCTGGCCCACTCATCTAAGATTTCCATAAATGCCCTAGCCTCATGTATGCATGCACCAGCTGAAAAAGCACCGTGATTAAGAGTTATTACAACTCTAGGAACTTTCATCCCTTCCCCTCTGAATGCTTCACCTATATACTTAGCTAACTCCTTAGTACCGGGGTGGGCGTAAGGGACAATCTTTACCTCACCTAGTATTGCAGCTGCCTCACCATGTGTCAACTCTAGATACCCTGAAATGGTGGCTCCCATGACGTAAGGGACGTGAGCGTGTATTACTGCATTCACATCCGGCCTATTCTTATATACAGCAAGGTGTGCGTAAACTTCTACTGAGGGCTTCAAATCCCCTTCTAATACGTTACCTTCTAAATCAACCGCTATTAAATCTTCCTTAGATAAACTCATCCTGGGATACCCTGAAGGGGTTATCCAGATCTTATTGCTACCCGGCAATCTAGCACTTTGATTACCTCCAGCGTTAGTTATTAAACCCTTATAGTAGAAAGCCCTAACTGTTTTAACCAATTCCTCCTTTAACTGTTCCTCATCTGTTTGGCATAATTTACAGTATGTATTACCTATCATATAGACCATGAAATCACCTCTTACACTTGGGTACGTAATTAGTAATTTTATGATGAGCCCATATCCAACAAGTGCCTTCTTGCGAAACCATTGGAGAACCCTTAGGGTCTTCTGGTGTGCAAGTTTTCATGTATAATGGACATTCGGGGGGATCAATGAGGCCCATAACTATTTCCCCACATCTAGCACCAGTCACATATTCGTCTTGTGTTGATATACCCTTTCTTAACCCGTACTTCTCCCTAGCGTCTAAGTGCTTAAACTCCTCTTTAAGCCTAAATCCCGCCTTTGGAAAAACTGCAACTCCCCTAACGTATCCGTCTTCTAAATCAAACACTTTCTCCATAACCTCTTGAGCCTTTACATTTCCTTCCCATGTCACGGACCTCGTATATTCGTTTTCCAACATAGGCCTATTCTCGTATATTTGTCTCAAGAGCATGAAAATTGATAAGAGGACATCTAATGGTTCAAAGCCCGAGAATACTACCGGCTTTTTAGTCCTTAAGAAATACTCATAATAGGGTTTCATACCAGTAATAGTTGCGGAGTGACCAGCTGATATAAATGCATCTATCCCTAAAACATTAGACTCCATGACTGAGCCTTGGATTGATGGAGTATATCTATAAGACACTAGAAAACTTAAGTTTTGCGGAATCCCCTTAAGTATTTCGTAAGCTGTTGCTGGAGCAGTAGTGTCCATTCCTACAGCAAAGAATAGGAACTCTCTATTAGGTTCTTTCCTAGCCATGTTTACGGCATCTTGAACGCCATAAACTATCCTTACATCAGCACCTAAGGCCTTAGCGTCCTGTAAACTCATTTTGCTTCCCTTACTCCTAGACATATCACCATAAGTCATTACTACAACTCCTTCAAGGGCTAGTTTTACAGCCTCATCAATATCAGTTGCTGGCGTTATGCATACCGGGCAACCTGGGCCAGCCCTAACTTGGACGTTTTCCGGTAGTAAAGCCCTTATGCCGTAGTGAGTAATTGTCCACTCATGGGAGCCGCAAACGTGCATTATCGCTATGTTTTCCTCTATTTTCTTAGCCAATTCGTGGATTTTCTCAGTAATAGCCTTTGCTAGGATTGGATTTCTATAATATTTTAAAATTTGCGGAAGCCTTTCACTCATTTAAACACCACCTACAGCCTCATAGAACTCTTTCTTCTTTTGGTCTTCTGACAACTCCTTAGTCATTTCTTCCCACATCATTATCGTCTTCTTAGCCTCTTCCTCATCTACAACTTGAATTGCATATCCAGCATGAACTAAAACGTAATCCCCTACCTTAGCGTTTACGAGGGATATTAGTACATTATCCTTGACAGTACCACCGAAATCTACTTTAGCAAAGTCGCCGCGGATTTCTATCACTTTACCCGGATAGGCTACACACATTCTAACCACCGTAAATCTTTCTCATCTCCTCCAATTCGCTTTTTGTTGGCTTAGAAACTGGAATATAGTCCTCATCAACGTAAAGCATTGGTATTGAACAGTGGAAGGGAACCCTCATCTTATAACCGCAAATCTTACACTTCAAATATTCCACTTTTCTGAAGTTGCCCTCCATCATAAACTCCATTTCCAAACCGCAATGATTTGGCACTTTTTCCTCATGACCACAATTTAAACAAACAAGTCTTGCCATGGTTCTCACTTAACATATTCTAGGTACTGGATCACCTACTGGTCTCGTCACTAGCCTTTTACCACCTACAACAGTCTCTAGAACTACCCCCTCTATATCCTTCCTAACCTCACCTATTATTGCTGCGTCTTTGCCCCATGACGTTTTATGTAAAGCGTCTAAAACGTCCCTTGCTAATTCCGGTGAAACCGCTAATACTGCCTTTCCTTCATTTCCTAATTCAAGTAAATCAAGTCCTAAGAACTCTATTGCACTCCTTACCTCCTCTTTTACGGGAATTTCTGACTCCTTAATGTAAATCCCTAAACCAGACTTTTCTGTCCAATCGTTTAATAAGTCCGCTAACCCACCTCTCGTGGGATCTTTTGCATCCGCAACTCCACCAACCTCTAATACAGCCTTCATCATCTTGTTTAATGGTGCTACATCAGAGGTTACGTTTATTTCAAATTCTATCCCCTCCCTTGATGAGAGGATCGCTATTGCGTGATCACCTATTGTACCAGACACTATTATCTTATCACCATCCCTAATGTTCATGGGGACTAACCATTCGTACTTCACTTCCCTACTCCTTCTTAGTACCGAAATGTTATGCTTTAACTCATCAGAGGGAATGCCTATTCCACTAGTATTTATGATGATTTTGTCCAGAGATCCTCTTTCCACAACTTTAGTATCTCCAGTGACTATATGTACTCCCGCCTCCTCACTAGTTTTCTTTATACTTTCCACAATTTTTTCTAAGTCTGCTTTTGGAAAACCTTCTTCTAGAACTACAGCAAGACTTAACGCGATTGGATCCGCCCCCATCATTGCTAAGTCGTTTACTGTACCGCTCACTGAAAGTCTTCCTATATCACCGCCTTTGAAGAATATTGGTTTAACAGTAAATGAGTCAGTAGTGAAGGCAATTCCGTTAATTACTGCTGCATCATCTAAAACGTTTAATCCCACTTCCCCGTAACCGTCGTAAAGCCTTAAGAACAGCTCTTTTATTAGATTGTGCATATAAGCTCCGCCGGCACCATGTAAAAGAGTTACCACTGTTTTAGGGTCTAAACTCATTGTTAATCATCTTTTATTTTTATAACCAGCATTTTTAAGTATAACTTCATAACTTTCAATCAGTTTTGTTTTATCGTATTTTTCATAAATCTTGCATTAAATTCTAAAATTTAGTATTAACATTATATTGAAATTCTTTAATTAACAAGAAAAAATTTAAATTTCACCTTTAGAAAAAGTATTTTGTGATAAGTGTTAAAAAAGAGTTTAATATTCCTTTACCGTTAAAGGTTGTAGTAAATTATTTTATGAAACCAGAAAATATTATGAAATTTATACCTTATTTTAAGGATATCAAAGAGATAGATGAAAACACATTTTCCGTTGTCATTAAGTGGTTATTCTCTGTGACATTTCTTGTAAAGAGATTTTACAATCCATTCACTAATGATATAGTCTATAAAATAAGTAGAAGTGGCATCTTAAAAGTGAACGCAACTCTATATCATTCAATATTTAGAGCACGGGATTCAACTAAGGTTATAATCTCATTCACATATGAGGGGCCATTTGAATCCCTAGTCAAACGCGAAGCCGAAAAATTTATGATTAGTTTGAGTGATGAAGTTGTTAAAGAAGTACTAAGGTCCGAAGAATTTGTGATAGAAGAAGGAAGTATGGAGAGATTCTCGCTAGATAGAATAATGGAAATGATCAGAGACAGACAAGAAAAATTAAAGGTGTTTATAATTCATAAAGACAAAATAATTACTATTTATTTTGAAAAGGGAAATCTTAAAACTGTTGAAGGAGATTTGAGTTCTCTTTATAATGAAAAGAGTGAAGGCAAAATATCTTTTTTAATTACACGAAATGAGTAATAAATGTAATTTCCTCCTTTTGCTATATCTCCTCATTTATTTTTAAATTATTAGCGAGTAATTAATAATGATAAATAATGAATCAAAAAACAATTTTATGGTTACAAGGAGGGGCTTGTGGTGGGAACACATTATCGTTCCTTAATGCGGAAAATCCAGATGTCCTATCATTCTTAGAAATGAACAACGCAAAGCTTCTTTGGCACCCATCACTTTCTATTGAGAGTGGTGATAAGGTTAAAGAATTACTCAACAATGTAATTAGTGGCAAGATCCATTTAACAGTGTTTGTATTCGAAGGAACAGTAGTATTGGGCCCTAACGGTACTGGAAGATATAATACTTTTGCGAGTAAACCAATGAAGGACTGGGTTAAGGAAATAGCCAGAGTAGCTGATTATGTGGTCGCTGTTGGAGACTGTGCCAGTTTTGGTGGAATTCCTGCCTCAAGCCCAAATCCTACTGAATCTACCGGACTTCAATTCCATAAAAAGGAGAAGGGAGGATTTTTAGGAAAGGATTTTAAAAGCGTTAAAGGATTACCAGTAGTTAATATTACAGGTTGCCCAGCCCACCCAACATGGATAACTTCAACTCTCACCCTTTTGCTAAATGATAAACTTCAAAAAGAGGATTTGGATGAGTTTAATAGACCTAAATTTTTATATTCAACTACTACCCAATTCGGTTGTCCTAGAAATATATACTTTGCATATAAAATAGGTTTGAATGAATTTGGCCATCAAGAGGGTTGTTTATATTTCAATTTAGGCTGTAGGGGTTCATATACAAGATCACCATGTAATGTAATATTATGGAATAATCAGAGCAGTAAAACTAGGGTAGGGACTCCTTGCTTTGGATGTACTGAATTCGATTTCCCCACATTTAATTTCTTTAAGACAGAAAAGAATAGGAGCGGGATTCCCAAGAAACTACCTCTGGGTGTTTCTAGAGGAAGTTACACTACTTTATCTGCAATAGCTAGGGCCTCAGCACCAGATTTCTTATTGAGAGAAATTAAGGATAATAAAAGGAGGGCAGAATGGCTTGATTAGCCCATTTAATAGAGTAGAAGGAGATTTGGATGTAAGCTTAGAATTTGAGGGAAATAAGATAAAAGATGCAAAATTTCACTCAGCACTATTCAGAGGATTCGAAATAATATTGAAGGATAAAGACCCGTTAGATAGCCTTGTATTAACACCGAGGATATGCGGAATTTGCGGAGCATCTCATTTATATGCCTCAGTCCTCGCCTTAGAAAACGTTTTTGAAGCTCAACCAACCTTTAATGCAATTAAATTAAGAAACGTATTATCAATGAGTGAGATTTGTCAAAACGATATTAGACACACGTACTTAATGTTTTTGATAGATTTAACTCACAAAAAATATAAGGATTATGATTTATATCCAGAAATAATTAGAAGATGGTCACCCTTGCTCGGTAGTTCTTATAAGGAAGCAATAAACTGGTCTAAGAAATATACTGAAATTTATGCCATATTCGGGGGACAGTGGCCACACGGAAGTGCTATGGTACCGGGAGGAGTGACAACTGACCCTAGTTTTAGTGATATAAATAAAGCCTTAGGACTCTTAAAGAATATAACTGAAAATTACCTAGAAAAAATTATATTAGGAGGGAATTTACAACAGTTCTTAGAGATAAAGAGTGTTAAGGAATTTGAGCAATGGGTTAGTGATTATCCTAATAGTGAAATATCTTTCTTATATAGGGTTGGAACTGATTTAGGTTTAGATAAGATAGGTTATGGTTCCGGTGTATTAATGAGTTACGGTCATCTACCCATAGATGAGTCTGGAAATAGATATTTTAAACCGGGACTTTACTTCGTTAATGAAAAAACTTTCTCTAAATTCGATCAAAACAACATTATTGAATTTGTCACGCATTCTCACTACGTCTACACTAAAGGTGATGATGTAGGCTTACATCCATTTGAAGGAGAAACAATACCCAAAATTGATGAGGACAATGAGAGGAAATATACTTTTACTAAATGCGTTAGGTATAACCATCACGGTAAGTTTATAGCACCCGAAGTCGGGGCTTTGGCTATGCTAGCAGTTAATAAAAATCCATTAATTTTAGATTTCCTTGAGAAGAAGGGACCTAGCGTATTACTCAGAGTCTTATCTAGGTTTATAAGATTGGCGATCTTTCACGACCTCATTAAAGAGGAGCTAAAACAGATTGACGTTAATAAACCGACTTATAGGAAGTGCGATATAAGGGACGGTAAAGGATATGGATTAGTTGAAGCTCCAAGAGGTTCTTTAGGGCATTGGATTATTGTTAAAGACGGCAAAATTTACAATTATCAAATCGTAACTCCCACACAGATTAACATGAGCCCAGAAGATCCTCAAGGAAATAAGAGTCATCTGGCTAAAGCGTTAATCGGACTTGAGGTTTCAGATCCTAAAGATCCAATAGAGGCTTATCATGTTATAAGGGCACAAGACTCTTGCATGGTTTGCAATGTTCATTAATTAATTTTATTTTTATTATTTCACGATTAGTTTTTATGACAAAGTGTTGCATTAAAGACGAAGAGTTATGCCTACTTTACTCCTCAAGCCTTTTCGAATTAATAACTAGAAAATATACCTATGCTGTACTAGTGCTTTTAGATAAATATGGTAAAATGAGGTTCAACGAATTGCAAAGAAAAATAGATGGAATTACTCAGAGGGCCTTATCCATTAGGCTTAAAGAACTAGAGGAGAAAGGATTAATAAAGAAAGAGGTAGTTGAGAAAAGCCCAATCAAAGTATATTATTCATTAACCACAGAGGGAAGGGCTGTAAAAAATGCCTTACAAATCTTAGTCAGCATTATAAACTTGATAGATAACCAAAAAGATGAGTATTTATGCTAACCACACATTATTTTACCTCCTCTTCCTCCTTTTTCTTCCCGTTACTGTTTTCCAGGAAAGGCCTCGTCGACTTACCTAATTCTTTCAACATATACTGCAAATATGCTAAAGTCATTTTAACGTCTGGATCGTCAAATGAGGCTAATAGTTCAACTATATTCGACTGACTGTTTTCTCTAATAATCCTTTCAGCGGCCTTTGAGAGCCCTGAAGTCATAACGTCTAATACTCCGTGTTTATCTAAGGAACTCACTATTCTTCCTATCTTATCTAAATGCTTAGCTATCGCAATTATACCATTTATGAAGTCCTCTGAGCTGACTTCGCCAGAATCTATTATCTGCTGGATATCTCCTATTAACTCAACCAATGCTTTAAATGTGGGGGATTTGATAAACTTTATTAAACTACCATTTCTCATGAAGTCTAACACAGAATCTAAAACCCCGCTGCTATTAAGATAGATTACAATCTCTATTAACTTCTTTAACCCTTCCTTAAAATCTTCATCCTTCATTAGTTCTTTGATTTCTTCATCAATCATACAACAATAAATTTAAAAAGAAAAATATAAATGTATTGTTATTTCAAATATCTAACAGAATCCCCCAATCCTCTTTATACTTCTTAGCTTTTCATCCTCAAAAATCTTTACAATAGATACAAAACAAGTATCCAATGAAGAGACTGTTAGAGCCACCTCTACAGCGTTCTTCGGATCGGCAACCTTAAGCCCAATCAATGAAGCCTCTATAGCCCCTCTCGGAGAGGCAATTATAGTAGTGGGCTGTATAATCCTATAACTTTCAATTAAACCGTGAGAGATTGAGAAGGAATGAATTAAAGAGCCTCTAATTGACTCAACGGAGGAAATGTAATAACCATCTTCAATGCTAAACGGTTTACTAACAGTTTCAAAATCCTCAAACTCATTTAGTAACTTTGCAACTATCTTGATCCTTGATAGTTCCCTCAGTAATGGGGAAGGTCCGTATTTTTCATGATACTTTTTTATCAATTTATCAAAGGTTAGTGCTTGTGCCAATGGGCCTACTTCAACTTTACTACCTTTATAAAATATTTCTAATCCTTTATCCTCAATGAGTGATAAATCTGCAGTAGAAACAAATGGGAAACCTACGGTTATATAATTCCTTAAACCAAAATTCCAATATAATGAATCCAATGAATGTTCTATTAACACCTTTAAATCCCCTTTAAATTCCTCAATCTCATTAAGTTGAAGAAAATCTTCAACATTCATTCCAATGACTTCCTTCTCAAAAAATTCCCTAATGTCTTTCAATAACTCTTTGGAGAATTTTACAACCTTTGTGTTCCTTAAGTAATCAACGTGAGGCCATTTACCTCCTATATACTCCATGACCCATTTTATCCGTTGGGAAATCTTAGCGACTTTTTGAAATTTCTCTCCATGAGGAAATGAATATCGTTCATCATTAACTACATGTGGGAACCAATAAGCATAAGGATGCCTAAGATGACTATCAATTATTTCAAGCATGACTAAAGTCTTTATAACCCTTTCATTATCCGACACTCTTGAAGTATATGCGTATAAATGGGATTGCCCACAAGTTGCCAAAACTTTAGGCAATATCTCATAGAAGGAGTTTGCATTTTTTCCCGCGAATGTTTTCTCAAAACTTCTTAATTTATTACCAGAACTTCTAGCTTCAATTACTTTATTATCTTTTATTTTTACGTTAATTTCAATAACCTCTAAATCTGCTAAACTCATATATTAAAATTAACCTTTTAAAGTTTAAAAACAATGTATTATAAACATGTGTATAAGTTTGCCGGCTAAAGTTGTTCAAGTTGAGGGAATGATTGCCTTTGTAGATTACGGTGATAACAACATTCAACCGGTAATAGTGAGCGTCGATGATGTGAAAGAAGGTGATTACGTTGTTGTAAGTTACGGAATGATAATAGAAAAAATCGATGAAAAAGAATTCAAAGAAATGTTAGAGTATGAAATGCAATTAAGACAATTTATCTCCTCTTCTTCATCACAATGAAAATCGTTATTATAATCGTTATAACCAGTAAATAATAAACAATGTGCTGAAGTGCTTTGACTCCTTGATTTCCATTAATCGTGGGAGAAACTACTTTAATCACGGTAGTGTTTACTTTTTCATAATCATAGAACTGTAATGAGGAAATAAACACATTATCCTTTGAAATAAAAATTGTCGGATAATAATGAATAAGAAGACCAAAGTATGACGAATAAGAGATGATATTGTATAATAAACTCAGATTATAAATTCCGTCACCCAAGTAAATTCCTACCTTATTGTATGAGATCGTATTGTACAATATATCTACCATGTTGGCGTAATCGATCTCAATCCCGGCATCATTAAAACTTATCGTATTATTGTAAATTCTAACATTATAGGCTTGATAAAGATAAATACCATAATATGAAGAATTTAAGAGAAAATTGTTAAACACGTTTACATAACCGCTAAGTAGAATGAAAACGCCATAACCATTGCCAGAAATTATATTATTACTTATTGTCACATTAAATGTATTATCCCATAAGGTTATTCCGTCCCCATCATTAAAGGAAATGTTATTTCCAATAATTACAATATTTTTAGAAGATTGTATATTTATACCATCAAAATGTATATTATAAATTGTATTTCCTTCAATTACAATATTACTTGAGTTATAAATTGAAATTCCGAAAAGAGAGGAACTAGAATTTATAATATTCCCCTCAATTATAATATTATGAGAATTTATAATAGTAATATTCTGCAATCTCATTCCCTTAATGACGATATTACTCTTATGATTAATGACGAGATAACTGTTATTTGTTGTACTAAAACTAACTTGTGCTAGAGGAAATAGTATAATAAAGAGAATTAATAGTAGTAATGTTAGATATTTCATTAATACTCTCTCGAAAAAGTAATAAAAAAGGCTTCAATATCTTTTAATTCCATAAAAGATTCGAGAGTGTATATGATGATATTTCGAAGTTCTATTTCCTTCTCATCTCACTCTCTACTCTAATCCATTCAGGTACGATTATCTCATATTTTCTGAAAAATACAAAGTAAAGACTGGGAATGAGTAAACTTATAATTGTTAGGCCGTAGTCAAGAGTAGTGTAACCAAATGCGGGCCCAGCGTTAATCACACCCATAATGACAATACCTATCATTCCAAAAGCAGTTATGGGTGCAATAATTCTAATTACCCAATCACCTATTGAATTCCAATTACTCTTCCACCAGGTAATGGTTGCTGTGATACTATCTATGGCAAACTCTAATAATAAAAACGCACCGGCAGCGGTTAACACTAGTCCAAAGAACGACTGAACTGAGGGAGATGTAAGTTCAAGTAATTGAACAATCACCTCTAAGACGGTGATTATAAAAATGGAAAACCAAGGGGTCTTAAACTTACTAACCCACCCAAAGGGTTTAGGCAATAAACCTTCCCTCCCCGCAGCATACCAGGCTCTGCTTAAAATATATGCGGTCAACCACAAAGAACTCGCAGTTGAAGCCAGTACTGCAATATCCATTAACCAAACATATTGTGGAATAACATAAGATGCCCATCTAGCTAAAGGATCAACAGAACTGCTTAAAGATTGTAGAGGAGTTTCTATAGTCATTAATGGCATAGTCACTGTATAAATTACGAATACACTAATCAGCCCTATGATACCAGAAGTCCCAGGCCAGTTCTTTGGTTTCTTAGACTCTTCAGAGGCATAACTATCTATTTCCCAACCGTCAAGTATTGTAGCCACAATCACCATTGTTGCAGCTAATGTTAGAAACTTAGAGGGAGATGAAAACCACGAAGTATTAAAGAACCAATTTAAGGAGAAATCGTTAACAACATGGGATGGTAAAGATATTAAACCGATTGTAATAAAAGATCCTAATATGACAAGTTCCAATACCAAAAATACTTCAGTAAACCTAGCAGTTGGTTTTGCCCCCAAAATTAAAGGGACTGCGGCAAATAAGGCCCATACAATCCCTATTACTGAATCCCAAAACACACTCAATTCCATTGACCTACTGATTAATCCAAGCCTATAAAACAAGTCTAGAGTGTACTCACCAGCCGGTATTATTATTGGTGGTAACGAGAGGAAATACGCCATTGTAACTATCCAAAACTGAAAGGAGGCATATTTCTTCCCTATAAATCTTGCACCCCAGTGGTAGGATGCCCCGGCATGAGGGGCTTTTGTATTTAATTTTTTAAATATTATTGACGCGAAAAGGAAGAAGGGAAAGGAGAGTATTACAGCCATTATTGCATTAGCCCCCATTAATGCAACCATGCTACCATATGCGGCTGCAATACTAAAAGTTGGTGCAACACTTGAGGTGGATAAAGGGATTAAATCAAGAATATGTAGCACTTCCCTCTCTAACCAGTCAATTTTTGAATGGAAATAATTTTTCAGATTCATACCATTCACCTAAAATGGTATTACCACACAAATTATTTAAACCTTTCTAGGAATTTATCATTTTTTAAGATAAAAATGAAACTTACTTTTTCATCCCCTTATCGATTTCTCGACCCTCAGCAAATAAAATCCTACAAGTAATAAAGACATAGCGCTGACCACGTTACTCAATACCATATAATTTATAAAATATTTACCTTCACCGAAAAATAATACTAGGGGAAGAGGGGATAAAAGAGTTAATATGAGATTAGCAAACCATGTAATAAATATTATAAAACTCCATAATTTGGATTTTTTAAGCAAATATATTAAAATTGTAATCACAAATACATTAACTACGGGAATATAAAGTAGAAATGAAATGTATTTTAAGCTAGTATTTAGATTAAGTAAAAAGATAACAATTAAGACTGTAAGAGTAGCGAAACCGATCATGTAATTATAAATTGTATCTGGGTAAACTACCGGCTTCGTTAAAACGCTTATCAGTTCATAGATAAACAATATTTGCCCTACACCTATGAGTATAAAGAACAGTTTAAGAGGAAAACTTACCATAAATCTCACCTAATGTAAGGGCGTAAACTGCTTGATTAAAATACGTATATATCCCATATGATTCTAAAAGATCATCAACTATCCTTTTAGCATACTCTTTGTCACCCATTCTTAGAAACGCTAATGATAATATACTATTATCGAGCAAGAATTTGAACCTACCTATTCTTTGCCTTTTAGCGAACTCTAGCGTAATATCGTAATAAGCACCAGAAGCGCTTTCATATCTCCTTAACGTGTTAAGCACAACTCTATCTCTTGTAAAATAAAGTAAATACGCTAGATCCATTAAATAGACGTTCTCACACCTACTACCAATTAAATGACTATCTGCATTCAATAGAGAACCCTTAAGGAAATCTACCTCATCCTTAAACTTCGTATCCTTAGTAAACTCGTAAAGCTCGCTTAAAGCCTCTCCAGCTATCGCATTAACCGATAGGAAAGCCCTATTGTCCCAACCCTTTAGTGTAATACCATTTTCTATTAATCCGTCTTTTCTAACTAATGAGAGAATGAATTCACCAGTTTTAACGGCATAATCTAAGTACTTCTCATCCTTATACTTCTCATACGCCTTCAGTAAAGCAATGATCATTAACGAATTAAAATCGGCCATTTTAACCATATAAGGTTCCTTCCAATCAATCGTTTTGGAATATAAATAAAAACCGGGATTCCCCCATAAGTTCTCAATTGCTTTATCAAGGGTTATAGTAACCATTGATTGGTGATAAAAATCATCAAACTTCATGAAAAGTAATAAAACCTCTGGACTAACGAATTTCGGTTCCCTTTCAAATCCACCCTCAATCCAATCGAAATACCCTTCACAGTTCGACAAAATTGAATTAAATACGTAATTAGGATCTAATTTCTTAACCTCCTTAGTTATTTTAGGTGGCACCACAAGTTTTCCCTCGCTCATAACTTTTCTAGCGTAATTAAGCAATTCGACTACTTTATCCCTAGTTACAAAACCATAAGTACCGCCCATCACTCCCTCTTTACTTATTATACTTATACTCGGGTATATCTGTGGTGAATATCTAATAGCTAAGTCCGGTCTCTCATCTGCGTCTTCATGAATGAACTCGAATTCCTTAAATTCGTCATCAATGCCCTTAATCTCCTCCAGTTGCTTATCACAATATTCACACCAACTGGTAGTTAGTACTAAAACTCTGAGATCTCCATCAGCCTCCACCCACTTTATCATATACTTAGTTTTTACTCTTAAGTTAATAAACTATACTAGGTATAATATAGTAAACTTTATAATTATCTCAAAAAAGAATAAATTTATGGATACTAATGTGCACAATCTAGTTTTAATTTACGTCCTCTATATAATTTCAATGACCGTATTAATTTCTGAGTTATTTTATTTTTCTTTAAAGAACGTTAAACACTCATTCGAGTTCTTGGAGGTTGCGTATTTCATGACGTCAGCATATTTCATCCTTATGTCGGGTTCAATAGAATTAGCACTTTTCATATGCGTTTACTTATGGCTTGTACCCCGGTTCTTATACGTATTCGGTAGGACGAATCTAGCTTCTATCCTTTCTGTGCTCTTTCATGAGATTATAATGAGTCTGACTTATTATTCTATAGTTAAAGGTGGATTAATAAATGCATTATACTCCCTATATTTTTACGGTACAGATATACCATCATTTTCTTTACCAATATACCAGGTTGTTCCTATAGGAATTATAGAAACAATAAACTCTTTCATGTTCTTCTTAATGATTTTACCAGAAATAGTATTTGTTTGTATTAAATTCAGAAGATATGACATTTTACTGGTATCACTCTTATCATTATCTGGTCCAAATATTGCGTCTGAAATGACGCATTCAATATTACCAATATCTCATGACCCTATAAAGGAGTCCTCATTATTAGCTTTATTTTTCTCATTATTCTTGCAGTTTTACTTCGGATATAGTTATATTAAAGGAAGGATTAATGAAAAATTATACATTACCTTCATTTTAAGTAATTTTATCCTATCAATTTCAAGTTTATATTATGCTTTAAGCGTAAACGAAATACCTTACGCATTATCAACTTTAGCAGGCATAACGGTTTCATTATTATTTGTCAATAAAAATAATAACAATAATAATCGCAAATTTTATTCCTTCCTCCCGATAATTTCACCAATATCGGAATTAGCTTGGGGCTCATCGGTCGCAATCTTTTACAATTATTATAATGCTATATACGCCCTAGCAATATCATCATTTGTAATATCACTACTACCCATGCTTTATCTTAAAACTGTTTATTTTAGAAAAATGTAAATTTATGAATTAAATATATAAATAAATAGTATTCACAATAAAACTTATAAATATGGTATACTATAATATACCTAGTATGAAGGAACCTAAGCCGAAGCAAGTCAAAGTGGGAATAACCAGAAGAGAGTTCATGAAAATAGCGTCAATCTCCGGACTTACTGCATGGATGGTCGAGAAAGGGCTAACATGGAAGGACTTATTTAATATGGCCGCAGACTCAACGGTAGACCCAATTAACGTTATATGGACTGGAAACGGGTGGTGCGGAGGAAACACCATTGCCTTTATAGACGCTATGAACCCCTCAGTAGAAGACGTTATAACTGAAGTCACAATTAACTTACAACCTATACAGTTAAAAACACCTCAGATAGCTAATTTGCCTAACGTAAATTTAGTTTATCACCCAATATTAATGCCACAAGACGACATGGCATATCCTACGATGGAAGCCGCATTAGCGGGGTATTTTGAGCCATACGTACTCGTGGTAGAAGGAACCTTGTTTGATGAGTTCAACATTTATTACACCAAACCTGAAGGATCTTTCTGGTGTTCAGCCGGTAGAACTCCAGGGGGACACGTATTATTATGTGACGAGTTCGTGTTTAACCTAATGAAAAATGCAGCATTAGTTTATGCTACTGGTGCTTGTGCAACTTACGGTGGAATTCCAGCAACTACTAACGGGTTAGGATACAGAAGCCCGACCTATGTTATGGGTATGTTAGATGACCCGTATAGAGGGATTTTGGGATTCCCGGCTTACATACATGAAGTTTACCAACAAGGGAAGGGAGTATTTAGGGGAGAAACCGTAATTGATGAAGACATTTATGCGGTTACCAGTTCTCCTTATGATACCTCATACCCTGGTCCAAGCTATCACTGGAAGACAAAATTAGGCCAACCGATTGTTGCAATAGCTGCAGACCCGCCGGCCGGAGATTGGATAATGAGAACTTTAGTTGCCGGTGTATTATATGTTGAAGGCTTAGCACCTCCACCAACTTCATATTTAGATATATTCAATAGGCCTAAATTCTTCTACGGTAATGAAACGCACCAGAACTGTCCCAGAGCCGGATTTTTCGCACAAGGGATTTTCGCACAGAAATTCGGTGATCCGCAATGCACTTACAGTTTAGGATGTAAAGGAACTGAAGCTAACAGCCCAGCTCCACGTTTAGGATGGGTTGGAGGAGTTGGAGGTTGTACTAGAGGTGGAGTATGTATAGCATGTACAGCACCAGGATTTCCAGACCTATACGAACCCTTCTACGCCCCACCAAACGCACCTACATTACCATCAACTACATTACTTGCTGCTGCAGTAGGTGCTGGAATTGTAGTTGGAGCTGGTTCATACTTACTATCTAGAAGGAGAGGTAAACCCTCAGTTCCTAAGGTTAAGGGGGTGAGTTAAAATGGCTTCCTCCTATCTATTTAAATATGACTGGACTAAGCCAGTTGTAATAGAACCCATAGTTAGAATAAAGCCAGAACTAGGAATTCAAGTTACAGTAAACATAGAAGGAGAAAACCAGGTTAGGGCTACAGAGGCCTATGCTGGGGCTGGGATGTTCAGGGGATTTGAGATCTTCATGAGGAATAAACCAGCACCAGATGTAATAATGTTATCATCTAGGGAGTGTGGAATCTGTGGTGAACATCATCAGTTCATTGAGAGGATAGCACAAGAGATGGCTATGGGAGGATATGCTCCTCCACCTCTAGGGCTAGAGACTATAATTTTAGCTAACGACGCTGCAATGGTTTATGATGCCACAGTACATTTAACAGCGTTAGGAGGCCCAGACTGGAGCTCATTATTCTTTAAAATTGCTGGATACTACCCTCCAGAAATTTATCAGCTGGCACAACAAACATCAATTAATACGGTTCTTCAATATTCAGAGGCTTTTCCAGATGGTACCCCGTCAGAACTGAAGTTTTCAGGAATTACTATGAAGACTGTTGCTGATATAATGGATGGATTAGTCCCATTAATTGGAGCGATATGGCTAGAAGGAGCTTATGTATGGAGAATTATGCATGAAGCAGAAGTCTTGTATTATCTGAGAATACCTCATCCAATTACTATGGTGCCAGGTGGGATAGGTGTACCAGCAACAGTAGAAAATTTGCAAAGATATTTGGAGAGATTAATTGATGGAACAGCATATGCTAAGAAACAAGTAGCGTACTGGGAAGTACTAAATCTTTTCTTAAATGACTACGGAAACAACTTCGGAGTACAAGCATATTATGACAAGTACTTTAACAATTTAGGATTTGCTGAAATGGGCAATAGACCGGGTAATTTCCTTTGTTATGGACAGAGCGACGTTTCAGAAGCCCCCTCAGTATCACCTTCATCGACACCCGTATCTCCCTACGACGGTACATATGAAAATATGGGCGCATGGGGAAGAGCTAGAGTAGTAAAACCAGGCCTTGTAATACAGACGAGTCCAAATTCTCCACCAACACTCGTAACAAATAGTCTAATTGACATTAATTTAGGCATTAGAGAATTCATAGAGTCATCATTTTACGACGATTGGGTAAACAACTCTCAAGTACCATCAGAAGTGAGCGGAATATCTGAAGATCCAATTGGAAACCCAGTAAGTCCATATCACCCTTGGAGGAAATGGACTATACCGAGCCCTCAGGCCAGAGGCTATCCATTTGGAAGCGGAAACAGTATGGGAAAATATAGTTGGGCCGTATCACCCAGAATTATACCCTATGCAAATCACAAGCCTACAATGAATTACTTCTTTAATGTCGAAGTAGATCCGCAAGCTGTAATGTGGGCTCAAGTACTACAGCCTCAAGCACCTCACCCAATATATACTGCTAATTATCCATCAGCTGGAATAGAGATCATGTATAATAGTAATGAACAATCTGTAACTTGGAACTTACCTAAGACAGTTTCACCAAGAATAGCATTACCATCTGAACTACAAGGTGAAATTAATATAAAGTATGTATCTCCATGGGCTCTATCATCTAAACTGTCAAGTGGTAGTATAGTAGTAACAACTAACGCCGTAGAGAGAATGAGAGCAAGAGCACACGCTTGTGCATTAGACGCTGCAGGTGCATGGATTGCCTGGTTCTCAGCCGTTAATTACATAAAGAATGGTCAGACAGACGTAAGTAGAGGAAACCAGTATGACTGGACATATAAGAAGAACACAAATACTAATGTAGCCATTGGAGTTGGAATGAAGGAAGCGCCAAGAGGAGCTCAGTTCCACTCTGAAGTAATCGCATTAGGTAGTGGTCCCAACGTGCCCACAATTAATCCTCAGCAAATACAACCCACAACTGTTAACTCTGGGCCCAGAGTGAAGAACACATATCAAGACGTAATAGGCTCAATCTCACCATATCCATTATTAGCTCAAAACGGTGGTGCTGGGACTTTTGAAGAAGTAATTCAAGGAAATCCGGGATATAACGTAAATGGAGTACCCAAACTAACGGTCACGCCGTTAGACCAGTGGGACGGTTTCGAATTTGCAGCAACACTGAGATCGTTTGACCCATGCTTCGTATGCGGAGTCCACGTAGTATTACCAAACGGTAAAGTGAGGTACATAACCTTAGGTGCTCCAATTGATTTAAGCGAATCAATAAAGGCGTTCTACAGATTTGCCGCAAAAGTTAAATGAGGGATTGAGATGTTACTGGTTCATGCTGCTATAGGTGCTAATGGAGGCCCATCAACACCTATAAGCCTTTACTGGTGGGGTTTAAACGTAATATTCCCACTGGGAATTGTCTTTTTTGTTTTCGGAGTGATATACAGAATCAGTAGGGAGTTTTTATTTAGGAGGAGTGGAATTAAAGGCGTTTCTGGATTTGGAACCCAATTCAAAGAGGCAGTTACTTCAATACCAAGACCTTTCGGAAATGCCGCTAAAAGAGACCCCCTATTAATAGTAGAAACAATCTTCAACCACATTTTCATCTTAGGGTTAATCATAGTAGTAGGAATCCACATAATAGCGTGGAATTACATATTCAGCGGACTAACCGGAATTCAGAACATATTAGGTTGGCTTATGCCTCTGTCAGTGCCAGAATCCTTTACTTCTGGCTATCAGTTGGGAGTCTTAGGAGCTTCCTCATACCCTCACGGTGGAATACTAAACCCGGTAGGCGCGTGGAATTCTGCAGAAGTAGCTACAAACACAATTTCGCCTTGGGGAGTATTAGCAGTAATAGTTAACGGAAGTTTTATGGCATTACTAGCACTTGCTGGGCTAGTAGGTTATTTAGTTACGAGGATAATAGATGATGTTACTAACCACAGAAGACTAAGCAGTATAGGTGATTACGTATTCCTAATCTTATTGGCAGCAATAATAATTACCGGTCTAGGCGCTGCGTATGATTGGGGTGTGCCTTACTTAGGAATACCAAACCAAGCAAACTGGTACGGCTTGCATATAGCGTTAGTGGGGATATTCATAGGTTATACGCCATTCAGTAAGGCATTCCATATGTTCTGGTATTACGTAAGCAAAGGATTTGCGGGCCATCAATATGGTAGGAGAAAAGTTTGAATGTGGGGGGTTTAAGTTGAAGGGAGGGAAAGTGGAAATTAATAGGAGATTTGCAGCAATACTATTCGACGAGTTCGCCCCAGCAGATGTAATGGGCATAGAGAACTGCATGAGATGCGGAGTTTGCTCTTACACTTGCCCGTTCTGGTTAGTTGATAAAAAATCCACTAACGTTCCGGCTTGGAGAACATACGAAATTAACAAGATTTACTCAATGTTCTATACTGGGTACGGAATAGTTGCTAGGTTCCTAAGGCTTAGGAGGATAAAGGGAAATGAGGTAATGAAATGGGTTGAATCGGCATATAATTGCACAGCTTGCGGTGCATGTACTTTCACCTCACCAATGGAAATACCTAACTGGTATACAGCATTAATTATGAGAAGAGCATTACATCTAAGCGGGTTTAACTACGAAAGCGCTGAGAAAATTATAGGGAATGCGAAAAGCGTAGGTAATTCACTAGGCTTAACACAAGATGAGTGGAAAGATATAGCAAATAAGGCCGGATTACCAGTCGATAAAAAGGATGCCGAAGTCTTATACGTCCCTTCACCATTAGAAATAGAAGAACAAGAATTGTTAACTGAAGCTTCTGAAGCGTTTTCGAAGTTAAAAGTTAACTTTACCGTAAGTTCGATAATTTCAGATCCAGGCTACTACCCGTACTTCCTAGGGGATTTTGAAACCGCAAGGAAGATGTACTTAAACGTACTGGAAACAGCTAAGAAGTTAGGAGTTAAAAGGATAGTAACTACAGACGGTACTGCATTCTTCTGGTTGAGATGGCAAGGTCCTAAGAGTTCAAGAGTTCCACTTGATATAGAGGTTAAGCACTTGTCCGAAATTGCCTATGAAAGGTATAAATCTGGGACTAAGTTTAAGAAAGCCGATATAGAAGCACCTACAATACCGCATTATTCTGAGTTCTTAAGTAGGCTAGGAGGAGTTGAAGAACCCGTAAGACAACTATTAAGGGCTACTGCTCCAGAGTTTAAAGAGCCAAAAGTTCCCCCATCCTCACACAACTTGTACACATGCCCACACCACCTGGAATTAATAAGTGAAGTAAAAGATAACGTTAAGAAGGTTAGAGGGTTCATAGTACAACAACTCAATAAATGGGAAGGAAAGAGTGTCATAGTATTCGACCCTAACTGTAAGAAGTCTCTTGAAAACGCAATAGCTGATGGTCAGGCTAACTTTAAGGAAGTAATCTACTTCACTAGGTTAATAGCTAAGGGTGTTGAATAGTGGGAATACTTTCAAGGATACTGGGTATTGATGAGATAGTAAAGAGTTTTGAAGAGAACCTAAGAGTCTTAGAAGTGTTTAATTTGAAGAGGGAGAGAGAGGACTCATTAGAGTTACTGAAAAGGATTGCTAACCTATATAATGTAAATCTTGATGTTAAAAAGGTTCAAAGGACACTTGACGATAAAGAGAGGTTAACGTCTTTAGCCTCAAACGTTACCCCACTAGAAATTGAAAAGCCCGAAGAAGTGTTATGGGAGTTAGCACAAGCGATAAAACCTAAGGGGAGAAAATGCCAACAATAGTTGCTGTGGGTTATTGGTATAAGGGGGATTACCAAATACCGTTATTATTAATGGAGGAGCTAAGGGGAGAAGGGGTAGAAGTTTTAGACCTCTCCTTAGGTGCGATTAAGGCATCTACTTTTTTATCCGAACTCTCCCCCTCTAAACTCATAATTTTAGCAAGTGAGAAGAGGGGAAGGAAGGAATTAAGGGTTTATAAAATAAATAGGCAAGAAGAATCCCCTTATGAGGCTTGGGCTGAAGTTTATAATAACATGAGAGCATACTTTATGGACGTGGACAGTTTAATAAAAACCGCTATCGCACTCAACTCATTACCAGACGATACTACGGTTATCGAATGCGAGGTTGAAAACACTGACGGTGAGTTAAGTCAGTGGGGTAAGGAATGTATGGAATTAATGAAAAAGGAGGTGTTAAAGTTATTAAAGTAAAAGATCAGGCTTATGTAATAACCTTTGTTAGGCCAATACCAGAGGATTACGTTAACGTGAATGCTGAAATAGTATTTGATGATAGGAATGAAAAGTTCGTTAAGGAAGTTTTAATAAAGGATGGAGATGTGCAATACGCTGTAGACACTTTCTTAAATTCCCTTATAAAAAGAGGGATTAGATTGGAGGATGTAGTGTGGTCTTACGAGGTTTATTTAGAAGTTACACCGGAAAAGAGGGTAAAGTTGAGCATTCAGATACCTTCAGTACTACCGCTTATAGGAAATGTTACTACCACGGGGATTATAATAAGTAATGATCCGGATATGAAAATGAGGGTTAGGAATTTCACTACAGTGCAAATAGATAAGACTATTAAGGTTATCAAGAGGTCAGAAAAGTACCTTAAAATTCCTCTGATTTTATCGGAATTAGAAAAGTTATTAAATTATATTAATACTTGAAAAATAAACGAAAAGGATATATATTCCTTTTGAGAATTATATGTTATGTCTGGAGTGTATCCCTTTGATTTACAGTTAAGAAAAGTAGATGTAAATAAACAGTTAGAAAAATTTTTGACAGAAGCAGAACAAATACATAAGGAGTTAAAAAAGAACAACGTGAAAGCACTAGTTTACGGCTCAGTAGGTATTTTCTACCACGTAAAGAACAACAATTTAGCAGTAGAGCTTATGAAACTATACCGGAGGGGAGGAGTACAAGATATAAACATGATTGTAAAGAAAGAGAACAGAGACGAGTTTAAGAGAGTAATTTACGAACTGGGTTACACGCCTTATTTTCACCTTGAGAAAGCATTAGGAGACATAGCTGGGATGTTTTTTAAAGAAGAATATGTGGTAAAGGTTTATTATAGTGACTTCATGGAATTTAACCATATTATTCCGATAGATTGGAACGCAGATTTCGTAATGAATAAGACAGATTTAGTACTGTCTAAATTACAAATTCATAACGCATTAGATAAGGACTTGGCTGACTTCTTAGCACTACTTTTAGTAGACTTTGACGATAGCAAAATAATAGAGCTGACCTCCTCAGATTGGGGTTTATGGAAAGACGTTACTGATAACTTAAACAAGGCTAGGCAATTAATTTCAAGGTTAATAACGGATGAAATAAAGGAGAGAGAGGAAATGATGCCGTTAACAAGTAAAGTTGTGAAACTTCATGGAAAAATAATGAATTCTACAAAAAAAGAAACTTGGAAACCTTTACCAGAAGGTTCGAAATATTGGCGTGATTTTTAATGAAAAGGATAGCAATTGTTGGAGTGGGTAATAGGTTAATGGGAGATGACGGTTGCGGTTCATATATAGCTGAATTCCTAAGGGATAAAGTTCAAGGTGCTGATGTAATAGATTTAGGGAGTTCTGGCGTTAATTCACTGGACTTATTGAAAGACTACGACGTACTAATAATCATAGACGCAATGTTGGGGGAAAACGACGTTGAGGTTAGAAAGATGGAAATAAGTGTGGATGAGGAAGAGATGACATCAACAGTATTAGACTTAGAGTATTCTGGTTCTCATGGTGTCGGTATTCAGAGCTTACTTTTCATGTTAAAGCTCATGGGCTTCTCACCGGAAGTTTACTTGATCGGCTGTAAACCATACAAGATAGAACCGAGAGTAGGGTTATCTGAGGAAGTCAGGAAAAACTTACCCCTCGTGGTTAGAGAGCTAATAAATCTAGCTTCTAAGTTCAACGTTAGGATTGAGGAAAGTGCAATAAAGGAGGTGGATAAAATTGAGTATAGACTTAACTAATGAAAGGGATGTAGTGGAGGACTTCATAGGTGAAATACCATTTAACGTCCTGGTTCTCGCTAATTATAACTTTTATACATTAGTTGATGAGATAAAGAATGCATTTAACACTAAGTACTTAATAGAATTATTACCGTCAGATGTAATACTACTCCATATTTTTAATGAGAAGATAAAGATCGGGAATCTAATGCTAAACTCTCAGAAACCGAGTATAATTATTGCCCCCTATTACGTGATTAAGACATTAAAAGAATGGGATCTTTTACTCCATTATGAGAAAATTGGGAAAGAAGAGATTGTAGTTTTAAACACTGAAGACCCTTGTGGAGAGGAAGAGATAATAGTTAATGGTTATGACATTTCATCAAGGCTTTTTAAAAAGAAATTGATTGCAATGTGCGGTAAGGAAAATAATGTGAAGATCGTTAACGGAGTGCTTAGGGAATTCATTAAGTCCAGCAAACCTATAGTAGTTTATTCAAATGAGGTGAATGATGAAGGAAAAAGGAAGATAACCCACATGAATATTAAGGTTGATTTTTACATATCGCTTTTTAAAAATTCATCAAAGTTAGAAATAGAAGGATATGAGAGTGTTAAAACAGTACTAAATAAAGTATTTACGGAAATAAACAAAATATAGTGTTAGATAGTACTATAATTTAAAAATGAAAAAACAATGATAAATCTGTTAACATAATTTTAGTAAAGTTATTAAATATTAGTAGTAAGACGTTAAATAATGTTAAAATCCTATTAACCGCCTTACAAGTATGTTATCTAAAAATACTAATCTAGTTTGTTCTTTCAAAAATAAAATTTACAAATATTTCCTTCTCTTATCTAATTAAATTACTCTTAAAAAAGTATTTATTAGAACTACAAAGGACTCATAAATAAGATTTAAATAGATGAATTACAGTATATATAACTATGGAGAGCACTACAGCAGTTTTCGTCTTACTCATAGCTACTGTAATTATTGGTCTTGTAGTTTTTGCCTTAACATCTATCTTCTCTGCGTATATCGCTAGTAATTCGGCTATTTCCAGTTATGCAAGTGACGTTGCTCAAGGGTTATACATTAGCAAGACAGTGGCTGTTAATTCTTCTGGGAATTATTACTCCATAGTTATAGTCCCCACTGATTTTAATTATAACGGTACTATATATTTAACTGCAATAGCTGTTAATCCAGCTTTATATGGTAACAATCAAATTTCACCATATCAAGGTAGTTTTACAGTCGAAATTAACGGAACAATTCCATCTAGTAATGCAGTCACACTATACACTACTTCTCTCCATGAGTTATATTCGGGTAATGCCCCAATTTGGAAAAGTGTTATGGGAGCAACTCAGATAGTAACTATTCCTAAAGGTTATGATGCAATTGTTTGGATTTTTATTCCAACTCAGAAGGGTTTGGTGGAGGTGGGTTATGTATGGCTAGAAGATTAAAAAATAGAGGTTTATCTGAAATAATTGGATTCTTCATATTGTTAATTTTATTAGTTGCTATATTAGTACCTCTTGGGCTTTACTTATTATCACTTCCAACACAACAAGCTCAAGCGCAAGAGAGTGCTAGTAGTTATAAAAACCTGGCTGAACAACAGCTATCTGAATTTCAGCCTACGTATAATCCGACTGAACCTTCACCCGTCTTACCGCCTTTATATCTAACTTACCAAAATGGCAACTTATACATTATACTGACAAGTGGAAGAAATCCTTCAGTACCGGTTATAATTAAAGCTTATTTAATAGATTATAACTCACAATGGCTTGTATTACCAACACATTTAATAGTAAATTCAACTAAAATTAACACGACTTATGCTAATTTCTATCAGGCAATAGAAATTCCTTTGGCATCAATTTACAAACTTGATATTAGTAAAATAGTGACTGTTGCAGTAGTTACTCAATACGGTAATATAATTTAGCCTATCCACCCACTTACTTACCAATACCAAAGCTAAAATCGACAGCAGCATTCCTTTCGGTAGTTCCTAAGTCATTGACAGTATTACAAGAACCTCAATTTGAGACAATTGGAATATCTGGCGGAGGAGTCAAATTAACGCAATTCTTAGAGCGTTTGGAGGTACAGTAAGTTTTAACGGTCTGTTTGGATCTGCACTCTTAAACGCTAGCCCGGGTAGTAAACCCTTCAACTAGACTTAGCCTGGTCTGGCCCTATAATGTTTACTACTACTAATTCCTTTTTGGCTAATTTACCGAACCCGCTGGCCAACTTCTATGGGTATTTCAACGGTAGTTTTACTGATGCATATATAGAAATTTCGGGTCAGTTAAGCGGATATTTCGTATCACCTAACTCAATATCATTAAACGGAGAGGCTCAAGGTATAACATTAAATGGAGGTTTCATTAATGTAACGCTAAAAGACGTCGTAGATTTCTCTGGGAATATAAGCTTCTTACCAGGAAGTTACTATAGTCCACTCCCACTAACACCTCAATTCACTATATCAAATGCTAAATATGTTAATATAATTATTGTAAATGCCTCAGTAAATGGAGTATTCAATGGTACCTTTGAAGGGTATATAAATGGTGAGTATAAAGTGTTAAAGGGAAATGACACAAAAATATCTGGATTTATTAATAATGGAACATTAGTAGGCAATATTACTACAATGTCATTTAGCCAGATTTCTATCAGTCAACTATTCAACCTAGAGTATCTAGGAGGGTATATGAGCGGAAATATATTGAAAGCAGAAGAAATTCAGTTAAACTCAGTTATAGTAGATTCAAGCATTAGCAGTTCTGAAATAAGCTATCTAAATGCCTCAACGCAATTAATTCCATCGCTGTTCTTCTTCTCACCAACATATACTTATAACGTTAGTGTCAATGAGCTAAACGGTAAGGCAATTGTTAATGGTGCTAGTGGTAGTATCACAACTAATGAAAATACTGAGATAGTCTTTAATCAAAATACTAATTTACTATTTAACACGGGTCTTTCGGTTCAAGTTTTTAATGGCGTTATAGACGGTACTCTCTATTTCAATGCTCCTAAAGAATATATACAATTAGGAGGAGCTTTTTCATATGACATATTATCTATTAATCCAGGTCAGATCGTGAATAATAATGGGTATATAACTACTTCTCCATTTTCTTTAGGTATCTCAATCGTTACTCCAATAGTCCTGAAATTCCAATTTGAAGTTGAAAACCCGACTAATGTAACTAATTTATATAATTTTATAAAATAAGATAAAAACTTAATTAAAAAAAGAAATTACCTTAGAGTTGAAGCTGGAATAAATTAAGCCCTTGTATGAGGCCTCTTATTAGATCTTCTAATAGTAATAATATTGACTGCAATAGTTGTACTACTAGATTTAATAATTCAGCTAGTGGATTCATGTTTTATGCACCCGATAATACACTTAGTAATGTTTGTAGGAGGCTTTCTAGGAGACCTAATATTAGATTTAATAGTTGTTCTACTAGTTGTAGTATTAAGCTAAGGCTTGATTCGGCCATATATACCCACTGTTCTCACTATATGTAATGTTACTAAATAAAAATATCTCTATGCTATTTACTATTTACCACCTTATCTATGTTTTGGAAATTACCTAAAATGTACTCAAAAGATATAAATAGAATTAAATGAATTTTGTTATTTAACAAAAATTTACAAAGTACCAAATTCTTCAATTATGCTTTGTAAGAAAGTTGAAAGAATGTAAACCCCCACATTTTTGACATTTCACTACGGTAATATATTAATATCTTAAACTGCAATACAAAGATAATGGAATTAAACAAAAAAATATGCGTGTTATCGATACTAGCTCTAATAATTTTAATAGCAATAGCACCAGAAGTAAGCGGAAGTTACAAAGTTTCCGTCCCAAAAATGCCAATACTGTATATGCTACAAATGCCCAGTACTGTTAACGAGAGTTATGATTGGGCTGTAGGGGGATATACTAAAGTTATAGGGCTCTCCGATTACTCAGCATATTGGTATTTAGGATTTAAATACGTCTTTTCTGGAAATTATAGCATAGCATATGTGTTGAACGTTCCGGTTAACGTTTCCGGTTATCTCAATGTAAGCTTATATTCCCCATTCAGTTCCTTTATCCCCCCACCTGTGGAAGTTAACATTAACTGGATGTGGATA